>Ga0208461_1002664_pt1 | contig 14366 bp, 11 predicted proteins | sample AD_JPNTR4_MetaG_FD_184448 | JGI IMG/M metagenome (GOLD analysis project Ga0208461, IMG submission 184448) | Active sludge microbial communities of municipal wastewater-treating anaerobic digesters from Japan - AD_JPNTR4_MetaG (SPAdes) (version 2) | ecosystem: Engineered > Bioreactor > Anaerobic... | reverse complement strand
CTCAGAATGACAGTAAAAAAATGTTCAGAATGACAGAAAATAAAAACGCTCAGAATGACGCACCACCACTTCGTCATCCTGAGGACTTTAGTCCGAAGGATCTCATGGCTTTCAGCAACAATCAGCAATCAATTACATTGCATGGGATTCTTCGGGCTTCGCCCTCAGAATGACACCTTTTTTCCACTGTCATTTTAAATGCCCACCAAAGGTGGGCAAATACAACCCGAAGAATTTCTCAGCTTGCATTTTAAATTTGCAATTTTATAATGATTGGAGGAGGTGAAAAATGAAACTTAACAAAAAAAATAGCAAACTTCGTTGCTTATTTAATTCTCTGTCTCTGGCCGATTATGTTAGCAGAAGTATTGTTTGTTTCTATTGAAATTAAATTTAGTCATTTTTGGTACTGGGTTATTGCTGGAATTTTTCAATTAGGATGGCTTTTGGTAATGGGACTATGTCGGGTAGCTGGTGAAAGCGATGAAAGAATGGAAAAGATTATGGAAGAAGAATTAAAAAAGAAAAATTAATGAATTAAAAAAGTCGCCCGCGGGCGACTTTTTCATCATACATTTTGTAATATTATTCGGTTGTTTTGCCGTCAAATTCTGGTGAATCCAATTCTGCTTCTTCTTTTGTGGCGCGTACAACACCATCTTGATGATGAGGAGGAGCGTAAATGGTGTAGAGCTTTAACGGTTCGCTGTCCGAGGTGTTAATAACATTGTGTTCTGCGCCCGCGGGAACAATAATAGCATCTCCGTCTGTAACATTATATTCATTGCCGTCAATGATCACTTTTCCTGTTCCTGTTTCAAAACGGAAAAACTGATCATTATCCGGATGAACTTCCATGCCAATTTCTTCATTAGGTTGAAGACCCATTAAGACCAATTGGCAATGTTTACCAGTATATAAAACCTTTCGAAAATTTTCATTTTCTAAAGTGTCTTTTTCAATATGTCCAAAAAATCCTTTCATATTTATATATATATTTAAGCGACTTCTTGATTACTTTAACATTATAGCAAAAAATAAAACACTTAGTCAATTTTTAATATAGCTTAGAAGTATTTTTAAAGGATATTTCAAAGAGCTCATGAATTAATTCATGAGCTAAAAATAAAAGATATAAATACGGCGGAAAATTTTCTGAAAGAAAATTTTCCGCCGCCTGTTCAATTTCACAAAATTTTAATCCTCATTTAATTCTCATCAGTTTTTTGCGATAGCTGTTAGCAAAGCGATGAGCTTCATCGCGGAGTTTTAGCAGGTCATTTTTAGAAAGTTCAATTAAATCTTTAACAGATTTTTTCATTTTTCCGAAAATCAATTTATCATTCTGAAATTTGGAAATACCTACTACCGGAATAGAAATTTTTCTTTGCGCGAGAACTTTTTCAAATATTTTGACCTGTTCACGACCGCCATCTACAAGAATGAGATTTGGATATGGCCATTCTGGATGGTTTAACCTTCTTTCAAGCATTTCAGCCAAAGCTAAAAGATCGTCATTATGAGGCGCGCTTTTAATTTTAAAAAGACGATATTGAGATGGATCAATGTCTCGGTTTTGGAAAACAACCATTGCTCCGACAGTTTCTTTTCCGCTAAAATGCGAAATGTCATAACCTTCAATTTTTAACTGAGGCGATGATCGAAATTCTTCATTTGTAATCAAGCAAGCATCTTCCATTTGATCAAATAATTTTAGTTTTTCAGGATAATTCTTTTTTAAGAATATTTTCGCCTTTCTTATTTTGCCTTGGAGAAAGTCGATCATTGCTTGGATAATTTTGTTATAATCTGCTTCGCTGATTTTATTTACACATTTACCAGGGCAAAGACCAATTTGATAATGAAAGCACGGACGGTCACTATTAAAAGCGCAAGTACTATAAGGAAAAACTTTTCTGAGAGAATGAAGAAAATTTTTTGCTAAGGAATAACTTTGTAATGGTCCAAATACAAAAGCATTGTGAGGTTGAAATTTAGAAAGCTCACGACCGCGAACAATGCGAGGATAGGGCCATTTTGTTTGGGGAATAATAATATAAACAAAGGAACGATTATCTTTTTCTTTAATATTAAAAAAGGGCTGATATTTTTTAATTAAATTTGCTTCAAGAACAATTGCTTCCAAAAGATTTTTGGTGGTTTTCCATTCAACATCAGCTGCTTCTTCTGTCATTTTTTTGGTTTTAGGATCAGTGGGTGCGAGGTAATTTTTTAAACGATTTTTCAAATTGGCAGCGCGGCCGATATAAATGATTCTGTTATCTTTATTTCGAAAAAAATAGACACCAGGAGCAAGAGGAGCTTTTTTAATTTTTTGAGTTATGCTTGTTTTCATAATAATTTGCTGCGAGCTTGATTTAATTTCTTAAGATAAAGACCAGTATAAGAATTTTTGTTTCGCATAATTTCCGCAGGCGTACCCGTTGCAACGATTTTTCCTCCTTTATCGCCACCTTCTGGGCCTAAGTCAATAATGTAATCACAAGCATTAATAAAATGAAGATTATGCTCAACTACTAAAACGGTATTTCCTCGATCAACAAGTTGTTCAAGAATTTTCAGCAGTAATTCAATATCATAATAATGCAAACCAACCGTTGGTTCATCTAATAAATAGATAGTTTTGGTAGCTGTTTGAGAAAGCTCTTTGGCTAATTTGATTCTTTGGGCTTCACCGCCTGAAAGAGTGGTGGCGCTTTGACCCAGTTTAATATAACCCAAGCCCATCTCTTTTAAAATTTTTAATTTTTCTTCAATAGGATAAATATCTTCAAAAAATTCATAAGCTTCATCAACGGTTAATTCCAAAACATCGGCAATACTTTTCTTATTATATTTTACCTCAAGCGTTTCGCGATTAAATCTTTTGCCTCGGCAAACTTCGCATTGGACTAAAATCGGAGGCAGAAAGTGCATTTCAATTAATTTATAACCAGCACCTTCACAGGCTTCGCATCTGCCACCTTTTACGTTAAAAGAAAAGCGACTTTTGGTGTAGCCGCGACTGCGGGCGTCCTCAAGTGAAGCAAAAAAATCTCTGATGGGGTTAAAAACGCCAGTGTAAGTAGCTGGATTAGAGCGTGGTGTGCGACCAATTGGGCTTTGGTCAATTTCTACAATGCGTCTAACATATTCAGTTCCAAAAATTTTAGAAGCATATTCCAAAGGTGAAGTAAATCGACCCAAGCTATGATTGACACTTCTTCTAATGACTTCTAAAAGTGACGATTTGCCGCTTCCTGAAACACCAGTGACAGCAATGAGTTTTCGCAAGGGAATTTCTACATCAATATTTTTTAGGTTGTTTAATTGACAGCCAATAATTTTAATTTTTTCAGTAATATTAGTTCGGCGATTAAAATGCGGAATTTCTCGTTCGTGGCGTAAATATTGTAGGGTTAAACTCTTAATTTTTTTATCATTTAATATTTTTTGAGTTTCTCCCGCCACTACAATTTCACCGCCATTAACGCCAGCACCCGGTCCTAATTCTACGAAGTAATCCGATGAAGCAATTGTTCTTTCGTCATGTTCAACGACAATAACTGTATTGTTTAGTTCTTTTAATTTTTTTAAAGTTCTTAAAAGTTTTTCTGTGTCGCGTTCATGCAGACCAATCGTGGGTTCATCCAAAACATATAAAGTGTTAGAAAGTTTAGATCCTAATTGCGACGCAAGGCGAATACGTTGAGCTTCACCACCAGATAATGTTTCCGCTTCACGATTTAAAGTTAAATAATCCAGCCCCACCTCTAAAAGAAAGCCCAAGCGGCTCAGAATTTCTTCAATTAAAATATGAGCAATCTTTCTTTCTTTTTCGCTAAGTTTTTCTTCAAGATTAAAGAAAAATTCATAAGCTTCTTCGATAGTTTGGCTAATAATTTCCCAAATGTTTTTATTAGCCACCTTTACAGCGAGTGTTTCGGGTTTTAATCTTTTACCTTGGCAATCAGGACAAATAGTATTGAGAAATATATCTTCTTTGCCTAAACCATGGCAGGTAGGACAGGCGCCATAGGGGCTATTAAAAGAAAAAAGACGCGGTTCAATTTCTGGGAAAGAAAACCCATCTTTGGGACAACTAAAATGATTAGAATAAAAAGTGTGGAATTCTTTTTCAGCTGGAAAAGAAACATCAATTAATCCATTGCTATAATCCAAGGCCATTTCAATGGCTTCAAAAAGACGAGAGCCATCTTTAATTAGCGGTCGATCAATAACAATTTCAATATTGTGAATTTTATAGCGTGACAATACCACTTTATCATGAAGTGAGTGGAGCTTGCCATCAATAATGGCTTCGGAAAAACCTTTATTTAAATAATCATAAAGGAGTTGATAATATTCGCCTTTGCGACCATAAACAACTGGTGACAGAATTGTCACATAATCAAGCTTCAATTCTTTTGCTTTATTAACAATGAGATTAAAAATTTCTTCGGGCGAAAGTTTTTCAATGGGAGTGCCGCAAAGAGGGCAATAAGGTTTGCCAATGCGAGCAAAAAGTACACGAAGATAATCATAAATTTCTGTAAGCGTGGCTACAATGGAGCGAGGATTATGAGAAAGAGCGCGCTGGTTAATGGCGATTGCCGGCGAAAGTCCTTCAATGTCGTCAACATCGGGTTTTTCCATTTGACCTAAAAACTGTCTAGCATAAGGTGAAAGTGATTCAATGTATTTTCTTTGGCCTTCAGCAAATAAAGTATCAAAAGCCAAAGAAGATTTTCCTGAACCCGATAATCCAGTAAAAACAATTAATTTATTTTTTGGCAGTTCGAGATTGATATTTTTTAAGTTGTGAGTCCGAGCGCCAATAATTTTTATTTTTTCTTCTTTCATATTTTTAATTTATTTTAATTCTTCTTTTTCAATAAGATTGTAAATTTCTTTTTGAATACTTTGAGGAGTAAGATGATGTTTTTTATTATAATTCATTTGAATCAGACGGCGGCGGTTGGCCTCTTTTATAGCTGTTTTTATTGAATCGGTAATGGTGTCGGCATAAAGAATAATTTTTCCTTTAACATTGCGCGCGGCACGGCCCATTAATTGGATGAGCGAAACGCTGCTGCGTAAAAATCCTTCTCGATCAGCATCAAGAACAGCCACAATGGTTACTTCAGGCAAATCTAATCCTTCGCGTAAAAGATTAACGCCGATTAAAACAGAAAATTTACCCTTCCGAAAATCAGTTAGAATTTGAGCTCGTTCCATGGTTTTTGTGTCAGAGTGCATATAATTGGCTTTAATATTTAAATTTTTAAGATAATCAGTTAATTCTTCAGCAGTTTTTTTTGTTAAAGTATTAATCAAAACGCGACCTCCATTTTTAACAGTCATCTTTATTTCTTCAATTACATCATCAATCTCGCTGCGGTTTCTCTTTTTATCAAAAACAGGCCGAACTTCAATTGGGGGATCTACCAAAAACGTTGGTCTAATAATTTGTTCAACTACTTGGCTAGAATTTTCTATTTCAAATTTTGATGGAGTAGCGGAGGTAAAAATAATAGGACCAGTGCGTTCCAAAAACTCCCTAAATTTTAGAGGACGATTATCCAAAGCCGAGGGCAGGCGAAAACCATATTCAACTAGTATTTCTTTACGACTGCGATCACCCTCATACATGCCTCGAATTTGCGGGATGGTAATATGCGATTCATCAATAATCGTGAGAAAGTCGGGTTTGCCATTTTGATAGGGGAAATAAGCTAATAAAGTTTCGGGTGGCTCGCCTGGTAATTTGTTTAAAAGATGACGAGAATAATTTTCAATTCCATGACAATAGCCCAAATTTTTAATCATCATTAAATCATTAAGTGTTCGACGTTCCAATCGCTCGGCTTCTAAAAACTTTTTCTGTTTACGGAAAAATTCTACACGTTCTTTCAATTCTTCTTTAATATTTTGAATGGCTTTTTCGCGTTGAGGAATTGTGGAAATAAAATGCTTAAAAGGCAGAATGACTAATTCCGACATTTCTTCTTTGACATCTCTGGTGATGGTATCAACGATAGAAAGACGAGTAATTTTTTGATCAGACAACTCAATGCGATTAATGACTTCTCCGGAAGCGGGAATTAATTCAAATGTGTCGCCGCGAACGCGAAAAGCGCCACGTTTTAAATCGCTATTTGTTCGTTCAAAATGAATTTTCACTAATTGTTTAATCAAATCATTGCGCGTCAGAGGTTGACCCACTTCTAAATGAATAGCTGATGAGAAATAATTAGTTGGCAAGCCAAGATTATAAATGCAAGAAACCGAAGCAACCACAATAACATCTCTTTTTTTAAGCAAAGCGGAAGTGGCTTTATGGCGGAGGCGATCGATCTCTTCATTGATAATAGCTTCTTTAGAAATATATGTATCGGTAATAGGAATATAGGCTTCGGGTTGATAATAGTCATAATAAGAAACGAAGTAGCAAACTTCATTTTCAGGGAAAAAAGTTTTATATTCCCGATAAAGTTGGGCTGCAAGAGCTTTGTTGGGAGCGATCACCAAAGTTGGTTTGTTGTAAGCAGCAATTACATTGGCCATTGTAAAAGTTTTGCCGCTACCAGTTATACCTAAAAGAGTTTGAAAACGATGACCTTTGTTGAGGCCTTTGATTAATTGTTTAATTGCTTTGGGCTGGTCACCCGCTGGTTTGTACGGCGCTTTAATTTTAAACATAATAAGTAAAAGCACCCCCACTCCGAGATCATTAGGGTATAGGGGGCTGTTGATTAGTATTAAAATTATAACACAAAAAAAGCAAAAAGCAAAGCTTTTTTTAAGTTCAAATACATAATGAAAAACAATATTGAATAAGATAATTAAAAGAGACAAAATGAAAGAGGCAATTATAATGTGCGGCGGAAATTTTCTTTAAGAAAATTTCCGCCGCCCTCAATTAAACTGAAAATTTATTATTAAAATAAGACTAATGATAAATAAAAATTCCGGTTTTTGGGCCGGAATTTTTTTCATTTTAATTCGTTTTTAATTCGTCATAAAAAATAATCACTTGGGTTCTGGCATTGCAGATAGTTTTCGCAAGCTGTTCAACATCTTCATTGTGCATTCTAATACAGCCGCTACTGACATAGTGTCCAATAGATTTTGGATCGTTGGTCCCATGAATTTTAACAATCTGTTCTTTGCCGTCTACAACAAAAGAAATGGCAACAGTTCCCAAAGCATTAAGAGGGTGATTGGGTGGTACAACATCGGGCAAAGCAACTCCATGAGTGTTTAAATATCTCTTTTTGATATTTTCCGTGGGATACCAATAAGGGTGAAATGTAACCTTGGAAACCTCACCAATTTTTGGCAATGGTTTTAGATAGTTGATTGAGGCCGGACCGGCAATTGGGAAGCAATAAATTTCTCTTCCCGTATCACATTCTTTAAGAGTGAGCTGCAATTTTTTTAAATCAACACGTATTTGATAAGTGTAGTTTGTTGCAGGATAAAACTTAACAGCACAAAGAAAAATTAAAAGCAGAAAAATAAATAAAATAACCCATTTTAGATTTTTTAAAGAACGCATTTTTACCTCCTTATTCTATCTTAATAATTTGACAATTTTTTACAATAGCCCTTAAGGAATTTCTGGTGTTATGCTAAAGCATAACACCAGAAGTTAGGGATGGAAGAAGCAAGCGGTGCTGTTATGCTAAAGCATAACACCAGAAGTTAGGGATGGAAGAAGCAAGCGGCGCTGTTATGCTAAAGCATAACACCAGAAGTTAGGGATGGAAGGAGTAGGCGGCGCTGTTATGCTAAAGCATAACAACAGAAGTTAGGGGCGGAAGGAGTAGGCGGCGCTGTTATGCTAAAGCATAACACCAGAAGTTAGGGATGGAAGAAGCAAGCGGTGCTGTTATGCTTTAGCATAACAGCACCGTCGTGAATCCTCGTCAAATTTTTTACTCGTATATTAGCTTGCGATTTAATAAAAATTTATTTAAAATATGAACATATGAGAATTATTAGTGGAATCAGGCCGACAGGCGTTATTCATTTGGGCAATTATTTAGGAGCCATTCGCAATTGGCTAAATTTACAAAACAAAAAATCTAATCACTGTCTCTATTTTATTGCTGATTATCATAGTTTTACCGATCCGCCTGTTTCAGCCGAAGAAAAAAAGAAGATACTTGAAACAATGATGATTGATTATTTAGCTTTGGGACTTGATCCTAAAAAATCTATTCTTTTCTTACAATCACAGATTCCAGAAGTTGTAGAAATTTTCTGGTTGATTAATTGTTTGATGCCAATGGGCGAGTTAGAACGAATGACTCAATATAAAGATAAAAGTCGTAAACAGGCAGACAATATAAATGCCGGTCTTTTCACCTATCCTTCTTTAATGGCGGCTGATATTTTGACCTTTAAAGCCGAAGGAGTGCCAGTGGGAGATGATCAACTACAACACTTAGAATTTACGCGTGAAGCAGCACGTCGTTTTAATCGAGTTTATGGCAAAACATTTCTTGAACCAAAATCTCTTTTAACACCAGTGCCGCGTTTAATGAGTTTGAAAAATCCGTTGGAAAAAATGTCAAAAGCTGATCCGGATTCCTATGTTTATGTTTTAGATGACCCCAAAGTGATTACTTTAAAAATTAAAAGTGCGACTTCGGCTTCAAATGATTTTTTTGAAAGAATTCATTTTGCGAATAATGATTTTGTTTTTGAAGTGAAATCAACTTATAGCGATCATCCGGAAATTGAAAAAATGGAAGCGGCTATCAAAAACCTTTTATTAATATATCAGGAATTTTGTCCTAAAGAATTTAGATCGCTTCTGAGAGGAGATGAAATTGATATTGAGCGGTTACGTTATAGTGAAATCAAAATGAAATTAGCCGAAGCAATTATTAAATATTTTGAACCGGCTCGAGTACGAAAACAAGCGTTATTAAAAAATAAAAAGAAGGTGCTAAAAACTTTTTTGGATGGCAGCAAATCAGCTCGGTTGATTGCTAGAAAAACACTAAAAGAGGTAAAGGATAGACTGGGACTGATTCAATAGAAACAGAAGATTAATAGAGGCGGCGATGATTTTTAAAAAAATCATCGCCGCCTCGCCGTTCTAACTGTTTTTTTGCGTTGTCCTTTTGAGCATTTTGTTTTCGTCATTCTGAGCGCAACCCCTGCCTGCCCTGCCTACCCTGCCTACCCTGCCTACCCTGCCTATCCTGCCTATCCTGCCTATCCTGCCTACCCTGCCTACCCTGCCTACCGGCAGGCAGGCGGCAGGCAGGCGGTAGGCAGGCGAACAGGCGGGCGAAGGATTCCATCCACAGCAGTGATTACTAATTGTTGCTGAAAGCCGAGGGATCCTTCACTAACGTTCAGGATGACGATGAAAAAATAGGATGACAATAAAAAAGTAGGATGACAATAAAAAGAGATCCCTCGGTCTCCTCACTTCACTAATTAACTAAACAATGATCATCTCTGCAATAATAATATTTAACAAGTTGTAGCAGCCGGGAATTTTTAATTAGCGTTGCTTTGCCTAATGGCAGGCGAGACTTTTGAATTAAGTATTTTTTCTTCTTGCAAAAAAACACATGATGCGTTAAGATAGAATAAGTCGAATTAACAGATAAAGAAATAGATTTTTATGGGTGGTGTACCTACCAAACATTCAACGCATGGGAAAGTAAGACGCAGACGCTCGCACTTAAAAATTCAATCTGGCGGTTTTATCGCTTGTCCTAAATGCGGAGCGGCAATAATACCGCATCGCTATTGTCCCAATTGCGGCTATTATGCTCAAAAAGAAGTGGTGGACGTCTTAGCCAAACTTTCCAAAAAAGAAAAAAAGAGTCGAGCGAAGGAAATAAAAAAATAATTTATGGCTACGCGCCATCTCTGCCGTTCAATTCTTTTACAATCTCTTTACGAATGGGATTTTAATCGAGCTAATTTAAAGCGCGATATTGATTTGATGGCGATTATTGATCGCAATATGAAAGATGCGCTTTCTTTTATTGATGAACCAGATTTTGTTTATCGTTTAGCGAAAAATTTAGTTGATCATTTTGCGGAGATTGATAATATTATCCAAAAGACGGCTCCTGAATGGCCGCTGGATCAAATTAATTTGATTGACCGCAATATTTTACGATTGGGTCTTTCCGAACTTATTTTTGGTCCCAAAGATGAAGTGCCGCCAAAGGTGGCTATCAATGAAGCGGTAGAATTGGCAAAAACTTTTGGCAGCGAATCATCAAGTAAATTTGTAAATGGTGTTTTGGGAACAATATACCGTCAGTTGGTAGAGGAAGGAGTGATCAAAGAATCAGCACCGAAATCCAAAAAAGAAGTTTCGCAAAATTCCGCTGAAGGAGAAGAAAACGACACAACTGAGCAAAACGAAAAAAATACAGAAGGCGATTCTTTATTAGAGCAAAAATAATTTTTTATTTCCTCTTTTAAATTTTTTCATTACGCAATGGACAAATTTGAAGAATTAGAAGAAAATATCAAAATAAAATTCAAAAATATTGATTTATTACAACAGGCTTTTTCCCATCGCTCTTATTTAAACGAGAATCCTCGATGGCGATTAGGGCACAACGAGCGGCTAGAATTTTTGGGCGACGCTGTTTTGGAATTAGTGGTCAGCGAATATCTGTTTAAAAAATTTCCTAACGAACCTGAAGGATTTTTAACAAGCCTGCGAGCTAGTCTGGTAAATGCCGAAACTTTGGCTGATGCTGCTAATAATTTAAATTTTAATAAATATTTGCTTTTATCCAGAGGCGAAGCAAAAGATTTAGGTCTTGGTCGCCGTTACATTTTAGCCAATACTTTTGAGGCGCTTTTGGGCGCGATTTATTTAGATAGTGGTTATAAAAAATGTCAGCAATTCGTTGAAGCAAACCTCATCGATGTTTATTTAGAGGAAATTTTAAAAGAAGGGAAGTATAGAGATGCAAAAAGCTTACTTCAAGAAAAAGCTCAAGCTGAAATTAATGTAACTCCGGTTTATAAAACACTAAACGAGTGGGGGCCGGATCATGCCAAACATTTTCAGGTAGGTGTTTATTTAGGCGATAATCTTATTGCTGAAGGCGAGGGCACCTCAAAAAGATTAGCAGAGCAAGAGGCAGCAAAAAAGGCTTTAGAGGGTTGGCAGTCGTTAGAAGAATCAACGAAACAAAAGAAAGATTAGATAGATAAATTATGAAATTAAAATCACTAGAAATTTTGGGATTTAAATCATTTGCTAATAAAATTGTATTTTCTTTTCCGGCTAATTTTACAGCTATTGTTGGACCGAATGGCAGTGGTAAATCAAATATTGTTGATGCTATTCGTTGGGTTTTGGGAGAGAGAGATTTAAAAAAATTACGCGTGGCTCGTGCCGACGAAGTAATTTTTAATGGTACGCCGGCCAAACCGCGAATGTCACTGGCTCAAGTTTCAATGACTTTAGATAATAGCCAGAACGAATTGCCTATTGATTTCAAGGAAGTGGTAATTACAAGGCGGTTGGAGCGCGGAAAAGAAAATCAATATTTTATTAATGATGCTGCCGTACGTTTGAAAGATGTTGTGGAATTATTGGCAAAGGCGAAAATTGGAAGTGAGGGTTTAACAATTATTAATCAGGGATTAAGTGATGCTCTTCTGAAAGCTTCTCCTAAAGAAAGACGAGTAATGATTGAAGAGAGTTTGGGCTTGCGAGAATTCCAATTAAAAAAAGAAGATGCTAAAAGAAAATTGGAGGCGAGTCAGATTAATTTAGAAAAAACGCAAGCGTTGCTTGAAGAATTAAAACCTCATCTGCGTTCCTTGCGGCGACAAATTCATCGTTGGGAGAAACGCGAAGAGATTACTCAAACGCTTTCTATTTTAGAACACGCTTTTTACGCCGCGAAATTAAAGGAAATTTATTTGGAAAAACAGCAAATTGACAATGAACGTCAAAAAATTGAAGCAGAGCAAAAACAGCAAGAGATGGTTCTTAAAAATTTAGAGCGGCAATTCGATGAATTAGAAAAAAAGCGTCCAGATTTTTCTCAGCAATTTCAAGATTTAAGGGAAAAAATTGATGAAATAGAAAAACAAAAAGGGGATTTATTAAAAAGTTTAGGCCGAATTGAAGGGCAAATGGAAGGATTAAAACGTTTTGCGCCAGTAAATGTTAATGAGCCCACTCAATTAGAATTAGCTAAAACACTTAAACAAATCAAAGAAGAATTAGATCAAGTTTTAAATTTTGATCTGGAAAAAACGCGAGAGAAAATTAGGCAATTAATCAAAGAGATTGAGGAATTATTTATTCAAGAAAATAAATCTACTAATGAAAAAGAAATTGCGGCATTGCAAACTGAAAAGGATAAAATTTTAGCTCAGATCGAAAAATTTAATCAACAAGTAAAAAATTATAATGAAGAACTGGACACTTTGAGAAAAAAAGACGAAGAGGTGGGCAATGATTCTCATGGCGTGCTTTTAGAATTGCAAAAACAGCGCAATGCCTTAGCCGAGCTCAGCCGCCAACTTAATGAGATTTCTTTGAGGATGGAAAAAAATAAATTGCATGAGAATGACTTAGTGGCGCATTTAAAAGAAAGCGGTTTGGATATTTCTGAATTTCAATGGGAAAAAATTAAAGATTTTGATACCGAAAAAATTTTAAAAGAAAATAGCATTTCCGGATTAGAGGATTTGGAAATGAGGATTTTGCGCTTTCGGCGCGAATTGGCCAATATTGGTGAAATTGACGAGCTCACTTTAAAAGAAGCAAAAGAAACAGAGGATCGCTACCAATTTTTATCTCAACAATCCGAGGATCTAATTAAAGCCAAAGCGGATTTAGAAAAAATTATTGCGGAGTTAACAGAACGCATAGATACTCAATTTAATGAATCGCTAAAAATTATTAATGATGAATTTAATAAATATTTCCGAATGATTTTTGGTGGCGGTCGGGCAAAATTGTCGGTGATTAAAATGCCCAAGCGTCAGCGAAAAGAAAAAAATGAAGAGAATAATGAAGAAGAAAAAAATAAATTAAAGGAAGTAGAGGCAATCAAGGTGGAGGAAGAGCAGCGGAAAGAGAATGAGGAAGAACAGGAATTTGAAACAGGAATTGAAATTTCAGTTGATTTGCCGCGTAAAAAAATTAAGAGTCTTGAATTATTATCAGGCGGAGAACGCTGCCTACTTTCAGTTAGTGTTTTATTTGCTATTGTTTCAGCAATGCAGCCGCCTTTTGTGGTGCTTGATGAGGTTGATGCGGCGCTTGATGAAACAAATGCCCGTCTTTTTGCAAAAATTTTAGCCGATATCGTTGATACAACTCAATTTATTGTTGTAACGCATAATCGCGCTACGATGGAAATGGCCCAAATTTTATACGGCATTTCAATAACAGAGGAAGGCATTTCTAAAGCCATTTCTTTAAAACTAGAAGAACAGAAGTAATAAAATAACTGGTGTATCATTTTGAGCGTTTTTTGTCATTCTGAGCGAAGCGAAGAATCCCATGCCAACTGGTTTGTCATTCTGAGCTTTAGTGAAGAATCCCTCACTAGCTGGCAAGGGATCCTTCGGACTTTGTCCTCAGGATGACAATAATAAGACTGTCATTCTGAGCGAAGCGAAGAATCCCATGCCAACTGGTTTGTCATTCTGAGCTTTAGTGAAGAATCCCTCACTAGCTGGCATGGGATCCTTCGGACTGCGTCCTCAGGATGACAATAATAAGACTGTCATTCTGAGCGAAGCGAAGAATCTTACGCAATGCAAAATAGAGTCAGTTTGCTTGGCAAGGGATCCTTCGGACTTTGTCCTCAGGATGACATTAAAAGTAGGATAACAATACGGCGGAAAATTTTCTGAAAGAAAATTTTCCGCCGTATTCTCAACCCTATGCCTTAAAATTTATTTTCGCTTTAACTATTTTTGACTTTTCTTTTTCTTTGCGTATAATCGAATGTATTACATTTGAATTTTAGTCGCAAAAATATTTTATTTCTATGCTTGTTATCAGATTAAAGCCAGTTGGCAGAAAAAATCAAATTTCCTTTCGTATTGTAGTTGCCGAAAAGCGTTCAAAATTAAATGGGCCTTATCGTGAGGATCTAGGTTTTTATAATCCTGCCACTGATAAATTTGTAGTGAAAGCCGATCGAGCTAAATATTGGCTTTCGGTTGGCGCTCAGCCTTCCGACACGGTTCATAACATTTTTGTTTCAGCCAAGGTGATAGAAGGTCCTAAGAAAACAATAAAAATCAGAAAAGCAAAACAAACAAAAGAAGAGGAGAAAAGCATTAAAGAGGAGAAAAGCACTAAAGCGCCGGTAGCAGAAGCAGCAGAAGCA
>Ga0208461_1002654_pt1 | contig 14395 bp, 9 predicted proteins | sample AD_JPNTR4_MetaG_FD_184448 | JGI IMG/M metagenome (GOLD analysis project Ga0208461, IMG submission 184448) | Active sludge microbial communities of municipal wastewater-treating anaerobic digesters from Japan - AD_JPNTR4_MetaG (SPAdes) (version 2) | ecosystem: Engineered > Bioreactor > Anaerobic >... | reverse complement strand
CCACCCCTAGAAAAATCCCCAATTTAGGGCCATTTTCACTTTTATCCTGTAAAACGGGTTGACCAACACGCCCCATCAAGGGACAATTCGAAGTCCGTCAGCAAGGAGTTACTTTATGGACGTTGAAATAATTATTCGCCCGGATCGGGACACCCTAGTACGGCCGGAGCGTATAGAACACGTTGAATTCGGCACTCTTTTTACACCAAACATGTTTCATATGAAGTACAGTGGAGGCAATTGGCACGATGCTTACATTGAACCGGTCAAGCACCTGCAACTCCACCCTGGTGCCACGGTGTTACACTACGCTCAGACCATTTTCGAGGGCATGAAAGCATATCGCCAGAAATCTGGAGACATAGTTCTGTTTCGCCCTGAAATGAACATCGCCAGAATGAACATGTCCGCTCGTAGGATGCAGATGCCTGAAATATCACCGGATTTCTTTTTGAAAGCGATCAAAGCACTGGTGGAGACTGAAGCCAACCAAGTGCCTGAGCTTCCAGGCACTCTATACATCCGCCCAACGATGATCGGCACAGCCCCACAGGTTAAAGTAGCCGCATCGAAGGAATATCTTTTCTATATCCTGACCCTTGTTTCAGGGCCGTACTTCCTGGGTACCTCAGGCCGAGATCCTGGTGCAGTAAGCGTTTATGTCGCCCTAGACAAGAGTCGTTCTTGTTATGGAGGCACCGGCGGAATCAAGGCCGGGGCCAACTATGCTGGCACCTTGGAGACCACTTCCAAGGCTTATGCCTTGAAGTGCGGCCAGGTGTTGTTCTTGGAGGCAAGAGACGTCCCCTATCGCGAACGTCGCGTGGAAGAAATGGGGGGGATGAATGTGTGCTTCATCAAGAATGGCGCTTTATACACCCCAAAACTGCACGGAACAATTCTGCCAGGCGTTACCAGGGATTCCTTGGTCCAGATAGCTCGGGCCAGGGGCATTGAAGTCCACGAAGAAGACATCCCATTTGGCTGGGTTGAAGATGGCTTGGCTGACGGCTCGATTACCGAGGCGTTTGCCTGCGGAACAGCCGCAGTAGTCACAGGCATTAAATCGTTCCACTTTGATGACGGCAGAGAGCTAGCCCCATCATCAGCAGTCCCTGGACCAATTACTCAACAGCTTTTTGATGCCATTGTGGGAATCCAGTTTGGAGATGCGCCAGATGAATTTGGATGGTTGCACAAGGTTCTGTAAGCTGCTTTTATAAACCCCCATTGATTAATCAACAACCGGCCGCTTTGGGCAGCTACGGAACATGGTCAAGGTGCTTTTGGTAACCGGACCGTGAACGTGGTTCCCTTGTTGACTTCGCTTTGAACGCTGATGGTACCTTTCATGGAGTCTACGATTCTTTTGACCAACGCCAGGCCAAGGCCAGTGCCTTCAATTGATTGCCTAGCATTTGGTGCTCTGTAAAACTCCTCGAAAAGTTTGGGAAGTGCCTCAGGCGCTATCCCAATACCTGTGTCTGTAAACTCCATTTCAATCATGTCGCCATCGTGACGAACCAAGACCTTTACAGCACCCTTAGTAGGTGTGTATTTCACTGCATTTTCAAATAGATTGCCTACCATCCGCTCAAAATCGTCTTTTTGGCCAAGCACAGTTAGAGGTTCTGAAGCCACATCCATTGTAAGTTCAAGCCCCTTTGTCTCGATTGTCGGCTGGACTCGCTCTGTAACCGCCTTTAACGCCTGGCTAATCGACAAAGGTTCAATCTTTTTGTGAACAAGCTTTTCCTGCATTGCTCCCAGGGCTAAAAGGTCCTGTAGCAGCGCTGACAAGCTCGCTATTCTTCGTTGAGCCCGGTTCACCAGCTGCAGTTGTTGATCGGATAGTTCCCCGGCATACCCTTCGGACAAAAGACTTAGCGAAGAGGTCGCCCCAGCGACAGGTGATTTCAACTCGTGGGCAACCACATACACAAACTTAGATTTGGCCACTTCAAGGGCCTGTAAATCTGTGTAGGAACGAGCGTTTTCAATAGCAATCGCACCTTGACCAGCTAGTGCCGATAAAAAATCAACGTCGTCATCTGAAAAATGCGTCTTTTTAGAACAATACGCCCTTAACACACCAATGGTTTTATCTCGCAGGACTAGCGGAACCACCACCAGCGACTGAATTCCTTCTTCAAGCATCTGAGCAGGATATTGAAGCAGCTCTGACTTAGCCACATCTGGAATCCGAATCGGACTCCCCTGTAATGCCATTGCATCAACTGGACTGTCGACAACTTGCACTGCACCTTTGGCCAGATATGCCTCGCTTAGCCCATAAGAGGCGTTAATTGCAAGGGTATCTCCAGAATCGTCCAGTAACCGAATGGAACTTGCCTTGATGCTCATGGTTTGAACAACTGACTTTGTAATGGTTTCCATGACCAAGTTCAATTCAAGGCTGGATGTCGCGGCAATTGCGATTTCATTTAGTGAACGAGTCCGATACAAAGCAGCTTGAGTTTGATTTCGTTGTTCAATCACCTGCCTAGTTCTGGCCCACAATCGCTTTGCCATGGAAGAGGACAATAGATAGACAACCAGTACGGTCAGACCAAAGAAGAAATACCTTTGTCCAGCCTCTGGAGCGGATAAAAGATCAACGCTTTCAAAGCCTGGCACTGGCAGGTGTGGTAACAACCCACTGATTTCACACAGAGTTACGGTTCCTACCAGCATCACCCCGATTGCAGCGTGTATTGCGGCAATCCTTGGAGAAAACAGAATACTGGCGATGATTACGTGAAAGACATAGAAGAATAGTAAGGGACTAGCTACACCTCCGGTATAGTGCACCAAAATGGTAAGAGCGCCCCAGTCAGTCAGGAACTGGGCGGACGCCAAACGCATTTGATGCTGTGGACGATGCTTATATAGCTGAAAAAACAGCCAGTTATAGAACAAAATCGCAAGGCCGACCGCAAACATTGGAACAATTGGCGCACGGCTGCCAACAACTAGCCAGACTCCACAAGTACCTAATAGCACAGCGATGCCAGCCAACCATCGCAGCTTTATCAGCCATGCTCCCCTGGCAACAATCTCAAGTGCCAAAGGCCTTACATCCAATCTGGAATTTGGGTCAAATGTTTGCAGTTAGCAAACCCTCGTCTTGGGGCTTCGTTGATTCTGGACCTAAAAGCGCCACAATTCAAGACTATCATCCAGCCATCAGTCTTCAAACTTCGAAATCCAAACGTTCCGCCACCTCCTGTGACCACCCCAAGTTTTTTAACTAATCAAACCATTTCTTGCATTTGCATAGATGTAAAGGTGAACTGGCGTGAATCGCTTTTTTGGGGGGCTTTATGAAGCTACGTTTTTTTGCATTACCTGTTTTGGCCGCTTTTCTTGCCTTATCAATTGGGTGTAACGGAGATGAAGGGTCTCCCACTTTTGATGATGCCTTTGAGCAGGACTCAAAGGCCACCAGTGACACCAAGGCTAAGGACGACGGTACAACCGCGGAAGATGATGGCGCAATCGCGGATGATGATGGCGCAATCGCGGATGATGATGGCGCAATCGCGGACGATGATGGCGCAATCGCGGATGATGACGGCGCAATCGCGGATGATGACGGCGCAATCGCGGATGATGACGGCGCAATCGCGGATGATGACGGCGCCGAACAACAAGAGTGCGAAGAAGATACAGACTGCGACGGGGAACCAAAAAAGTGCCACGAGTTTAAATGCGAAGACCTGAAATGCAAAGAGGTTCCAGTCGCAAACGACACAGCTTGCTCGGATGATAATCACTGTACCGAAAATGACACTTGCCAAGATGGTGTGTGTAGCGGTACTGCCATTACCTGTGACGACCTAAACCCATGTACAGAGGACACCTGCGATCCTGAATCAGGTTGTTCCTTCAAGGCAATCGACTCTGGTGACACTATAATCTGCGGTAAAGGCGAGTGTATGAGGGAAGTCCAGAAATGCACTGACGGCGTGCCAAACGTATGCGTTGAAGGCCAACCAACCCAAGAAGTGTGCGATGGTAAAGACAACGACTGCGATGGTCACACAGACGAAGAAGACGCTGATGATTGCACCACCTACTATCGCGATGATGACGGAGATGAATTCGGAGTTGATGGCGATACTCGTTGCCTGTGTGCGGCTGCCGCCCCTTACACCGCAACAAAGGGCGGTGACTGCTGCGACAAGGACGACCAAGCATATCCACAAGAATTCACTGAAGAACAATGGTTTATCAAGGCAAACCAGTGTGATTCGTTTGATTACAACTGCAGTGAGGGCGAAGAAAAGCGTTGGGGCATTGGTAGCTGTCTAAGTATACCTCGTCCAGGAGGTGGCCGTACTTGTGGAGTTAAGCAGGGTTTTGATGAGGGAGCAGTAGAATGTGGTGTAGCTGCAACCTACATTTTGAATTGTTCGATTTCTGGCGGTCGTTGCCAAGCAACAGAAACAGAGGAACGAACACAGCCCTGTAGATAAATCAAAAAGATAAATCCCAAAATCCCAGCCTTAATTGTCGGCCCTTGCCCCTCTTTAAACCAGGACTCTTGTCATCCGAATAACGATGTCTATCTTCCTTTAATCGCCAAAAAAGGAGGTAGGCGATGGCAGTTTTATTTGTACCAAAGGAGATGGGCGACACAAGGGTCGCTGCAGTTCCTGATACGGTGCGCCGTTTGGTAAAGCTTGGATTTACCGTTTTGATTCAATCAGGTGCCGGCGTTGATGCAGGTATCACCGATGCCCGTTTTGTCGATGCTGGAGCCACCATTGTCCCTGATACCGCCAGCCTTGCTGAAGCTGACGTAGTAGCCCAAATTAACTCCCCTAGCCTTGCTCAAGTAAAGCAGATGAAGGCCGGGGCTCTGCTGATTTCACTGTTGTGGCCCAAGACCAACCCAGACCTTTTACAGGCATTGATAGCACAAAAGGTCACTGTCTTTGCCATGGACCAAATCCCCAGAATCAGCCGGGCGCAATCAATGGATGCCCTTTCTTCCCAGGCAAACATCGCTGGATACAAGGCGTCTTTGATCGCCGCGGACATGCTGCCTAGACTTATGCCGCTGATGATGACAGCCGCTGGAACCATCACTCCGGCCCGCTTTGTGGTCATGGGTGCTGGAGTGGCTGGCTTGCAGGCTGTAGCCACGGCTAGACGCCTTGGCGCAGTCGTCGAGGTCTCAGATGTCCGAAGCGTTGTAAAGGAGCAAGTTGAAAGCCTAGGAGCGCGTTTCATCGAGGTGGAAGGTGCCGAAGACTTTGAGGGCGCCGGTGGTTATGCCAAGGAGGCGTCGGCCGACTTTTTGCAGCGCCAACGTGAAGAAGTGGCCCGCCGGGTCGCCGTCTCCGATGCTGTTATTACCACCGCATTGATTCCAGGGAGGCCAGCTCCAAAGTTGGTCACCAAGGAAATGGTTGAATCCATGCGGCCAGGCTCGGTCATTGTCGATCTTGCCGCCGAGCAAGGGGGAAATTGCGAATTAACCAAGCCAGGTGAGGTCGTGGAACACAATGGTGTAAAAATCATTGGTTACAAAAACTTGCCAGGCATGGTCCCCTTTCATGCCAGCGATGTTTACGCCAAAAATGTCCAAAACGTCCTGTTGCTGTTGTTCCCAAAGGGCGAACTAAATCTGGACTTTGAGGATGAGATTATCGCAGGTTCAATAGTGGCTCATGAAGGTGCCGCTTGGTCACCTGATATGGCTGCAGGAGGTGCAAAATGACAGGCTTTGAACTTGATCCGACTGTAGCGCTGTTGATGGGATTAACAGTTTTCCTGTTGGCGGTATTTTTGGGTCTTGAGGTGATTGCAAAGGTCCCTCCAACCCTTCATACGCCTTTAATGTCTGGTTCGAACGCCATTTCTGGTATCACCATCGTGGGCGCATTGGTTGCGGCCAAACTATCAACCCCAGATGTAGCTAACATTTTGGGCTTAATTGCAGTTGTACTGGCAACCATCAACGTGGTTGGAGGCTATTTGGTCACCGACCGCATGATGGCCATGTTCAAGAAAAAACAAGCAGCCGCCAAGGGCGCCAAGGAGGCGTCCCATGGATAACATCACTCATATCATTACTTACCTTGGTTATTTGGTCGCCACAGTGATGTTCATTGTGGGCTTGAAGCTTCAGCAAAGGGTCCCAACAGCCAGGAGGGGAAACCACCTTTCAGCGCTTGGAATGCTGTTGGCAGTCATCTTGGCGCTCCTGGACCTCGGCACTTTTAATCCTTTGTACATAATAATTGGGGTGGTAATCGGCTCAGCTATTGGTGCCATCGCGGCATATAAAGCAAAAATGACCGACATGCCCCAGATGGTGGCCTTGTTTAATGGATTGGGCGGTGGGGCATCGATGCTGGTCGCGTTGTCGCTGTTCCACATGGAAGTGCTGCCGAAATCCCAGACCATGATTGCCGCAATTGGCGCGGATTCTGCGATCACGACAGTGCTGTCGATTATCATTGGCGCGGTCACTCTTACTGGGTCCATAGTTGCCTTTTTGAAGCTGCAGGAGTGGATTTCTGGACGCCCAATATTGATTCCTGGGCGACACATAATCAACTTGGTGCTGGCCATCGCGGCTTTAGTGCTTGGGACGTGGTCCCTGTTTGCGGACCCTTCGCAAGTCGCCATAATCCTGTGGGTTTTTGCGGCCATTGCCTTGATTTTGGGCGCCTTACTGGTCATTCCAATTGGTGGCGCTGATATGCCAGTCGTTATCTCGCTGCTTAACTCATACTCTGGGTTGGCGGCTGCAATGACTGGATTTGTGTTGAAAAACAATCTGTTAATTGTGGTTGGCTCACTAGTTGGGGCGTCAGGGATAATTTTGACTAGAATCATGTCAAAGGCCATGAATCGCAGTTTGGCAAACGTGCTCTTTGGTGGATTTGGAGCAACAGACCAGACGGCTGGCGCAGGTGGCGAATACAGCGGTGTAAAGTCGGCGTCAATCGAAGAATCGGCTTTAATCCTGGAAAGCGCGTCCTCGGTGATTTTTGTCCCTGGTTATGGACTTGCAGTGGCCCAAGCACAGCACGCGGTCAAGGAACTTGCAGAGCTTTTGATAAAACGTGGGGTGTCTGTCAAATATGCCATCCACCCAGTAGCCGGCCGTATGCCAGGCCACATGAACGTTTTGCTGGCAGAATCCAACGTTCCTTATGAACAGCTGTACGAAATGGACGCCATCAACCACGAGTTCAAAGCAACCGACGTTGCAGTGGTAATTGGTGCCAACGACGTTGTAAACCCAGCAGCGACCCATGACAGAGGCAGCCCAATTTATGGGATGCCAATCCTGAACGTCCACGAAGCACGCTCGGTCATAATCATCAAGCGCTCGCTAGGCGCAGGTTTTGCAGGAATACGAAACGAACTGTTTGAGTATCCAAACGCAGTGATGATGTTCGCCGACGCCCGAAAGGGACTTGCTGGCTTGACCGAGGAACTTAAGCAGATGTAGGGGCGGGGACAGGGACGGGGACAGGATCAGGGACAGGGGTGGGGACAGAAGCAGGAGCAGGGACAGGGGGGCAAGATCACCAGATTTTGAATTTGCCGGGCACTTTTTCCCTGCCGCAGAAGTATGGAGAATCACCATCCAGCAACCAACGGGTGCGCACCAGAGTGTCGTCTTCACCGAAACTTATGGCTTCAGCCCAACCAGACCGCCGGCCGCCAGCATCATCAAGCTTAGGGCAGCCCTTAGGTGGACGGTCACCCAAGGATTTCAGGGCCTTTCTCAGTTTTTTTTCATGCTTATCAATTATACCCCACGATGTATCGCTTAATCGCCATGCCACTGCAAGAGTTGAGGAACAGTCCTTGTCCCGCTCTATGCCAAAATGCGTAGTAATATTAAGTGCAGACTCGGACATAGGGCTTATTTCCAGTGGCACTAAATAGATTCTGGCTGCATTGGTATAGCTGCCATAGGAGACTTCCCATATGTATCTGGTAAGATTGTCGATCAAATAACTGGTACATTGTATCGAATTTACATCGTGGCACTTCTGTATCAACCAATCTGCCCGATCTGAATAAAAGCTGTAGCCAACAATATCCGATGTGATGTCTACAATAAACCGCAACTCATCGTTTTCCAGTATATAAACAGATGCAGCACCCTCAAAAGCCGTTATATGTCTGCCATAAAACAGCAAAGATTTTCCGTTCCATGATCCACTAACCTTAGCACTAACGCCGCCGCCTTCCAGCAAGCTTACAAGCTTGCCATTCTTTAAGCGTACGATGTCAAACGAGCAGTTATTAGCGCCACATCCGTTCACACAAACCACCTGAAACAACCCATTTTTTTTACCCGAACCAGGAACGTGTGTCACTGCCATGGTGACATCATATCCGGGATCACAGTCGTAGCAGCTTGACGACTCTGCCCAATCAAAAAGTACATCTTCGGGTAAACGAGGATCGCCTGGCTCCAACTGTAAAAAAACCTTATGTCCTTTGATAACACGACTGGGCATGCGACTTTCGTCCTTGAGAAAACCTGTGACTGTGTCATCAGCAAGCAGTTTTAACGGGGAAAGAAGCACCAGAGACACGATAACCACAATCAAAGCTCTGCTAGTCATTTGCAGCCCCCATTCAGGCAATCTGCCCCAAATCACAAGCCAATTGATGTCTAAGGCCGGCGAGCAGGGTTCAACCTAAGACCATGTGAAAGGCAGTCTATGGAACATGTATGAGCCTGTCAATTAAACGGCGGATTCTTTCATTTGTAGCACAGCGACTCTCGATTGCTGATTATTTTGGGACAAGGTCATTGACATGATCCCGTCCGTTACGTAGATTGGCTTTTGGAAAACTAAGATCCAACAAGGAGTTAAGGCCTTGATATCATTCTTTGCAGCGGTAGCGCTTTTGATTCTTGGATATCTGCTGTATTCCAAATGGATAGAGCGGATGCTTGGGGCGGATCCAAACCGGGTTACTCCGGCGATAAGTCAGGCGGATGGCGTTGACTATGTCCCTATGAAACCTTGGCGAATCTTCCTGATACAGTTTTTGAACATCGCCGGGGTGGGACCCATCTGTGGGGCCATTATGGGGGCCCAGTTTGGCACGTCATCGTACTTGTGGATTGTGTTTGGCAGCATCTTCGCTGGGGCCGTGCACGATTACATTTCGGGGTTTATTTCCCTGCGCCAAAAGGGAGCTTCATTGCCTGAAATTCACGGTCGCTACTTGGGAAACAAGCCAAAACAGATAATGCGGGTTTTCACCATAATCCTGATGGTGTTGGTGGGCGCGGTATTTGTGAACACGCCTGCGGTGCTGCTGAACAACAACTTCACGCCTAGCTGGAATATCTTCATTTGGGTGGCCGTTATTTTTGCTTACTATCTGATCGCCACTCTGCTTCCCATTGATAAACTAATTGGCAGGATTTACCCGATTTTCGGTTTGCTGTTGTTGGGGATGGCCGCGGCCATTTTTGCGGCCTTTATAGTATTTCGCCCCCCAATACCCGAGCTGTGGGAAGGCTTTCGCAACCAGCATCCACAGGCTGCCAGCAATCCTATCTTTCCAATGATGTTCATCAGCATTGCATGTGGGGCCATCAGCGGCTTTCATGCCACGCAATCACCACTGATGGCGCGCTGCATGACAAATGAGAAGCAGGCTCGCCCCATTTTTTACGGTGCCATGATTGCTGAAGGCATCGTAGCACTGCTGTGGGCTGCCGCGGCTGCTTACTTCTTCGGCCCCAACGGGCCTGTGGACACAACAGGCAAGGGAGGGCCCGCGATGGTTGGAGTCATTGCCAATGAATGGTTTCCAAAGTCCATCGCGGCAATAACGGTGCTTGGAGTCATATCCGCCGCCGTTACCTCCGGCGACACGGCCTTGCGGTCGGCACGCCTGATTGTGGCTGACTCTTTGGGCATTGACCAAAAGCCCATACAAAACAGGCTGTTGGTAGCTTTGCCTGTATTCGCGGTTACAGCTGGAATCCTAGTGTACTCCCTTGTCGATACAACAGGTTTTGACGTCATTTGGCGCTACTTTGCCTGGAGCAACCAAGTGCTGGCCACAGTCACCTTGTGGACGGCTACAGTGTACCTGTCGCAAAAAAAGAAGCCCTACATCATCGCCCTGATCCCAGCGATTTTCATGACCATGGTAACCAGCAGCTTTTTGTTCGTGGCGGAAAAAGAAGGCCTAGGCAGCTTCATCCCCAGGCAGGCGGGATACACAATAGGCGCTGTGATAACATGCATTGCGATGTACGTTTTCTTCAGATTCAAAATGCGGTCCAAGTAGACAACCAGCAATGAGCTTGGCAAGCCCGTCACGACTGTCAGCATCAAGCTAGCAATTGCCTCACGGGCTAGGCCTTGAGATGGTGAGATCGAATATGCCGCAGCCATAGAGGCTGTCGGCTATGATGTAGTAGGTCTGGGGCTCAGCCCCATCGTTCGCGAGAACAAGTTCTTCACGGTCGCCAAACAAAGCTGTATTGACGCCAGCAACGCACATGGAGCCAAATATGTCGTCACATGACGTCGTCACCCAAAGCGATGCGTCAAACCTTATAGGCGACATGGATATGGTGACTGACGCACCGGCTTCAAGCGTAAGGCTATAGACTTTCTCGTAGCCATCAGGGCCAGAGTATACGTAGCTCCAGCCAGCGTTGTAGAGCTTGGTGCCACTGCAACTATTTTCAGCTTCGAGCGTGATGTCTGCTCCAGTGTACGTGCCTAGATCGTGCGCCTTGCAGGTAAACACACAATCTGAGGTGTCAAATCTACATCCATTGGTGCAGCTCAAGGTACCGCTATCGTATCCTAGCTTCTGGCAGGTCTGTTCATTGAGGTCGGCTCCATCACACTGATCATACCCATCGATTTTGCCATTGCCACAACGCGGAGGTTTGTAGACAGAGACGGTAAGCGTGAACTCGCCACAGCCGCTGAAGCCGTCGGCAACGATGTAGTAAGTCATGGCCATAAGTGAGTAGTTTTCTAATAACAGGATCTTTGAGCTGTCGGCACCCCAAACACACCCAAGCCCTAGGATGTCATCACAGGAGGTAGTGGCCCAAAGTGATGATTCGAAACCACTAGACGACATCTCCACCTGGACAAACTGACGCGCTGGCACGGTCAAGCTGTAGACAATCTCGTTGCTCTTAGACGAAAAACTTGTACAGCTAGACACACCGTCACCCAACGCGTTGTAGATGGACGTGCCGCCACAGGTGTCACCAGTACGGCTGATGACCGTTCCGTCGAACGTCCCCAAGTCGATTGCGTTGCACGAAAAGCTTATGCACTCACCTGCGGCGCTGTCCCAGAGGTAACCCTCATCGCAATTACACAAATAATTGTGGAGGTGACGTGAACAACCGGTGGCATGAGCAATACCATCACACGGACCGGCGGCACAGGCGTCCTCAAAACAATAATTGATTTCTTCGTAACAATAGTACTCCCCGGATGGATCGTTACACCCGTAGCTGTCGCAATCGGGGATAAAGTTACACACGCCCTCGGGACCACAGTATTGGCTCGCTGGACAATCTGGGTCGGTTGTACATAGCGTTTGGCAAAAGCCTTCATCGTTACATAAACCAGTGTCCGGACACTGCGAATCCTCCGAACAGTAGGGCATGCAGACTGGCGCTTCCACGAAGTCATAAGACGGCAAGCAGGTATAGCCCTCACGACAGTCGCTGCCGCCAATAACACATGAGCGCATGCATAATAACTTCTCCATGATGCCGCAGCTGGCATTTGGGTCGTCACAGGAGAAGTCGGGATTGCAGTCCGCGACACAATAACCGCTCGGGTAGCCGTCAAACACCTCGGTTAGGCACATGTTTGACTCACACTCGGCGTTACTGGTGCACGGCTCTCCCACACCGGCCTTTTCGATGGTGGTGCAAGAAGTGGTGTCAAACTGGCAGGTTGAGGTGCAGCTGAGCGTGCCGCCGTCGAAGCCTTGGGTCTCGCAGGTCTGCTCGTTTAGATTCGCGCCGTCGCACTGTTCGCCAGCGTCAATCTGGCCATTGCCGCAGTCAGGCTCAATCTTGGTGCAGCTGGTGGTGTCGAACTGGCAGGTTGCGGTGCAGCTAAGAGTGCCGCCGTCGAAACCTTGGGTTTCGCAAGTCTGCTCGTTTAGATTCGCGCCATCGCACTGTTCGCCAGCGTCGATCTCACCGTTGCCACAGTCAGGCCCAATCTTGGTGCAACCGGTGGTGTCGAACTGGCAGATCGCGGTGCAGGTAAGCGTGCCGCCGTCGAAACCTTGGGTCTCGCAAGTCTGCTCATTCAAATTAGCGCCATCACACTGCTCGCCAGCGTCAACCACGCCGTTGCCACAGTCGGCCGGAGCATCGGCGCATCCGCTGGTGTCAAACTGACAAGTCGCGGTGCAGCTAAGCGTACCGCCGTCAAAGCCCTTGGTCACGCAAGTCTGCTCATTCAAATTGGCGCCGTCACACTGCTCACCAGCCTCGATCACACCGTTGCCACACACTGCCTCCGGATCATCGTCACCGCCACCGCAGCCAAGCGCCAACAACGCACCCGACAACAGCAGCACTGGCAGCAACCCTCTTTGAAGTCTTACCTTCATGACTTTTCCTCCTTCAACACCGGAAATCCGCTTGGCGGTCTCGCTCTAGGAACAAAACCCCAGACTCCAACCGCGCAAAATTACACGATTGGGGGGAATGAAAATCATTTTACTACAACGACCGTGAAAGACAATGAAGTTATGCGGTAGTGTTAACCACCGTGCGCCAAGCAATCCCAGCGCACGGCTAACAAAGATTACTTGGGGGTGATGGTTAGGTTGAAGGTACCACAACCACTGTAGGCATCGGCCACTATGTAATAAGTCGCAGGTCTCGAACTCATGTTAGTAATGGTGACTACCTCTGGGGTGCCAACATCATCGTCAGCGCCTTTGACGCACTTGAGGCCATTGAAATCGTTGCACCTAGTAGTCACCCACAGAGATGCGTCGAAGCCACTAGGCTCCATCCGGATCAAGGCCGAAACACGGGCTGGCAGAGTGATCCTGTAGAGCTTCTCATTGCCCATGGTGCTGTACTTTGTGCAACTTACACCGGTTCCGGCAGCGTCATACTCGTTCGTACCTGTACAACTATCCTCACCAGTGAGCTGGATTTGTTGGTCAACCGTTCCGAGGTCTTGAGCCGAGCAGTGGAAGGAGACGCAACTCATTGAGTCGTCGTCCCAACTAAATGCACTTCCGCACTCGCACACATGACTGTCGCGAACATTGAAGCACCTCTCGGTCGAGTTCGGCATAGCAGTGCAAGGATTCGGGTCGCAGCCGTCAAGCCAACACCTACCATCAGAAGTGCAGCTCAAGGAACCATCGTCATTGCAGCCATCAGTATCGCACTCTTTGATGGGCGAACAGGCCAAAACGGAGTGGTTGTAGTCCATATCCGTCGAGCAGGTATAGCCCGCTCGGCAGTCCGCGTTGGTATCACAACCCTGGAGGCAGACGGATACAAGGTATGACCCATAGACCACTTTAACACCCACGCTGTAGGGGTCGCCAGTGCAGGGCTGGCCGTCACCAACATAGTCTGGGGCGCCCAACTGCATGCAGAAACCGCCAGTGCCACTCTTGTTGCAGAAGGTGTCTTCACCAGGTGTACCAGAGCCAGGACAGTCAGCGTCGACCTCGCATGGCCCGCCCCATACAGTACCTATGCGCCGGCAGTAATCTCCACTAGACTCCTGTGTGCCGGGTACGCAGTCCGTACAGACGGCACAGCTGCCACTGCAGCCACCAACAGGATCACAGTTACGGTTGAGGTTAGCACAACCAAGGTATTCACAATCGTCGTACACGCAGGCACCTGCTTCGACGTGCTGCCCAAGCGGACAGGAGCAAAAGCCACTGTCGAGGTCACAGTGACCGACTACGGAGCATTGGCTGTCGGCGGTACATTTAGGCCAACAAGCGCCATTGCCTTCGCTTAAAGCGAGACATTCGTAGCCGTCACGGCAACCCCCAGATTCACCTGGCGAACATTTCTTGGCGCAGAGGCTATCGTCTTTGTAACTCACACAGATATTGGCTGGATCCCAACAGCCATATTCCTCTGTACATCCATCAACGCAGTAGCCACCAGGCAGACCCATGTTGAGTTCGTCCCAGCAAATGCCAGAAGCGCAGTCAGCGCCAGTTGTGCAGGGACCACCCACTGGCTGAAGCGAGCCGTAGTTGCAATTTGTAAGATCCAGTTCACATTGGGCATTACAGGTGAGCGTACCCTCAATAAAACCAAAGTTAGAGCAAGAGGCCCCGCCAAAGTCTGAGCCATCGCACTGCTCGCGACCTTCCTTGTTGCCGTTGCCGCACTCACCAA
>Ga0208461_1002643_pt1 | contig 14423 bp, 7 predicted proteins | sample AD_JPNTR4_MetaG_FD_184448 | JGI IMG/M metagenome (GOLD analysis project Ga0208461, IMG submission 184448) | Active sludge microbial communities of municipal wastewater-treating anaerobic digesters from Japan - AD_JPNTR4_MetaG (SPAdes) (version 2) | ecosystem: Engineered > Bioreactor > Anaerobic >... | reverse complement strand
CTGCCGTGGGCCAGAGAGAAACACCATGTTCTTTGATACGTCATGGAGAATGTATTGCGTCTGCTGCCGTTCCATACTGACTATGTATAAGTTAAATTTCAGAAAAAAAGTAAAGACTGTTCGGCATTTTATTGTGTTTTAGTCAAGACTAATTCGCATTTTATTGCGTTTTAGTCTTGTAATTACGCTAAAATAGTTAGCAGCCTACCTTATCTGATGTAGGCGTTACGCTTGCTGGGGCTTCGTAAATCAACTGGCCGACCCGGTCGATATGCTCTTTTAAATCAGGATTGTTTATCTCTTCATAGTGCACAATATCGATGAAATATGGTAAGGGTCCCTGGTCTTCGAGCAGGGCATGAAGTCTTGAAAGGGTAGTAAAGGTAATATCGGGGCCGGCTATGGCAATATCTATGTCTGAGCCCTGTTTGAACGTACCCTTTGCCCTGGAACCAAAAATATAGGCCCTTTGAATTTCAGGGAGTTGTTGCATAGCAGCTATAATATATGCAAGATCCGCTTCTTCCAGGCCATATTTCATGATTGCAGTGCTCGACTTTGCAGAGTCTGGTAGAGATCTTTGAGGATGCTATAATATGAATCGGTTATCAACTTGACCGCTTCTTCTGCGCGAGCTTCATCGTAGGTATGGGCCATAAGGTTACGTTTTTCGAGGGCATCGATCCAGAGATGCCCCTCATTGATAAGGTTGGATTGAAAGGCGGTTTGAATGGTATGCCGTGGGCTCTGAATAGTATATCCTTCGGCTTCAAGATAGTCCTTCATAGTTTTCCAGGCGAGCTCAAAGGTATACTCAAAGCATTGAATAAGCCCCTGTTTTTCAAATTTGTTAAGATCGCCCTTTTTTATAAATTCATCGAGCTGCGCAATGGCCTGTTTATAATTGGAGAAACGCTGTTTCCATCGTATATCTTGTCCCATAAAAACCCCAGCCTTTGGGATTAGTATAGCAGATAAGGGGGTGATAGAACAATGTATTTTTACAGGAGTATTATCTCAATTATTTAAATGTTTTTCTAATTAGATCCCTAAAGTTTTCTAACCAATGGTGTATCAATAATGCATCTTGCTTATTAAAGTTACAGGGCATAGCGATACCTTTGTTAAGTTCCTCAATAAAGGTTCGGTGGTCCTTATTTAATAGGGGGATATCAAAACTGATCGTTAAATAGGGAGTTTTCTCATTGAGAATTTTGAGGGATTCTTTTAAAACAAGAAAATTAAAGAGTTCAGCATCGGCCTTTCTTACGTTCTTTTTTGGTATACTCACCTGCAAAAGATGAGCAGGTATAAGGGTGGTATCGATTTGTTTTACTTTCCAGGTTAAAAGTTTTGTAGCATATATATTCTTTTTATAACTATAGGGACCAAATAGAACTATTGGTTCTTTAGCCAGACTCATCTGATTGTCAATATCTTCCTGAGTAAAATATTGCCAGTTATAAGGCAAGAAGCCCTCCTGTTGAAGAGAGATGAGCGTCTCTAGTAACAGCTTCCCTGGTCCATCAGTAAAGAATGTTCCATTAATGTCAAATATATATTCAGTATCCTTCGAAAAACCAAGGGTGGTAACATCTTTTTTTTCTTGAGCTTCAATAAAGATGCTAGGTAGAGAGGGGACAGTTCTATTAGTTATACCATCATAAAGAATGGTAAGAAATGCAAATAAATCATTATCGTCAAGGCCTTGTAAATAAATAGTAAATTGTCCGGAAGAATACAGGGCTTTAAGCCATTGTTGCATTTTGATATTTATTCTTGAGGTGTTAGGAATATTTGTTTGATAGGGTTCTTCATAAGGAACAAAAAAGACATAGGGGTTCATCACATAAATGCTTTTATCATCTTTTTTATAAAATAAACTATTACCTTTCTGAATACCATCCTTTTCAAAAGAGAGTTGTTTTATATTAACAGAAGAACCATCCGGATTCCCCAATGTAAGATACCAGGGATACTTTGTTAGAGGTGTCTGAATAAATATATTACCTTTATAATTTTGCCACCAGGGTTGTATATCTTCAATGGCTTCCATATTGATATTTATACTGCTTGTAACATGTCCATATAGCCAAAGGCTTAACACAGAAAAACCAAAAACTACAATCACCACAATTGCAACTACAATCTTTCTTTTAGAAATCATATTTCCCTTCATTTTTTACCCCTTACATGAGTAATTATACTTTATTTAATGTTTATTGCTTCCCAGACTTTAAAAAATTATTTGTATAAATATAAAACAAGTTGGGCTTTAAAGCAATAAAACATAGAGCATGGGTCAAGACTCGATTAAAATGTCACCTTTTTAACACCATTATTATGTCACCTTTGTTGTGTTGATCGTATCCGCTGCCATGACCCCGTTGGGGCGTATTAATAGGAGCCGGGGGTGAGCGTGTAGGGAATAAGGCGGTCAAGGGCGGCTGTTTTGTCCGATGAACAGGCATACTCAGTAAAGAGATGGCACACGTATTGATAGGGTTCGTGGCCATTGGCTTTGGTGGTTTCCATAAAGGAATAGAGCCGGGCACTGGCCGTGGCCCCATGGACTGAGTCATGGAAAAGCCAGTTTTTGCGGCCAATCAAAAAGGGGCGAATGGCATTTTAAGGAGCCAATGGTCCACATACCGAATTGGCCGGCGATACTGTCCCAGGGTATAGGCGTTGGCAGCCCCCAAGGGATAAGGTCTATCATGTTGGCGGCGGTGCAGGTAGGGCCCTGTTAACTCACCAGGCGATAGAATTCCCGCCTGATATGAGCCCAACAGCCCACATGCACAATCTCCGGCCGCCGGCCGATGCGGTTGTAGCCGCTGTAGCCATCAGTCTAAAGGTGCCCCGAGAAGGTTCCTATTATCGAGGCTGCCATATCCCCCGAGGAGGCCCGCAGATCCTGTTTCATGCGATCCCATAAGGGGGCCAGTTCCTCACTCACCCGAAGTGTCATCCGGGCCATGGTATTCCGCCCCAGTTCAAGGCTAATCCGTTTGAGCGCTACTTCCTTCTCTGCCACTGCTTCGTGCAGCAGCTGGATCTGCTCGATGAGTTCTTCCCTGGTTGCTGTACTGGCGACGGCGCTTCCCATGGGCTAACTATATCATATTTCAAAACAGTAGAGGATTTTAAGAACCCGTTTGCTTTTGCTGCATAACAGAAAGAGATCTTCCGTAAAGAGGGGCTGCTTCGACTCCCGTTCTACCAAGACCGCTAGGCTATAAATCTGCTTGCGCATATCCGTGGAGCCCGGCCTGAGGTAGATCCGCAGTCGGCTTATTTTTGGCCACATACACTGACAATCACCCTCAGGGCTGCTTCCAGGGCACATCCCGCGATCGGTCCCTGCCATTCTAATACACAGCCATTCCCCATCTGTAAATAAACCTGGGCATGGGGAGCCCCTGCGCCACGCCAGAGCCGCCAAGAGTGAGGAACCGATCTTCGCTCTGGCCTAGGGCACGTTTCTTCATCCCTACCTGAACTGGGAGAAATGACGATTTTTGCATGTGCAGCCTGGTCTCTCCCATCCGCTTGGCTTCCTGTTCGGCCATTATCGCCTGCCGTTCCGACTCGCTGTATCTTTTCATGCTACTATCCTCCGCCATCGAGCCTACCACACCTTTTTACTTTTTGAAGATGGGGTCATGGCAGCGGATACGGTTCAGCTAAGGCTTTACGTGGCCTCATAGAGATATCAGCGCAAAGCGATCTGTCGCGAAAAGAAAACAAGCTGCCCTCAACGGGCAGCTTGTTTTGTATGCCATGGAATACCGCTATTCTGATAACCAGGATCCAAATTCGAGATTGGTTCCAAGGTAACTGATAAGCGGAACATTTGACGTATTGAAACCCAGATTGACGTGCTTGAAGCTCAAGCTTCCTCCCTGAGGCGGTGTCAGTGCCGGAACCGTCATGAACTCCCAGTAGCCAGTTACAAAACCGTTAGCGTCAACGCCCGCGGGCACATTTGATGTCGTAACCGCCGAATTGCAGAACGCGAGCTTGATAGCGTCGCGGCCGCCGGTTTCCGTCGCGTTGTAATACGCAATGTACGGAATTGTGGTGCCCGGGAAGAGCTTAATCTGCGTCCAATTGCCTACCGAGAATGCCTGGTCCACCGTGGCGGAGTAAAGCGTTGCGCTGTTATAGGCGCTGATATACATGTACACGAGGTTGGAGTCTCCCGAGTCATACGCCGCGATATGGATGCCGTCACTTGCGTCTATGGTCATGGAGACATAGTTTCCGACATAGGAGGGGAAGGTAATGGTCGAGGTTGTCCAGCCAGGATCGGTAGTCGGGGCGCTGCCGTCGACCGCAGCGTTAGAGTATACCATCTTGAGGCGTCCAGCGAATTCGTCGTAGTAAACAATAACAATGCGGTTTGTCGAAGTGACGCCGAAATCGAAGTGTTTGGATGCCGAGCTTGCAGCGGTAATGCGTCCGGTGCTGTAAGCTGCAGAATTTGTTGAGTTCTCTGTTAAGTTGGTATTTTGCGCGTATGCGCCACCGTACTGGGATGTTCCGCCTGTGTAAAGTGCGTTCCCAAGCGCGCCGGTGCCAACCTGGAAATCACGGAAAATAATATCTCGGTTTGTCGTGTTGTCGTCATAGTATACCGCATATACCGACGCGTTGCCTGTGAGTGAATTGCCCTTGACTTGTATCTTTGGATAAGTGTATCGACCGAGGAGGAGGCCATTCCCGAAGTCAACGCGCTCGAGGGTGAGTGCATTGTTATTAGGATCATGGGATCTGTTGTCTTGGGCTATTGGATTTGTGTAACTCGAATATGTTGTACCTGAGCCCCAACCAGTTCCCGTCCCATTAGGCGAGGTAGTGTATAATTCGGCATAACGGTCATAAATGAACGACATGGCGCAGGCGTCGCGGTTGTAGATTGTAATATGGTAGTAGCGGTTTCCGGCGTCCTTGGCCATTGCCATCTGGTCCCAGATTGAAGCCTTAATCAGGTATTCTTTGTAGACTTGTGATCCTGCCGCGGTAAATTTCGCGCGCTGTGGCATTGCGTGAGAAGGATAGTAAGTGCCAGCTCCTGTAGAGTTATCAGGATCATTAAGTGCTAACGCAGCGTTTGGCCCTCCCGACATGTTAAGGTAACCAAACACAGGATCGTCGCTTTCCATGACCATGTCGGGATAATAGGCGTTCTTTATGCCCGTATCGCGGATCGTAAAGAAGCGGATATACCGATCGTTCGTCAGCGTTTTGTTTTTGAGCACATACTGGTCAGGTTCGCAGTTTGTGGGCAGGGTGTCGTTATCGATATTATTAGGCGCACGCACAGAATTGGTAAAAAGCTCGAGATATCCAGATGCTGTGCTTGCATTGGTCAGGCTTATACTGGTATACGTTCCGTTTGGAGCTCCGTAAGCAAGTCCAATCCCAGTCTCGCTTGTGGCCGTTGCGAGGCTTCCTGTGTTGACAATGCGGACTGCGCTAGGGTCTAAGTTGAAGCCGTTCACAGTGATAAATGAGGCGTTCTCTCCCGTAATAACGGAGTACTTGCCGCTCGAAGACCGGATATTGCTGTCTTTGAGTCCGCCTTCGGTTCTATAGGTTGTCTGCAGGCTTGTTATATACGGCACCACATCCACCTTCATAATATTGAAACCACCCGCGATGCTTGTGGTGTCGGTGGGATTGGCGGGATTCTGGACTGAGCCGTTGGGGCCGCCACTTTCAGCAGGCCGGGCGCGGGCGTCTTCTGCCCGTACCCGGATGCGCACATTTGCCTGGGCAACGCCCTCTACGATACTGCTATTCCATTCAAAGGTCCATTCCACCGTATGCCCGCCATCTAAGGTCAGACTTTGACTTGTGGCATTCCAGGTGCCCAAGGTATTTGTTGTCGGAACCAGGGCCTGAGAAGCAGCATCAAAATGAGCGACCTCCTTAGTTTCACCGTCATCTTCATCACCATCTCCATCAAGGTCAATCCACAAAGACAGGGCGCTGATTCGCTGGTTGTCGCTGGCTCCACCGCGGAACACAATGGTGCCGCTCACATCCGCATCGTTACCAAAGACCTCATTCGTCTTGTTAAAGCCGCTATCCTGATTGTTGTAGGGACTCTGGTTCCAGGGTTCAATATGGCCCTTCCACGCGGAGCGGTCGCTTGCGTTGTAATCCTTCACATCCGAGGCTTCAAGTTGGTACAGCCAGGCCGTGGGGGCCACCTCGTCCACATTGTCGATGGTAAGGCCCACCGTGATGGTTGCGGTTAGCTCGTCGGTGGAATCATCATCGTCACTCGTGGTGCTGTCGTAGACCAGGATGGTAAAGAACCTATCGTTGGCGCTGCTGCTCTCCGCAAAACTGCTGGTATTGATTGTGACCATATTGGAGGTCAGACTACCATTCTGTTCGATGCCGTTGTATGTAATCGAGTAGCGCTTGGTTCCGTTGCCGCCTGCCGCATTCACCTGAATATACAGGCGGTTCCCCCGGGCGGTAAAGTTCGTGGCACTGTAACCCGAACTGATGGGGCTTGTTTTCTCGGTGTCGGCCACTGAACCATCTCCATTCAGGTCTGTTCCCAGGACTATAGAAGTAATACTCGGCTTGTTGTTAGCCACATAGGCGTTGGTGGTGCCGCTCACGGTGTTTCCCGCAAAGTCATAGGCCACATAATTAACCTCGGTCTTACCATCGGACACCAAGGTTGAGTTGAACCGGGCCGCCCAATTGTACACCCCGCCGCTAATGGTAAGCCACTCGGCAAAGCCATCGTTATCTCCCGCAGAGCCGGTGTCGTTGCCGTCTTCCAGGCGGTTATCAATAACGATGCGGTAGTCGTTGTAGGCGCTATCGCTCAGGTTGAGGACGCCGCTTGCATCAAGGCTACCGCTGCCGCCCTTTAAGCGGAGTACGCTGGTCCCTCGCTTCAGGTACACCACCACCTGCTTAATTCCCGACACGATGCCCGTATCCCGGACCGTGCCTTGTACTTCTGCCTGGGTACCGATGATTTCACTCCCCGCCGTATAGGTCAGGAGAGAAGGCTGAATATTGTCCACGTTAAAGCTCAGGCTCAGGATGCTGTGGAAACCGCTCGAATCAATCGCATCCAGGGCCACCGCCATGATGCCTGAGGAAGCGGGGAAGAGCCCCGCTTCGGTGGTGTTAATCGGTATTTCAAGCCGGTAGGTCACATAGCCTGCCACATAGCCGGGTTCGCCGCTATTCACGAGCACCGCCCGGGGCTGGCCGGGAAGGGCCCCAATCAATTCCTGGCTTGAGATTCGGGGGCCCTCATGCTTAAAGATAATGCTCTGGAGGCCGCTTTCGTCCCGTACGTAGCCGGTAATGGTAAAGCTCCCACCTACGGTACTCCCCGTCTCATGGGAAATATTGGAGTACTGGGGCACGGTCTTATCAAAGGTGATGGTACGCACCACCTCGATACCGGGAATTCCATCGCCGGGGGTGGTCTTGTAGTCCCAGGCCCGGACCTTGAACTTAATCGTCCGCGTGGTCTCCGTCCCGGTAGGATTGAATTCTCCATACAGGTTGATGGTCTGGTACCAGCTCGTGGTGCCGTTTACCACATACCAGGCGGTGGTACTGCTGTCCGATTCGTCTGCCGCAGGCGGGGTAAAGCCGCTGATGCTGGGCCACACATCGCCCGCATCGGTAAAGTCTCCGTCGTTGTTCATATCAAAGGCGATCTGAACCTTCCAGATAGACTGGCCATCCTGGGCAATACCGAAGACCCGCTTATACCCACCGATGGTTGCTCCGTCATCAGGATCAAGAACGGTTACTTCCGGCCGGTCCCGGTTGGGGTCGATTTCAAGGGTGTAGGTTGATACATAGGAAATATTCCCGGTACTTCCGAGGCCCGCGGTATCTTCGGCGCGGATATAGATCTTCATCCGCCAGATATTAAGCCACGTTTCGCCCGCATCCTGGACACCGTCCTGGTCGGTATCCCCAATGTCCACCGCATAGGTGGTATTGGCATAGGCGTTGATATTATTAAAGGTGTAGGACCAGCTTACCGTTCCTGTGGCAGGATACCAGGGGCTGCCTTCATAGTCTGCCTCGTTTACGGTCTTGCCGATACCGATCTTGATATTCTTAACCGTGGTGGTAGCATCCTCGGCGCTTCCGCGGATGCTTACCTTGCCATATACACTGGTTAAGTCCGCAGGATCGATGATGGTGACCACGGGGCCTGTGGTATCCACTACCACGGTGCGGCTTATAAGGGTGGTGCGACCTGCCGCATCGGTGACGCGGGCGTAGATGGTCCGGGTGCCATCGGGAATGGTAGCGAAGGTGTAGGTCCAGGTACCGCTCGTGCTGCCCGAACCACCTGACATGGTGGCCGTGACGGCGCCGCTCGTAAAGTCGCTAGAATCAATCTTAAGCTGTACGGAAACGACCGGGTTTTCGTCCCCATAGGTTCCCGTAAAGGTAAGGTCGCTGGCCTTAAGCTTGCTGTTAGCCGCAGGAGCGGTAAAGGCTCCGTCCGGGGCTTCCCGGTCAACCAGGAAGGTAGCGTCACTACTGGTACCTACGATGGCGGGGCTTGAAACATCGGTTACCCGGACCCGCAGGCTATACGCGCCGTCGGTGCTGCCCAGGTCGTAGTTCCAGCTTGCGCTGGTTCCCCAGCCACCGGTGGGGGCGGAGAGGGTAGTCCAGTTTGTACCACCGTCGGTGCTTACTTCTATAGAAGCAATACCATCATCATCGGTGGCGGTTCCGTAAATCATAGAATCGGAAAGATACACATTCTGGGCTGATGTAAAGCTTACCTGGGGCACATCGGTACTCTGATCAATTTGGAATGTTCGATCAATGTTTGTGCTGTTACCGGCCACATCAGTGACAATAAGCCTGAGGGTTATCGTATACAGGCTACCACTGACCAGGGTCGCATAGGTTGTATCATCATAATTCCGTGTATCAAAGGTGAAATTCCAATCGGTAGTTCCCGTGGGAGCGCCAAGATTAGCTACCTCGGTTCCTCCCTTAATGATGGCAAGGCGCAGGGCGCTAACACCATAGTTATCTGAACTTGTCCCTGAAAGGGTAATCACATTGTTAGTGGTGCTTCCGTTGGCAGGACTTGCAATTGTACCGGATGGGGCCGTTACATCCACCGTGTAGGCATAACTTTCCTGCCGCTTATTGCCTGCATCATCTTCAGTTTCAAAGGTTACCTGATAAATACCGGTACCATTGCTTGTGGGTATCAACCCTGTGGTAAAGCCTGTTGTCGCAAAATTAGGGCTAACCAGGGTACAATCGGCCCAGTTTACGACCACCGTAGCCCCATCCTTTACCACCCGGTAGCGCACCGCCGCAACCGTACCAGTGGTGTCAGTGGCGGTTCCGCTCACGGTAAAGTCCCCATTCCGATAGCCCGTAGTTGAGGGGCTTATGTTACTAATGGTGGGTGCCCCTGCATCCTGGGTAAAGGTGATGCTCTTGGTGCCCACCGTACCATTCACATCGGTAATCTTAAGTTCCAGGACCTTGGATCCATCGATGCTGTTAGTAAAGGAAAAACTGCTCAACGTTTTACTTGTGGCTGACCCGCTGAGATATGAAGCGGATATCTGGGTCCAATCGGGGCTCCAGGTCGTACCCCCGTCGGCACTCAAGCGGTAATACAGGGTGGTATCGTTAAGGCCGTCATCGTCCGCAAGGTTTCCACTAATAGTGATGGTCTGGCTTGCTACAAGGCCGCCCTCGGTGGGACTGGTAATAGTCCAGGTGGGTTTATCCGTATCCTGATCTACCCGAATGGTATAGGACGCTACCCCACTATTTCCTGCTTTATCGGTTCCCTGGACCTCGATGACGAGATCTGCCTTATCGGTGTAGTCTGTTGTATCAACAATAAACGAGAAGGTCGTATAGGGATCGGATCCTACCGATTGCCAGGACCCACCACCGACCCGATAAGCAAGGGATGCAAGGCCATTGGCATCGCTGGCGGTACCACTCATGGTCATAGTGCCGTTGCCGTACACGGTGCCACTTTTCTCTATATAGGGAGCCGGCTGGTTAAAGCTTATGGCTGGCCCTGTGGTATCGATGGTGATGGTTTTGGTAACCGTGGCGATCTTCATGGCTCCATCGGTTACGGTTATGCGATATTCATAGAAACCATCGGAAAGCCCCGAAATAGGCCGGGCATAGGACCAGGTACCTGTTCCACTGTCGTAGGTTGCTGTTCCAATATCGGTGAATCCCGTATCACCGGGTTTCTTTTCTGCTACCGTAATCAGAGCTACGAGATAGGAATCGCTAGCGGTTCCCGTAAAGGTAATGGTCCCATTAACAAGGTCATTCCCTGGACCGGTAAGGCTAATCGTTGGAGCACTCTGATCGATCCCAAAGGGCACTTCTGTTTGGGTTGATACATTACCTGCCTTATCTACCGCTTTTACATAGAGCTTTTTAGGACCTTCCCCCAAATCTGTCAGATTGATGGTGCCACTCCAACTATCGGTACCGTTTGCCTTGCTCCAGCTTGCCAGGTCTGCGGGGGGGGTGTATCCCATGGCGGGTCCTGCCACGTAATAGACTGCCCCAATGCCGGCGCTTCCTACATCACTGGCGCTGCCGCTAACGGGGTAACTGGTCCCAAGGATCCATTTATTCGTCACAGGATCAGTCACGGTGGGAGCTGTTGGGGCCTGGGTATCCACAATGACCTTACGGATCACAGTGGTACTGCGCCCTGCCACATCGGTTACGGTAATTGTGTAGGTATAAGAACCTTCGCCACTGAGGGTAACTGGAGCAGTCCAGGTTCTGCTCGTTGTACCTGTATTAAGAGTGACATTTACATTTTCAGAGGAGCCCCCCTCTTTTGTTTGGGTAATCGTCACCGATGCAACCCCATTAGTATCGGTTACGGTTCCAGCCAGGGTAAAGCCGGTAGTACGATAGACCGAGGATTCACCAAAGGTTTCCCCATCAATGGTAATTACTGCATGGACCGGTGTATTCTGGTCCACCATGATAGAAATCGTTTTAATACTGCCCTGATTACCCGCCTTATCAATAGCCTGAACCTCCAGCGTATGGGATCCTTCGCTAAGACCGGTATCGCTTCCTGTCCCATCGGTATCTAGATCTATAGAAGCAAGCCAGGTTGCCGTTCCGCTTGCAATCTGCCAGGATCCCCCATCAATCCGATATTGTACCGTAGCTATACCACTGATACCCATTCCGCTTTCGGTACTCTCACCGGTTATTGTAATACTGGGACCTGCCACAAAGGTACCGGGATTGGTAATGCTGACTGTAGGAGCGGTCGTATCAATCGTGACCGCCACGGGATCACTCAGACCCGTCCGTTCAAATGTGTCCGTAGCCCGCACGAGGAGGCTCTTCGCACCATTGTTACTTGCCGCACTGATCGCCTTACTCCAGGCTTTCTCCTCTCCGGCAGTTGCCGTTATACCTAAGTCAACCCACGTATTGCCGTTATCAAGGCTGAACTCTACCTTGCTAATCCCGTTCGCGTCCTGTACCGTCCCCTGAACCGTAAAGTCTCCATTCCGGTAGGGTCCTACTGGCTTACTGTCCGCCGCGTTGGCGTTAAACACCACCGTCGGTACCGCCGTATCATAGGCAAACCACACGGGCGTCATAGCGTTGTTATGCGCTCCTGTCGTGTCCGCTACATCTAGCTTGAACTGATAGGTGCCATCCGTGAGGCCGCTCACATCATAGTCAAAGCTCTTCGTGAGTCCTGAACCGGTGAGCGTGAGACTTATTGTCTCTCCGGCGTCGCCAAAGTCGCCGTTTTTATTCTTATCAATGTAAATGGTTGCGCTTCCAGGCAGCCCGTCGTCATCGGTAATACTTCCGGAAATCTTTCCGCCGGAGACGAGCAGGTTGTTCCCTGCCTGTGCTTCGGTGGTATACGCAGGATTCACCGAGGTGAAGGTCACCACCGGTATGTCTGTGCTCTGGTCTACCACAAACTGCTGCGCCGTACTATTCCCTTCGTTCCCCGCCTTATCCTTCGCCACTACCCACAGATAATAAGTCTGGCCATCGGTCAGGCTCGTCGTATTAATACTCTGTCCCGCAAGTACCTGCACTACCGGTCCTCCGACCGTCGCCGCATAGGCCGGCGCGGTCGTCCCGTCCGTGCTCACAAAGTATTTCACCCCTTCAACACCATAGGTATCCCCGGCTATAGCATTAAAGTTTATGGTTTTATTAACCTTGTTTCCCGTCAATAGTTTATCAAAGCTGGTTATTTCTACTTTAGGTGCAGTGGTATCATAATATATAGATCGTAAAAGTGTTGCAGTTTTTCCGCTTGCTGTAGTCATAACAGCTCTGTACTTATATAAACCATCTGTAGGTGAAGCATCATAGGGAAGAGCACTGCTTTGTTTCCCCGTAAAACTAAGAGCTGGAAGTCCCGCCGTAATCGTTTCATTAGGAGTAAGAGGGAAATCATTATTCCCTTTTGATTCATAAATTTCAATCTTAGCAATATTGGTCGAATGGCTCCCATCAAAACTCATAGTAAAATTTTTATTCCTAAACATGTTATTTGCATCAATATTCGTCTCTTCAAAGTAGGGAGCTTCTGCATCAATCATAAATTGTAATTGATTAGTAACACTCTTTACATTCCCAGCCTGAGCCTTCATCTTAATACTATAACGGCCAGGGAAAAGCTCAACACCGTTACTATCAACAAGGGCTAAAGCAAAGTTAATTGCTTTTTCACCCACTTTTATTAATGTAATCGACTCACTATTATAACTTATTGTGTTTTTGAGTGAATTCGAATAATCATATATTTCAACTATTATACTACTAGTTTCTATTGGATTATCATTTCCTGGAGGTGGTTGAATAATCCCACTAATCTTTGATTTTGGAGGAAGGAGATTTTCTTCGTAGCCTTTTGTTGGATCGATGTTTGTAAACTGAAATTCAATTTGGGGGTCCTGGAGATATTTAAAGCTGCCAAAACTGTTTACATTTGACAATTGTTCTGTTTTTAATTCTTCTGGCGTTATTCCAGAAGTTGGGCCGGTCATACCCAGCTGATCAATTTTTCCTATTTCATCGGTTGCTGGGAAAAGTGCTTCACTATTATGCTTATTTTTAAGGGTTACAATATCTTCTCTATGAAAATAATAGGTATTTTGGTTACCCGCTGCATCGGTAACTACCACATTATATAAATATTCACTTTTATCAACAAGTTCTTGAATTTTATCTTTTAATTCAAAGCGAATTGTCCATGTATTTGTACCATCTGCTACGGTCGGACCTGCAAGTACGGTGCCATCGTCTTTTAACAGGGAAACCTGTACATCCTTTATTGCATTAGCATCATATACTTCACCCTTAATGTCTATATATTCGGTATATTGGGAACCACTCTTATACAAGGGGCTTGTCACCAATACCGTGGGGGGAAGGGTATCGATGATAACCGAGGTGTAGGTGTTTTGGGTTTTTCCTTTGTCATCAGAGGCGGTTACATCTATGGTATATTGACCATCCGCCAGAGCGTTAGTTTGATCCGCCGCTTTTCGGGTCTTAAAAGTAATACTCCAATTTCCTGCACTATCTGGACTTACATTCAAAGTTTGGACCACTGAGCCCGAAGCATTTTTAACCCTTACGGTCAAATTGGGGCTTCCGCTGTCATCGCTGGCGGTCCCTGTTACAGTAAAGGAATCGGCGTTTACATAGGTATTTGGTGCCGGTGAAATAATCTTTGCAACCGGCGGAGCAAGGTCTACCTTTGCACCGAGACCGGCGGTAAAAAGATCACAACCGGTTACACTGAACACAACCATGGCCAGTGAAAATACTACAAAACCCTTAAAAAAACGCATATATTCCCCCATAAAATACACCTAAAAAGGTATATAGCAATATTCATACCAACCTGCACTCAAATTTTATAATCGGAGAAATTCGATATTTTATTATATAAGATTATTTTATAAAAATAAATATTTTTATTATTTTATACATTTTAGAGATGGGTTCGACAATTTTGGCGAGATATTACATTTTCGGGCGAATAAACATAAAAAAGGATGGCCGGAGTCAGTTTTGGCTCCGGCCATATATTTTTTATATAGAGGGTAACAGGCTCTTGTAACCCTTATTTTTCTTCTATTACAAAGCGAGGTGAAAGCGCATCCAGGGCATCCCGCAGCGTTTTTTCTGCGCTGGCAAGCTGCCAGGCGGAACGGAGCAGTTCCGCCTGGGCAGTGTTGAGATCCAGAGGGGACTTCTGCCCCAATGATGCGAGCACCTCTGCCTGCTGATACACAAGCTGGGCCGAGCTATAGGCGGTGGAGGTCTTTTTCCAGCTCTCATAAAGCCGTTTTGCATCCTGAACCTTCTGGTCATACTCCAGC
>Ga0208461_1002641_pt1 | contig 14437 bp, 9 predicted proteins | sample AD_JPNTR4_MetaG_FD_184448 | JGI IMG/M metagenome (GOLD analysis project Ga0208461, IMG submission 184448) | Active sludge microbial communities of municipal wastewater-treating anaerobic digesters from Japan - AD_JPNTR4_MetaG (SPAdes) (version 2) | ecosystem: Engineered > Bioreactor > Anaerobic >... | reverse complement strand
GCGTTGCTGGACCTCTTCACGGCCCACCACTCGCCGTCAAATGGCGTCCCGTGGCGCGGGCTCGTGCAGGCCAACACCTGGCACCCGTCGGTGGTTGAGGCACTCTTCGCCGATGTCCAACTTGGCTGGACAAATTTGACCGATCATGGTGATTCTGAGACCTGGCGCCCCCTCGACCCCGACGACATTCCGGCGCTCACCAACCGCTACATCAATGCCCTGTCTGTCGACAACCCGGAAGTCTACGGCAAGGACATTCCTCCTGATCCGCGCGTGAACGGTTCAATGGGCTGGAGATCCTTCGCTGACATGCTGCCGGCCATTATGACCAATCCCGTCGAAGAGGTAACATTTACGCTGCCCACCGGTGTCACCGATGACTTCGCCCACGACTGGCTTGAGGATGCCGTGCGCCACCTGCCCGAGCGCGTTTCCTTCCGCCAGAACATCTTCGTGATCGTGATCGCGGCGCAGACGCTCTCGCCGATTTCCACGCAGTCGCGGCCGGTGGTGCTCGCGGACCAGCGCGCCGCCGTCACGGTGATCCGCGACGCCTTCACCGGTCGCTGGACGATCTACGACTGGCGCTGGCTGAACGAATGATTTGCCGAGCGCGGAAGGGGCAAGCGTCGGCTTGCCCAGCCGCAACGCCATTTCATGTCCGGAGGCTGGTTTAACGCAGAGGCGGAGAGATGCGGAGACGCAGAGAGTTTTGGAGTGCGGCGGCAAGCGGTATTCCGCGCGACGCCGCTCTAACCGCAGCCATTCAGACGGGCCAGAAAGTGGTGAGAATGTTTTGTTTGCTACAGCCATCACCCATTGCATATCCAGCTCAGTCCACACCCCCTCTGCGCCTCCGCACCTCTGCGTCTCTGCGTTAAAAACCACCCCAACCGTAACCCTATTGCATGCCCAGCGACTGGGCGAGTGGACGCTCGTCCAGTCCGACGAAAATGAAAGGAAACAATATGAACGCTCAGACCCGCACATTTTTTTCATGCCTGTTCGCCTGCGCCGCCGCGCGGGCTGCCGACTTCTATGTCGACGCCGAGCGCGGCCGCGACGCGCAGCCCGGCACGTCGCCGGAGCAGGCCTGGCAAACCCTTGAGCGCGTGAACGCGGCACGGCTCAATCCCGGCGACCGCGTGCGCTTCAAGTGCGGGCAGGTGTGGCGCGGCAGCCTCAGCGTTCAGCCGGGCGCACAGGATGCCCCCGTCACCTACACCTCGTATCCGGGAACGGGCGAACGCGCCGGCTGGAAGCCCCGCATCCTGCGCAGCGTCGATCTGGCCGCTCCCGCGCTCTGGCAGCCGTCGGGCAGCAACATCTGGAAAGCCGTGCCGAGCCTCGCCGGCGGCACAAACGTCAACACGGACATCGGCAATATCGTGCTCGTCCAAAAAGGCGCGACACAAAAAATGGCGGCATTCAAGCGATGGTCCATCGACGAATTGCGCGTGCAAGGCGACTTCTTCTCCAGCCCGCTCTCGCCCGCAGCCGGTCCAAGGACGATCTTTTTCTACGCCGAAAAAAATCCGGCCGAGCTTTACGGCCTCATCGAGGCCGCACCGAAAATCAACACCGTGTCTGTGAAAAAACCCGAGTGGTACGTGTTGGACGGACTGGCGTTCGGCTACACCGCCGCGCACGGCATCGGCGGTGCCGGGCACAGCCACGTGCGCATCCGCAACTGTGATTTCTTCTGGATCGGCGGCGGCCATCTCTACACGCGCAACAACACGCCCACGCGCTACGGCAACGGCGTGGAGTTCTGGTGCGCGGCGACCGACTGCGTGGTCGAGGGGTGCCGTTTCTGGCAGATCTACGACACCGCCATGACCAACCAAGGCAACGAAAAATGCTGCGTGGCTGACATCCTGTGGCGGAACAACACCGTCTATCTGTGCGAACAAGCCTATGAAATCTGGCTCTCTGATCCGGAATCGGAGGTCAACGGCGTGACGTACGAAGGCAACAGCAGCTATGACTGCGGCTTCGGCTGGGGCCACGTGCAGCGCCCCAACAAGAACGGAACCCACCTGCTGGCGTATCGCCTGGCGTCCAAAGTCCTCAAGCTCCATGTCCGCAACAACCGGTTCTGTAACTCCGCGGACAGGATGATCTGGTTCTTCAACCCGCGGCTGAACGAAGCGGACTGCAACCGCAATGTCTTCTGGCAGGAGGGCGCCGATCCCGAAACCCAGCCGCTGTTCGCCTGGTCGGGAGCGCACGCCAAGGGCACCGGGTTCGGAACCTACCGGACCGCGACCGGCAACGACTCCGAGTCGCGTTTTGAGAACATCGAGCGCGTGCCGTTTTTTGACTACTGAGAAACCGATGAAGATGAGGAGAACGATGATGATGCGAGTATTGTCTTTGATGATTGCCGGGGGTTGCGTGTGCGGCCTGATGGCGGCGCAGGTGGAACTGACCTACACGTACGCGGACAAGCATGAGGAGAAGAAGACGGTGTCCGCCACGCCCGACGCCAAGGGCGTGGTGACGGTGATCGTCAAACGCAGCCAGCTTCCGCAGGGCGTGGAGTGGGTCTCGGTGCTGCCGGAATTCGCCGCGGCCAAGGTCGGCGAGGACGGCTACTACGTCACGCCCGACGGTTATCTCGGCACCTTCCGCCTGCAGAATGCCGCCTGCATGGTCGGCGGGCCGAGCACCTTCTACGGACGCAACTACATGCCGATCTTCGGCATGAAGAACCCGCGCGCGACGTTCGTCGGCATTGTCGCCACGATGCGTTTCGAATACGACCTGCACGTGCGCGCCAAGGACGGTGTGTACACGATCGCGCCGCGCTTTCACGTGGCCGGCTTTGTGCCGCCGGACGACATCGTCATTCACTACCACCTGCTCGAAGGGCGTGACGCGGACTATGCCGGCATGGCGCGCGCCTACCGCAATTTCCAGCTCGTGCGCGAGGTCTGCAAGCCGATCAAGGCGCGCATCAAAGAGCAGCCGGAACTTGCCTACGCGGCGCGCAGTCCCGAGATCCGCATCCGTCAGGGCTGGAAGCCCGCGCCCAGCCCGGTGCTGGAGCAGAGCCTCGCCACCGAGCCGCCGATGAAGGTCGCGGTCACCTTCGACCGCGTGGGCGACATCCTGGACGCCTTCAAGAAGGCCGGCGTCAAGCGCGCGCAGCTCTGTCTGGTCGGGTGGAACCAAAAGGGCCACGACGGCCGTTGGCCGCAGATCTTTCCGGTCGAGGAAGCGCTGGGCGGCGAAGAGAAGCTGCGTCGGTTGATCCGCAAGGCGCATCGCATGGGCTATCTGATCGTCGGCCACACCAACAGCTCCGACGGCTACAGCGTGGCCGACGTCTGGGACTGGGACCTGCCGGCCAAGCGCGAGGACGGCACGCCCTTCTCAAACGCCGTCTGGAGCGGCGGCCAGATGTACGCGCTCTGTCCGCAACGCGTCTTTGAACGCTTCTACCCGCAGGACATCCGCAAGGTGGCCGATCTCGGCTTCCGCGGCCTGCACTACATCGACGTCATCACCATTCTGCAGCCGCCGCGCTGCTTCGATCCCAACCACCCATGCACGCCCAAAGAGAGCGCGGTGTGGTTCGACCGCATTCTCGCCGCCTGCAAAGACCATATCGGCGGGGTATCCTCAGAGGGTGCCTTCGACTACGCATGCGGCAATCTCGACTACGTGCTCTACGTCTACTTCGGCGGCCTCGCCGGCAAGCACAACGCGATGCACGACCGCCTGATTCCGATCTGGCAGCTCGTCTACAACGGCATCATCCTCAGCAACCCCTTCACCGAAACGGTCAACGCCCCGGCCAAAGACCTCTTCACCCAGACCAAGCTCGTCGAGTTCAACGGGCGGCCCTCCTTCTACGTCTACTCCAAGTTCAAGACCGACAAGAAAAACTGGATGGGCGAGATTGATCTGGCGTGCGCCACCGACGAGGAACTCAAGCAGGCAGCCGGCGTTGTCAAAAAGGGCTGCGACGCATTCGACGAGCTGGCCGACCTGCAGTTCGAATTCATGGAGCAGCACGAGCAGCTTGCGCCCGGCGTGTTCCGCACCGCTTTCTCCAACGGCGCCGAGATTATCTGCAACTACACCGAGAGCGACTACGTTCACAACGGGCACGCCATCGCGCCCAACCGCTACCGGCTCTTCAAATGAGCCCCGTGTTGCGGGCGGCGGCGCGGTAGGCGCTCATGGTCATGTTGAAGCGTTTGCGGAAGAGAAACGCCAGATGGCTTTCGCGCGTGAAACCGCACTGTCCGGCGATCTCGCCGATCGACAGGTTGGTCTCGGCCAGCAAGGCGCAGACGCGCTCAAGCCTCACGCGCCGCACCTCATCCATGATCGTGCGGCCGACCACGTTCTTGAAGTGGATCTCGGCAAAACGCCGCGAACTGCCCAGCAGCCGCACGACATCCGGCACGTGGATCGTACGGACGGCCGCCTCGCGCCAGATGAACTCGAGCGCGCGGGCCACCGCAAGATCCTGAATGGCGGTGGCGTCGGTCGACCGCCGCGTCACGACGCGGACCGGCGCCACGCGAAAATCCTTTTGTGACAGCCGCTTGCCCCGCATCAGCCCGTCGAGATGCTGCGCCAGCAGGTAACCGGCCTGTTGGCCGTTCGTCTGGATGCTGGAGAGCGGCGGGAAGGTCGCCTCGCAGATGAAAGGGTCATCATCAACGCCGAGCACCGCCAGCTCGTCCGGCACCGTGATGTCGGCCGCCATGCAGGCATCAAGCACCTGGCGCGCGCGTCCGTCCATAGCCGCAAAGAGCGCGACGGGTTTGGGCAACGCCTTGAGCCACGCCTGCATGCGCGGCTGCTCCACCGCCCAGTCGCGCCGTTCGCGCTCATTCAGTTCCGGATACACGACGCAGGAGGCGCCGGCGGCCTCCACGGTGTCCATGAATCCCTGACCCCGTTCGCGTGACCAATAGATGCCGTGCGGCTCGCCGACGTAGGCGAAACGCATATAATGGCGTTCCAGAAAGTAGCGTGCGGCATGTTGACCGGCCGCGCAGGAATCGAACAACAGGCGCGGACACGCCGCCAAGGGATGTCGCGGCACGCGCATCTCGTCAGAGGGTTCGAAGACCGCCACCGGCACGTTCACCCGGCTGATCCCCCTCGCCTCGTCCAACGAGCACGGCCCCGTGATGATCCCCGTGCACCCCCAGCGTTTCAGATCGAGCAACCCCTGCTCGCCGGGCCTGCCCTCCATGCGGTAGAGCCGCCACGGCCCGTGCAGGCGCGCGTAACGGAGAATCCCCTCGAAAGCGTCGCGGTGCCCCTTGAGCGACAAGGGAAACAAGACCGCGACCTGTGGGATGGCATGTCCTCTCTTCATCACATCGTGATGATACCCTGTGCGGCTTTCACAGGCAAGCGCTGGTGCGTAAATAAGAAAAAACTTTTGCGCAAATGGGTGTAGTTTGCGCGAGCGTCTGTAGTCTACACTGCTGTTAAAAGGAGATCGAGCCATGCGCGTACTGAATGTTAGTCGTCGGATTCGATTCACAGCGGGATGTTTGCACTCAGCGGCATCCTCAGCCCTCGTGTTCATCGTCGCTGTGTGCATGACTGCGGTCTGCCGCGGCGAGAGTCCGCGGCAGTTCTGGCCGCTGGACGACGGGGCCGGGACAACCGCGACGAATGCCGTGCCCAGTGGCAACACCGGCACGCTGGTCAACATCAGCGACGGATGGGACTCCGACTTTCCGGCGGCGTTGACGCACTCGACAGGATCTCTCGCTTTCGGCACGAACGGAGCGCAGTATGTGAACGGCGGTTATATCGGGATAGCCGCAGACGGCAGAGCCAAGAGCGCCACGATCTCTGTCTGGCTCAAACCGGCCTCGCTGACCCAGGACATGCGGCTGTGGGGGCAGCTCAGATCAACATCTGCAGCACCGCATCCGCTGGGAGCGATCAGCCTTCGCAACGACGGGTTCGGATGGGCTCTTTGCGGGTTTCATCCTCTGGACAAATGGGTTCCGGTGTTGCCTTTCAACCTTTATAAAACGAATGAGTGGCAGCATCTCTGCTTTGTGTGGCAGGGCAATCAAGTTGTGGCCTATTACAACGGCAACCCTGCGGGCGGCATGGATCACCTGTTCGAGTTTGACCGTGAGCCTTCAGGGCAGACGATGAGCCTCGGCATCGGCGCCAGATATCTCAACAGCTACGGCAAGGCGTATGACGGCAAGATGGATGATTTTGCTGTTTGGGACGGGGCTTTGACCGCTGAGCGGGTGCGGCAGCTTTCCTCAGGCGTGTCGCCGCTGGCGATCACCCCGCAGGGCGACATTGTCCAGCCCGGACCGCCCTTGGCGGAGTATCGCATGGACGGGGATGCACTGGACGCGGGCGGCACCTACCACGGCACTGCGGCCGGTGACGCGACATTCACTGACGGTAGCGGCGACACGCCTTTCGCATACGCCGGCAACAAGGCCCTTCAGCTTGACGGCGACGGCGACCGGGTCTCGATCGCCGACACGACCGCGCTGCGGCCGGGAACGAAAGCTTGGACGTTGTCGCTCTGGTTCAAGACGTCGACGACAAATCAGACCGCCGCGTTGATCGGAAAACGCAAGCCCAGCACCCCGTACACCCAGATGGGCGTGTGGATGGCAGGGGCAGGTACGGGGAACACCGGCACCGGGCAGAAAATCCATACCTTTGTCATCGGAACGGAAGTTGCGCGCTGGGAGGTAACCTCCAGTCGTGAATACGCTGACGGCAAGTGGCACCATGTCGCGTTGGTCCGGCCAGCCGGAAATTGGCGCCCGGTTCTTTACATAGATGGGGCTGCAACGGCCATCTTCATCAACCAAGATGGCGGCACACTGCCGCACGACGTCAACTGCACCGAGCCGTGGTATATCGGCGACGTGGGCAACGGCTCGTATTTTAAGGGGCTGATCGACGAGGTGGCCATGTGGGACTCGGCCCTTTCCAGCGAGCAGGTGGCCTGGCTGGCGCACAACAGTCTTGCGTCCTTGGCACCAAAAGAACCCGCCCTGCCGCTGGTGGCGTATCGCATGAACAAAAACGCCAGAGACGCATGCGGTGTACATCACGGCAGCCTCGTAGGAAACACGGCTTTTGTCAGCGGCGCCGGAAACACGCCGTTCAGCTTTGCGGGAAACTTCGCGCTGCAGCTTGACGGCGACGGCTCGTACGTGACGGTCAACGACGTTCCCGCCCTGCGGCCGGGCACGAACGCTTGGACGATGTCGCTCTGGTTCAAGACTTCGGTCGGCGACCGCTACAGCGGGCTGATCGCGAAGCGGAAACTGAGTTCCCCGTACACGCAGATGAGTCTCATGATGGGTGGCGACCAGGCGGGGAATCCTGGCACGGGGGGCAAGCTGCACACCTTTGTGATTGGCACGCAAGGCAGCACTGAAAGATGGGAAGTGTCTACTCGGGCCGACTATGCTGACGGCGAATGGCACCACGCCGCCCTCGTCCGTCCGGCCGGCGACAAAAGTCCGGTTTTGTTTGTGGACGGCGTCATGACGGCGGTGTTGGTGAATACCGACAGAGGACTACGGCCTCATGACGTCAACTGTACAGAACCGTGGCTCATCGGTAAATCCAACTCGAGTTCCTCTTTTGAAGGGCTGATCGACGAAGTGGCGATGTGGAACACGGCCCTCACGGCCGGCGAGATCGCCTGGCTGGCGCAGAACAGCATCGACACCCTCTTCCCGCGGGGAACGATGATCACGGTGCGTTAAGGTAATCGGTTAATGGCAGGGGTGAGCGAAGTTCATGCGTTTTCTGGTGAAAGAGGATAGGCGAGCCGGGAGCGCGGGCGTCCTCGCCCGCAACAACGTTTCATGCAAAAGGCTGAGCTTTCTGGTAGGGACGCCTCGCCGAGGCGTCCGCGGCGGTCTCGGCGAGACCGCCCTGCCGGCTGCGCACCTGCATCGCGTGTGGACTTTCACCTTGCGGGCGGGGACGCCCGAGCTCCCGGCTGCGCTTCGCATCAAACACGCGCTCGACTCGCTTCCCCTTGCCACTTGCCGATTATTGCGTTAGGAAAGTGGCTGACACATGCAGAAAAAAATGACACTGTCCGTCACATGGAACCACAAACTTGCGGTCGCGCTTGCGGCGATCGGCACGCTCGTGCAGGTCACCGCGGGTAATCTGGTGCAGTATTGGCCCTTTGATGACGGCGCGGCATCGACCGCTTACTGGCAGACGCTCAACGCGGCTGCGGCGTCGCTGAGCCTTCTGCCCCTGCGGCCCGGCAAGCCCGGCGGCACGCCGTTCTGGAACGCCAACGCGCGGCGGTTCATACACCCGCCGTCTTTCGCGTTCACGGCCACAAACAATGCCGCAACCTACCGCTTCACCGCGCGGCACCGTGCCAGCGGCACCGCCTCTGTCTTCACGGCCGACGCGCCGTGGCGCCCGCTGACAAACATCTGGGCCAGTCTGCCTGTCGGTTATGTGGACCTGACGGTCACGCCGCTGGATGCGGCGGGCCAGGCTCTGGCCGGCGAGCAGAAACGCTCCTTCTATCGCGCGGCCGTCTTCAAAGGGCCTTACCCTCCGGGCGTGCGCCCCTACCGCGAGGCGGCCAAGCTGTGTTATGCCGGCGTCTACAAGCTGCCGTATGTCCAGAGCTGGCTGACCGCCGGCACGCCCTCCGACAGCTACGAGCTGTACTGCTATCCGGCCAAGATCATCGGGGCATTGATCGAGGCCATGGTTAAGTACGCATCGCTGGCCGAACACGCGCAGGATCGGACACATGCACTGGCCATCGCGCGGGCGTCGGCAGACTGGCTGATCGCCAACAGCCAGCCAGCCGGTGCGCCGCTTGCCCACCTGCCGCCAACCTATTGGGGCAGCAAACGGACCGCCGCCACGTACAAGGGCCAGAACATGATGATCTATCCGCCCGAAGCGGCGTTATCTTACCTTCGTCTCTACGACGCCACGCAGGACGGCAAATACCGCACGGCGGCACTGAACATCGCGCAAACACTCCGCGCCCTGCAGTTGCCCAACGGTTCGTGGCATCTGAAAATCTGGGAGTCGAACGGCTTGCCTGTCACTGCAAACATAGTCATTCCGGAAGGCTACTTTGAAGAGCTATTCCTGCGCGCCGCACAGCTTACGGGCGATGCCACTTATGAAGCCTGCGCCGCCGCGACACGCCAATACGTGATGCAGGGGCCGTTCGTGACATACAATTGGGAGGGCCAGTTCGAGGACATGCAGCCCACCCCGCCTTATGTCAATCTTGAAAAGGGCAAACCGGCCGAGTTCTCCAGCTATCTGTTCGCGCGGTCGGTCGCCGAGCCGTCGCTCCTGCCCCAGGCGCGCGAGTTGCTGGCTTGGTGCGAAGATCAATTCACGGTCTGGAGCCAGCCGCTGACGCATCTCGATTCTGCCAACTGGCAATTGCCTTGCGCGTTGGAGCAGTATCACTACTACACCCCGATCGACGCCTCGTCCGCCGATATGATCCGGGCCTTCGCCAATGCGTATGCGGTCACGCGCGAGGCGGCCTATCTCGAGAAAGCCAAGGCATTGGCCAACCATGTCACGCGCATGCAACGCGCCGACGGCACGATCCCCACCTATTTTGATTCACGCGCCAACACCGGAACCGACTGGCTGAACTGCATGATCTTTACCGCACGCGCACTGATGCGGCTGGACGAAGTGATGACTTCGCTCGAATAACCTCAAACGGAGAAACAAACAGTGACACACATTCTATCCAGAAGAGCATTTTTTCAAACGACCGCAGCCGCCGCACTGACTGCCAAGACGCTTGCACAGGCCCAAGCGCCGAAGATCGCGGGATTCGACGAGACCGATGCGGGCAAGGTCAAGTCGTCTGCATGGTCGCCCTTTTCCGACCGCAAGGTGCGCGTGGGCATCGCGGGCGAGGGCGTCTGCTCGTTCGGCTCGGCGTTCGGCTATCAGAGCCACCCCTACGTAGAGGTGGTGGCCTGCACGGACCTCGACCCGGCGAAGTGCAAGCTGCTGCAGGAGCGCGTGAAGGCCCAGAAAACCTACCCGAGCTGCGAGGAGATGATCAAGCACGCGGCAGAGGATAAGCTCGAGGCGATCTATATCGCCACGGACGCGCCGAGCCACGTGAAACTCGCGATCCTGGCGCTCGAGCACGGGCTCAACGTGGCGAGCGCCGTCCCGGCGTTTCTCGGCGAGGACCAGCTCGAGTACGTCCCGAAGCTCCTCGAGGCGGTGAAGCGCAGCGGCAAGCTCTACCAGATGAACGAGACCTCGGCGTTCCGCGACTCGTGCTACAAGATGCGCACGCTCTACGAGGCGGGGATGCTGGGGGCGATCACCTACACCGAGGGCGAGTACTTCCACTGCGGCGACTACAAGCTGGACGGGATGGGAACGCCCTCCTACAAAGGCTGGCGCATCGGGTTGCCTCCGCAGTACTATCCCACGCATTCGAACGGCTACTACACGTGCGTCACGCACAAGCGCTTCACCGAGGTGACCTGCACAGGCGTTCCCTCGCTCAAGGTGCGCTACCAAAAGAACAAATACAACAACATTTTCGGCAGCGAGTACGCGATGTTTAAGTGCGAGGACGGTTCCGCCGCGCGCATGCTCGTTTCGTGGGACACGCCCTCTTTCGGCGGCGAGGACGGCCGCATCTGGGGGCAGAAGGGGTGCTTCGTCCCCGAGAAGGGCGGCTACCGCGGCTGGTTCGAAAAGGAGGTCAAGGCCGACGCGAAGAAGTGGAACAAACGCGCCCTGCCCAAAGGAATGTCCGCCGGCGGGCACGGCGGGTCGCACAGCTACCTGACAGACGACTTCATCCACGGTATCCTCGTGCCGTCGCACAAGATCTGCGTGGACGTGATCACCGCGCTCAACACCACGGTGGCGGGCATCTACGCCCACAAGTCGGCAATGAAGGGTGGCGAGGTGCTCAAGATTCCGGAAATTAAACTGTAAAGCAGTGGAAGGAGGACACCGGCATGACAAGCCACGGCCCGATCGGGCTGATGATTAGTGCCTTACGAACCGACAAACACAATAAAAAACAAGTTGTTGCACCACGAAGGCACGAAGAGCACGAAGTTTTTTAATGACTCGCCCCTTCTTCGTGTACCTTCGTGACTTCGTGGTGAGAATCTTGGGTTGCGGGCAGCGCCCACATTTGTGCCTTACGAACCAACACCAGCAATAAAAAACAAGTTGTTTCTCACACGAAGGCACGAAGGGCACGAAGGTGGATGCCGTTTTAAAAGAAGACTTTGTGGCCTTTGTGCCTTTGTGTGAGATTGAATTGGGTTGCGGGCTTTGCCCGCGTTGGTATCAGGTGAGGTTTGTGGAGTGCGGGAGCTTGCTCCCGCTTTCCGAAGCGGCGGCAAGCCGCCGCGCTCCAAAAAGGGGGGGAGGCGTCTCGCCTGCTGGGATGGCGGCAGCCGGGACGGCCGCACCACGCCCTACGGCAGAAGCCATAAGGTCAGTCAAACCGGCGGCGGTAGGCGTCGCGGGTGAGAAGCGGTTTTTCGGCGGCGAGCGCGCGGGCGTCGCAGCCGTCTCCCCACAGCAGGTCGATCGTGTCCAGCGCCAGAAGTTTGGCGGAGGCGACATAGGCGGCCTCGGGGTCGGTGATGACAAAGTCGTCCTCGTGCGGCGTGCCGGCGGCTCCTCCGCTGTAGGGATGCAGGGCCGGCATGATGCTGCTGATGTCGCCCAGATCCGTCGACGAGCCGCGGTGCGGCAGTTCCGCAAACAGTGTGCCGGGCGCAACCTGCGCGAAGTTGTTTCTATGGACCTGCAGAAGCAGCGGCGATTGGCGCAAGGGCAGATAGCCGGGAGTGCCGCGGACGGAGACTTTGCCGCCGAAGGCGATCGCCGCGCCGCGCGCGCAGCGTTCGGTCATGGCAGCGGCCTGTTCCATGGCACGCAGCGTACGGGCGCGCACCAGAAGGGAAAGCACCGCCTTGTCGGGAATGATGTTCTCGGCCAGACCGCCCTGCGTCACGACCCCGTGGATGCGGATGTGGTCAGCCGGATTCTGATTCTCGCGCTGGGCGTCGATCATCGACATGGCGCTGCGCAGCATGCTGAGCGCATTGACGCCGTTCTCAGGGGCGAGGCCGGCATGCGCGGAGCGGCCGTGAAAGGTGAAGGTCTGCGATACGAGACCGTTGCATCCTGCCGCGATGCCGGCAGCGGCGGCAGCGTGGATCATGATGGCCGCATCCACATCATCAAAAACACCTTCCAAAATCAGTTGCGCCTTGCCGCTGGTCGCACGGATCTGCCCTTGGCGCAGGAAATCAGCATAGTAATCGGCAGGCTGCACCTCTTCGGCGGGCACGGCGATGAAGGCGATGTTGCCGGCAAGTTCATTCAACACGCCGGCTGCGGTCAGGCCGATCGCCGCGCCGATCATGGCTGTGCCCTGCGCATGATGACCGCAGGCATGCGCCGCGCCGGTGACCGGATCGGCGTCAGGGTGGCCGGGCACGCGGACCGCGTCCAGTTCGGCCAGGATCGCCACGGTCGGACCGTCGCGCCCGCTCCGCAGGTCCGCGCGCAGGCCGGTGATGGCCAAGCCGTCGCGGCAGGGCAGTCCAAGCGAGGTCAGTTCGCGCCGCATGATCGCAGCACTTCGGGTCTCTTTGAAGGCCGTCTCCGGGGTGTGCAGCAGCTCATCGCCCAGCGCTAAAATGCGTGGCCTTGCGGCGTTAATCGCCTCAATGACCTGCTGTTTGATCGTTTCCTTGCTCATGCGGCAACACATCCATCCTTCGGTCACAACCTGTGATTCCGGACTCCGCGATCAGCTCGTCAAGCCCAGTCAGTCGATAGCGGGCGCAAGTCCGGCGCACCTCATCCAAGTCACACTCAGGGTTACGTGCCAGCAACTCGATGATGTCCGCCTTGGATTTGTGCCCTCCGGCATAAAGTTTCAATGCGATGAGTTGAGAGAACGGAACGAGTCGGAGAGGACTACCTGCCCTAACCAACGAGCTAGACAGGCGTACCGCATCGTCAACAACTGCCGGGAACCTGTCCGCGAAACTGACGATCTGAATGAGGCCGAAGGACCCGCTCACGTCAATCACGCCACCCAGCGGGTCGATTGCATCGGGTTCGCGAAGATCCACCGAATAGCCGACACGACGTAACGAGTCAGCGACGGCGCGTAGCGTGGGAAGATCGGCATTAACCCCCAAGTCAACGTCTTCTGTATAACGAACGTAGTGGAAGGCGGCCAGCGCGACCGCGCCGATTACTACAGCATCTACACGGTGTTCTTGCAGGATGGAGACAACATCTTCGGCGGCATGTAGAATCGCATCGGCATCGTTCATGGGTGTTGCTCCGAAACGACCGGACAAAGCCACGCAAACCGCCGGCCCATTGTTAACGCTGAACGGACCCGGTCTTCGACAGACAAACGCCGCAGGCGTTCCAGCTCCTTCTGGCGGGACTGTATCGCACATCGACTACACACCGGCTTACGTTCACTGTTCTCGTTCATTGTCGTCAATGATACGGTTTCCGTTTTATGCCGTCAACGCCGGTCGTCCAAAATCCGTCTAATGCAATGCAATGTCACTCTACATTCGAAAGCCACATTAGCAATCTTATGCAGCCTTTTCGCACGCCCAAAATCTAACTCCGCGCCAGCTACGGCGCGGCTCTATTCTCGCCCTCAGCAGCCCCTCCGACATGGAAGCCTGCGCGACCGGCCTCTGGCGCGATAAGGCATCAGCGGCAGCGGCCCTCAGCCATGTCCTCCAGCCCTAGCTTACAAAACATGGGACAGATCACATCAAACCCTACCCTACTCCTCATCACTCTCTTGGCTAATCCCATCACCAAGACAAATCCCCTCCCCCTTGCTCTCGGCGCTCGGCGCGGTTTGCCGCGCCTCGCTACTTTTGCGCCTTCGGCGCAGTCCCCTCTCGGTCCAGCCCACCCATCACAGCCCACTTAAATCAGCCACCCATCACAAGAGATAGGTCAGGCCGACCGCATCACACTTCGAGTTGGGCATCACCAAGACAAAAGCCCTACGGCTGCGCTCGGCGCGGGAATACCCTCCGGCGCTCTCTATCGCCGCATGGCCCTGCAGCTCCCGACACTCGCTGGCGCAAGTCTGGTCGCGGGCATCGCGCCGCCGAATCACATCTCACAAACACCCGCCGTCATCAGGCGCTTATGTCAAGTCGGGCGCGGGCCGGAAGGGCGGGGAGACGGTTCCGGCGACGCTGCCCCCAGGCCGAATGCCTCGCGTCGTTCACGTTCACGTACGCATACTCGATTACGATTAGTGCCTTACGAACCAACACCAGCAATAAAAAACAAGTTGTTTCTCACACGAAGCCACGAAGGGCACGAAGGTGGATGCCGTTTTAAAAGAAGCCTTTGTGGCCTTTGTGCCTTTGTGTGAGAT
>Ga0208461_1002638_pt1 | contig 14464 bp, 10 predicted proteins | sample AD_JPNTR4_MetaG_FD_184448 | JGI IMG/M metagenome (GOLD analysis project Ga0208461, IMG submission 184448) | Active sludge microbial communities of municipal wastewater-treating anaerobic digesters from Japan - AD_JPNTR4_MetaG (SPAdes) (version 2) | ecosystem: Engineered > Bioreactor > Anaerobic... | reverse complement strand
GCATCTGAAACCCTATTTTAGCTCCGGAGAGATTAAGAATAAAGGAGTATTTATTATTGGAACAGTCGCGGGTGATTTGCATGATATTGGCAAAAATCTGGTATGTATGATGGTAGAAGGGGCCGGCTGGAAAGTTATCGACCTTGGCACAGATGTTAAAACCTCAACATTTATGGATGCTGTCTCTGAAAACAAAGGGTCAGTATTAGGAATGTCAGCTTTACTGACAACTACAATGGCCGAGATGGAAAAATCGGTAATAGCTATTCACAAAAAATATCCTGAGCAAAAGATAATAGTAGGGGGAGCACCAGTAAACCAAGTTTTCGCTTCAAAGATTGGTGCTGATTTTTACGCTCCTGATCCTCAAGTAGCAATTGATTATATGAATTCTTTAAACTTAGTATCATGAAACTTTCACCAAGAGAGAGAGTTCTGGCAGCAATGAATCTCCAGAAGCCAAATAATATTCCCCTGATGTGTCAGTTTAGCATCGGGTCAATGATGCAGCAGTTAAAGCCGGCTCCTGCCGAATTCTGGTACGATGGGCAAATCTTTGCAGATGGATTGATAGAACTGTGCAAACGATTTCGCTTCGACGGGATACTGGTGAGTCTTCACGGCCATAATCCAAACTGGAAAGACGATGTCGTAAGAATCGACAATATTGAAGAAGGATTACAGGAAGTAATCTATGAGGACAGAAAAGAGATACACTCGTGGAAAGATCTTCCTCTGGTGAAATTTAACAGTAGGACCGAGAATAAAGCCATTTCAAGTGTAGACGTTTCAAAGGAGGTGCCGTCTACTATTGATTATATCCCGGTATCTCAAAATCTTCATTTCAAACTCGACAAAAATCATCTTTTCGATATTTTTGACTATATCTTTTCAAAGACACAAGGCGAGTACTCCATACACGGAGAGATAACGTCTCCTTTTGACTACCTTCTTGACTTTCTGGGATATGAAAATGCACTCATATCACTGATTCTTGATCCCGAAAAGTGTAAGGAGATTCTTCAGAAATTCACGGACGGACTTTGTACTCTTGCCTCAGAAATGTGCGAAAAAGAGATAGATGCTGTCAAACTCTCCTCTCCTTTCGCCGGCATGGGATTTATCTCTCCGGAACACTATCAGGAGTTTGTACTCCCATATGAAAGCCGGTTAATCAAGATAATCAGAGATAAGGGCAAACACGCCTATATTCATACCTGTGGACATATAGACGACAGGCTGGAGTTGATGCAAAAGAGTGGCGCATCCGGTCTTGAATGTCTGGATCCACCACCCGTTGGAAATGTTGACCTTGCGGATGCTTTTGCAAGAATTGGAAACTGCATGTTCATCAAGGGAAATATTGACTCTGTAAACACCCTTCTTTTTGCCGACGACACCAAGGCACGCGAAGATATTCTGAGAATCTTGAAAATCGGCCGAGAGGGAAAAGGATTTATTTTAAGCACTGCCTGCTCCATTTCCCCCATGGTTCCTGCCTCAAGGATTCACATGTTAAGAGAATTACTGTCGGAGTTTGAACAGATGTAACCTACACTCTAAGGCTTCTACAGACTTGTACTATGTTTTCTGCTCTGCCTGTTGCATAAAAGTGTATTAAAGGAACTTTTGCCTTAATAAGTTCTCTGCATTGCCCAATAGACCATTCAACGCCTATTTGTCTGACCTCTTCTTCGTCTTTCGCTTTTACTATCATTTTCACAAGTTCATCCGGAAGATCAACCTTGAATTTAAGAGGAAGCAGGTTTAGCTGACGTTTGGTTGCAATTGGTTTAATACCAGGAATAATAGGAACTGATATTCCCTCAATCCTGCATCTCTCCACAAAATCGAAATATTTACGATTGTCAAAAAACATTTGAGTAATTATATAGTTTGCACCATTTCGGACTTTTTCCTTCAAAAAATGAATATCACTTTCCATGCTTGGCGCTTCAATATGTTTCTCTGGGTATCCTGCTACACCAATGCAGAAATTAGTGGGAGAAGTATCAAGCAGCTCATTATCAAGATAGATTCCCCTGTTCATGTCGGAAATTTGCTTCACAAGCTCACTAGCATGCTGATTACCACCTTTTTCGGGAACGAAACAACTCTCGCTCTTAATGGCATCTCCTCTAAGGGCCATTACATTATCTATCCCTAGAAAACTAATATCAATAAGAAAATTTTCAGTCTCCTCCCTTGTAAAACCCCCGCACAGAACATGCGGAATTGCATCCACTTTATATCTGTTTTGTATAGCTGCACATATACCTACTGTCCCGGGTCGTTTCTTGACAACGCGCCTTTCAAGATGACCATCAGGAAATTCTTTGAACTCAAACTCTTCTCTGTGATAAGTTACATCTATAAAAGGAATTTCAAACTCCATCAGAGAGTCCAGGCTTTTAAATGTCGATTCGATATTTTGTCCCTTAAGTGGCGGCAATATCTCTACCGAAAACAGTGTCCTGCCTTTAGATTTCTCAATATGCTCCGTAACCTTCATTTCACCAAATTATTACTCATTTCTTTTTAAAAATTCTTTTTTCCAACACCAAAGTACCTTGCATCCGGATGAGCAAAATAAAACCCTGAAATGGATGCAGCAGGCCACATTGCGTAATTTTCCGTCAATTTCGCCCCAATATTTTTTTCAACTTCGAGCAATTTCCAAATAATTTCCTTATCTCTGTGTTCAGGACACGCAGGATAACCTGGTGCAGGTCTTATGCCTCTGTACTCACCCTTAAAAATTCCATCCATGGTCAGATGCTCATCAGGAGAATATCCCCAGTACTCTGTACGTATTTTTTTGTGGAGAAGTTCCGCAAAAGCTTCTGCAAGCCGGTCTGCAAGAGCTTTAAGCATAATAGCGTTATAATCATTCAATTCCGCCTCAAAGACTGCAACTTTCTCATCCACACCAAACCCGGCTGATAGACAAAACATGCCAAGATAATCCCTCTTGCCACTCGCTTTGGGAGCAATAAAATCTGACAATGAGAGATTAGGGCTGCTCTTTGTTTTTCGGACCAATTGTCTTAGTGTAGGAAACTGTTCTATAACTTCCCCCTCTTCACTATAAATCTCAATAATGTCATTTTCAACAGTATTAGCAGGGAATATACCATAAACCCCCCTTGCAGCTAGCCATTTTTCATCAATTACCTTCTTAAGCATAGCCATTGCATCCCTCATGAGTTTAGCAGATTGTTCTCCTTCAACATTCCAAAGCCGCAAAAAAGGTTTCCAGTCTATGTATTCTATCAACTCTTCAATTGACTGTTCAATACATTGGACTTTTTGAACTTTAGGAGCTGGAGGTATATAAGTTTCCCAGTCAAGTTTGAGTTTATTGGCTCGTGCCTCTTCTATTGTCATAATTCTGTCACTTACTCCACTGTTCAAAAAATTTTCTCTGAGATTATTATATTCCTCCCTAATATTCCTTAAATAAATTTCTTTCCCATCCATCTTGAGAATTGAGCCTGCTACGGTAACAGCCTTTGACGCATCATTCACATGAACAACATGTCCACTATAAGCAGGAGCAATCCTGACAGCAGTATGCATCTTTGAAGTCGTAGCTCCGCCAATCATGACCGGGATACTCAAACCCTTTCTTTCCAACTCCTCAACAACATTTACCATTTCTCCAAGAGAAGGAGTTATTAAACCGCTTAAACCAATCAAGTCGACTTTTTCTTTTACTGCTGTATCAACTATCTTCTCTGCAGGCACCATAACTCCGAGATCAACAATTTCATAATTATTGCAGGAGAGCACCACCGAAACAATATTCTTTCCAATATCGTGAATATCCCCCTTTACAGTAGCCAGCAATATTTTTCCTGCCCTTTTGTTCGAAAGCTCATCTTTGTTGTTTTTAGAAATTATGTATGGCAGCAGATATGCTACAGCCCTTTTCATGACTCTCGCCGATTTAACTACTTGAGGAAGAAACATTTTCCCGCTGCCAAAAAAATCCCCTACAACGTTCATCCCTGTCATAAGATATTTTTCTATAATCTCTACGGGATTAACTACACTTCCTCTTGCCTCTTCCATATCAATCTCTATATACCGGTCAATACCTTTGACCAAAGAATGAATGATTCTTTCTTGAAGTGAACTCTGGCGCCATTCTGGATTGGAATTTTCATCTGACTTGTAGTTTTCACCCAACTTACCTGCATATGCCACAAGCCTTTCAGTAGCATCCTCTCTTCTGTTAAGCAGTACATCTTCAACCAGTTCCAACAATTCTTTATCTATCTCATCATATATTCCAAGAGTTTCAGGATTGACTATGCCCATAGTCATGCCATTTTGAACTGCATGATACAGAAAAGCCGTATGCATCGCTTCTCTTACTCTGTCATTTCCGCGAAAAGAGAAGGATACATTACTTACGCCTCCACTCACTCCAGCATAAGGTAAATTTTCTCTTATCCATCTGGCTGCTTTGAAAAAGTTGACAGCATTGTCTCTGTGTTCTTCCATCCCCGTAGCCACAGGAAAAATATTTGTGTCAAAAATTATATCTTCCGGAGGGACACCGGCTTTGTTTGTAAGAATATCATAAGATCTGCGACAGATCTCAACTCTCCGCTCAAAAGTATCTGCCTGACCCTTTTCATCAAAAGCCATGACTATAATAGCTGCCCCATACCTTCTAATAGCGCGTGCTTTCTGGACAAAACTTTCCTCTCCCTCCTTGAGAGAAATAGAATTTACAACTCCTTTTCCCTGAAATGCCTTTAAACCAGCCTCTATTATCTCCCATTTTGAACTGTCAATCATTACAGGAAGCCTTGCAATATCGGGCTCGGAACCGATCAAGTTCAAAAACTTTGTCATCTCACTAACTCCATCAAGCATTCCGTCATCCATATTGATATCGAGTATCTGAGCCCCACTTTCAACCTGCGCCCTTGCTATCTCCACTGCTTCCCGATAATTACCATCCTTAATGAGTCGCAAAAATTTTCTTGAACCGGAAACATTTGTTCTCTCGCCTACGTTTACAAAATTTGTCTTGTCAGTAACTATCAGAGGTTCAAGTCCAGATAACTTTAAACACTTTTCTCTCAAAAGGGATTTGTCCCCTGAATTATTTGCCTCAGTTGAAGGATTTCTTGGAAAAAAACTCTTAGCTGCTCCGGCAATTAATCTTATATGTTCAGGGGTTGTTCCACAACATCCCCCAATAATATTTACCAGCCCCTCCTCAAAATATGGATATATCATTTCGAGCATCATCTCAGGGGTATGGCTGTATTCACCAAAAGCATCCGGCAGACCGGCATTGGGGTGTGCAGAAATGCAAATGTCTGCAGCCACGGAAAGTCGTCTTAAATAAGGAAGAAGTTGTTCAGCTCCAAGAGCACAGTTCAGCCCTATGCTGAAGAGTGGAAAATGAGTTACCGAAATTAGGAAAGATTCAATTGTCTGGCCTGAAAGAACTCTGCCGGAGTTATCAGCAATCGTTCCTGATAACATAACAGGAATGTCTATTCCCCTCTCTTCCCTTATCTCATCAATAGCAAAAAGAGCTGCTTTGGCATTCAAAGTATCAAAAACAGTCTCAACAAGCAGTAAATTTACTCCTCCGTCAAGCAGGGCTTCAGCCTGTAGTTTGTATGCTGCTCTCAGAGTTTCAAAATCTACAGCTCTAAACCCCGGATTGTTTACATCAGAAGAGATGCTGGAACTTTTGTTCGTTGGACCTATTGACCCAGCCACAAATCTCGGTTTTTTTGGATCTCTCAGTGTAAATTCATTTGCAACTTTTCTGGCAATTGCAGCAGATTCATAATTTAATTTATATACACTATCCTCTAAATTATAATCCGCCTGTGAAACTGCATTAGAAGAAAAAGTGTTGGTCTCTATAATATCAGCCCCTGCCTCGAGATATTGTCGATGAATGTTCTCTATAACAGATGGTCTGGTCAACGAAAGCAGATCAAAATTGCCCTTAACCTCTTCTCCATACCCATATTTCTGCAACATTGTTCCCATTGCTCCATCAAGAATAAGAATCCTCTCCCTGACTATTTCTCTTATACCTTTCATAAATAAAAAACCTCTGCTTTTTGGCAGAGGATATATATAAAATTTTATTACCAGTTAAATACAAAAACCCCCTGCAGCTTTCTTCTGCAACATTTGCATGGACATAAACATAATGTGGTTGATTAAAATCATATAGGATTTCGGATATTTTCACAAAAATGGAAACTCTTTTTTAATTTTACAAAAAAAATATGGAAAAGCCTACCTCATTTCAAATAAACCACCTGTTTCTTGAACCTGGAGTTTATCTCAGAGATGCAGATGAGAAAAGAAGCGTTTACACCTATGACATCAGGCTTGTAAAACCCACTCTATCATACCGAGAAGCAATCACCCCACAAATGTCTCACACCTTGGAACATTGGCTTGCGCATTATCTCAGAATTATCTCTCCAATTGGTAATGAAATCGTATATGTGGGTCCAATGGGCTGCTTGACCGGTTTTTACATCCTTACATTTAAAAGATATACGGAAAAATACATGAGAGATTTGGTAGTAACTGCTTTGCAAGCAATACTTGAAATTGACGAAATCCCCGGTGCAAAACCGGAAGAATGCGGCAACTATACTCTCTTCGATCTCGAAAGTACAAAGAGACGAATTCCTGAATTTATATCTTTATTAAACAAATAGCCACAACCTTAATCATGTCACTGCTGAGAGTTATTCTTTGTATTATTTTCCCTCCCCTTGCCGTTGTAGATTATGGTTGTGGATCTGTACTAATTGTATTTCTGCTGACCCTTGCCGGGTGGGTTCCGGGTGTAATCGCGGCTCTGATTATCGTAAACCGGAGACGTCCATTCTGACTTACTGCCTCCCTTTACAGTACTTTTCGAGAAATACGTCCTCTTCCCACAAAAGGTGAAAAATATTTTCCCTTGCCACATAGCTATGAGCCTCTTTTGGAAGCAACACAAGTCTTACAGGAGCACCAAGTCCTGCCAAAGCTTGGTAATAACGCTCTGACTGAATTGTGAAAGTTCCGGGATTGTTGTCAGAGTCACCATGAACCAGCAGTAATGGAGTTTTCATCTTGTTGGCATACATGAATGGAGACATTTTGTTATACACTTCAGGCGCATCCCAATAATTACGCTGTTCGTTCTGAAAACCAAAAGGAGTAAGTGTTCTGTTGTATGCACCACTTCTCGCTATTCCACATGCAAAAAGGTCAGAATGGGTTAATAGATTAGCAGTCATGAATGCTCCGTAAGAGTGTCCCCCAACTGCTACTTTCTTCCTGTCAATATAGCCCAGCCCGTCGACGGCGTCAATTGCGGCTTTGGCATCTGCCACAAGTTGTTCCAGAAATGTATCATTTGGTTCCCTGTCTCCTTCACCAATAATTGGGAATGATGCATCATCAAGCACTGCATACCCTCTTGTAACCCAATACACAAAAGAACCATAGTAAGGAACTGTAAATTCATTCGGATTTAACTTGTTCTGTCCTGCAGAATTAGCATCCTTAAACTCTTTAGGATATGCCCAGATAAGCAGTGGCAGCTTTTCTCCACTGTTAGTATCGTAGTTTGCAGGTAGATAAAGTGTTCCCGACAACTCAACACCATCATCTCTTTTATACTTTATTACCTCCTTATGCACTTTAGCTATTGACTCAAAAGGATTCTTAAAGAAAGTCAACTGTTTTAATCCCTTGTCTCCCTTTTTGCTAATTTCTCTAAAATAGAAATTAGGATGTTCGGTTTTAGACTGAATATTTACCAGAAGTATTCCCTTTTTATAATCTTCAATTGAACGAATCTGCTCCATTTTATCAGTATAGAGAGATTGATACAGTCGTTTGGTTTTAAAAGTCTTAAGATCAAATTGATCTACAAAAGGAAATTGACCATTCTTTGTAAAACCATCTCCTATAAGGAAAAGCTTGTCATTCTCAATTGCCAGAGTGTATCTTCCATACTGATTTTTACGGGTCTGAAAATTACCAGGATCTGAATACACATCCTGTCTATTTCTGTCAAAAAGCTTAATTGGAGCAGAATTTGGATCAGAAGGGTTGAAAATAAATGTTCTCGTACTTCTCGTTTCTGCCCAAAAATCCATAAAAACTGCATATTTGTCATCTCCCCAAACAACTCCTGAAAATCTTTGGCCGGTTTTAAAAAGAGACTTTGGTTCACTTGTAAAAGGTGCATCCCAGGAGAATATTTCGTCTCTGAAATCAACTTTTACAGCCTGGTTACCATTGTCAAGTGCTATGGCATAATACAAAGATGCCGGCTTGTCTGCACGCCAGTTAATTAATCTCATACCAGGGAAAGTTGAAGATGACCCTTTAGGCCTCCCTTCAAACAAGGGCTTGTCATATATTATTTTTATCAAATTGCCGTCAAGATCATAAACAGAACTTCTGGTTGGGAACATATTCATAGGAACAATAAAAGAGTAAGGCCTGTGTATAGTGGTCACAAGCAGATACTGACCATCTGGAGATAATGTTGTGTTCACATAAATATCAGCACCCAAAAATGGTTTACGTTCTCCTTCAAGATTTACAATATTCAGCTCTGAAGTAGCAAGCGTTTCAAAATTTGCAATGTCTATTTCATTTTTTAAAAGATCTGGATAGGTTCTTGCCTGCGATTCCTTTCCTTTGCCCTCCAGAACACTTGGCCCCTTTGGCAGATCTTTGGCAGGATCGAGCAATGAAGGTCTTTTGGAAGGCAACGACCATATCAACAATGATTTACTGTCTTTTAACCATATAAAAGCATTATCAAGATATCCGTTGAGACCTGTGGCAACTCTTTTAGCCTCCGCCTGAGCAATGTCTAGCACCCATAATTCAACATCTGTGTCAGTAGTATTAGTAAATGCAAGTAATTTCTCATCAGGAGAGAAGGTCTTTTCAGATATTCTCAAATTTTGAGGTAACCCTTTAACCTGGACAGGCTCCCATAGTCCGTCATCACAAACAACCTTTCTTACTTTCAAATTATTTTCAAATTTAAGATCTGAAGCCATATTGTTTCTTGGATTGATTCTGATACCTGCAAGTTTCATAACTTCCTGGCTTATCTCTGCCAGAGTTTGATAGGTATCTCTGTAAGAAAAAATCATGTATTCATCTTTCGAATCAAAAATTACTCTAGGAGCCACTTTGTAATCAGCCAACTCCATAATTTCTTTTGGCGGAGTTTGGAAAGTAATATTCTCCTGTGCTTTTAAAGAAATGGAATTAAATAATAAGATAAATGCAGTCAACTGCAGAAACATTAATAGATCGTGAATTTTTTTCATAGAATATCATTTATATTATTGTAATTGTAATAATAGCAAATTTCTTAATACAAAAGATAGATTTTTGTAAATTAGCAAGGATTATTATATCAAGATTATGGGCAAAATTAACAAATTCACTTTCCTCATTATCTTCTTTACATTCATCTTATCCTTCCGGTTATTAGGAGCTACACAGGAAGACACTACCAATAATCATGAGTTAACTATATTTGTCATACCATCACTTCGTGATATTGACTGGCAAAGTCCTTCCTCACTATCTCAAACAACTACCAAAAGCTGGATATCATCAAAATTTGTCAGACACTCTTACTACATTGGACATTTATTTATCGAATTAACATCTTCCCTACTCGATAAGCCGGTTGTAACATCTGTGAGATCCGTTGGCAACAAAGAAAAGTTGAGACTTCTATATAAAGAAAAAATAGGGATGGCAATAATAGGTGCTCCTCTTAAGGGAAGAATGGAAAGTGCCGATGAGCTTGTGCGTTCCATTGATTTCACTCTGAAAAAAGAAAGAAGTATTGCTTTCATAAAATATTCGATAAACGAAAATGCTGCAAAAAGAATTATAGAATTTATCGATGGATTCTCAAAACCTGACTCAACCTCTCAAGCTCCATGCGATATATATGGAGGAGGATATTGGCCAAGATACAAGGGAGAAGGTGCCGGCTGCTCTGCATTCGGGATGGTTGTAATGGAAGTGGCAGGTCTGAAGCATGATTACCCCGAATGGATACATTCAGTCAACATACCGGCCGAACTGGTTGGAGGACAGTATAATAATTACATCAAAGTTAAGAACAGTGCCATTAAAAATACAACTGCCTGGAATGACAGAAGTGGTACTGCCAATATAGATTACTTCTCATTTTCAATATATGATCCTACTCTCATATATAATTGGATAATAAATATGCGTTCAACCTGCGAAAGTGATACATCTATAATTCTTTCAGGATTTAAACCTGCTGTTATAACAAGAGACCAGGGAACTATCCCCGGTCTCTATCTGGATGCACGCAATATGCACATTCCTCTCGATGAGCCTGTCTTCAAAGAAAGAGAGACGTTCTCAATCTTTGCGATACCACCGACTACTCAATCTCGTCGTCATAAATAAAGTTTACCTCATAAGGCACACCATCTACTGTCATAATCACACTTGAAATATACCCCATGGCATCATACTGAAATCCGGAAAATCTCCCTTCAGGAGCAGAATAGCTTCTCGGAAGAGTTCCTGCTATGCCCAGCAGGGCAAGAAATGGCCTGTAGTTTTCATACGGATTGTACAACAAGTCAAGAAAAACTAATCCGACAGTGTTATATGCAAGAGCAACATCACAATCCTGAAGACTAACTTGTTCAAGTTCCTGACCTTCTGTGTCATATTGAACTATCTGGGATATTACTCCATCAGAGTCATAAGAGTACTCAACAAGAGGGTTGGAATTACTTTCAAATATCTCCTGAGTCAGAAAATAATTAGAATTGTATGAAAACCTCATTAAGACAGAATTACTCTCCTGAACAGTTGTTGCTCTGCCCTGGGTATCATAATAAATGTCACGAATATTACCTGTGGCTTGTCCTGCAGTTGCAGTCATTCTTACAAAGGAAGAATAGTAATCTACAACATAACTTTCCTTAATAGTGCCTTCTTCCTTAACTGTATAACCGGTAATTAATCCATAAGGCGAATATGTGACCAGTAACTCTCTGTTATTGTATCCGCTTTCAATTTTTACCATCAACTTGCCATATTCATACTCAGTGTCATCATCGTCGAAAAAGCCACATGATGACAGTCCTGATACTAATAAAAGCATGCTTATGACAAGTAGAGAAGTGTTTAGAAATTTTTTCATTTTAAATATATTAGTTTAATTATCTACTTACTTGCTTCCTGTACAAGATTTTTGAAGATTCCTATAAATGTGTCAATCCCGTTGGCTGTAAATATTTCAGGATGGAACTGAACACCATATACACTAGTGCTTCCGATTTTCTCTATAGCTTCAACCACCCCATCTTTAGATACTGCAGTTACTCTAAAACCTGGTGCAACATCCTTAACGGCCTGATGATGAAAAGAGTTCACTGCTGTTGAGTCAAGTAAAATCATCCTGTGAAGCAGTGAATTTTTCTCAATATATATAGAATGAGTGCCATATTTTCCAGGTGCTTTCTGTCTGTGAGACACTGAATAACCTTTGAACTGAGAGGGCAAGTCCTGATAAAGAGTCCCACCAAAGGCCACATTAAGAAGCTGTTCACCCCTGCAAATACCTAACAACGGAAGCCCTCTCTCCACAGTAAGTCTTATAAGTGCTATATCAAAAGCATCTCTGTCGGGAGCTATTTCTCCAAGTTGAGGTATAGGCTGCTCTCCATACCATTTGAGAGGGTCAATGTCTTCTCCTCCGGTCATTATTACAGCATCAATTCTATCTAAAATAGTTGAGAGAATTTCAATGTCATCAGTAATCGGTATAACAACAGGGACACCTCCTGCCCTTATAACAGCATTTATATAGGTTAATGGTACTGAAGTATCTGTACCGTCACCCATTGTCGAAGAGATGCCAATCACCGGCTTTTTCGACTTAGAATTCTGCGCTGTGCCGACTATTGGCAACAAAGCCATAATCAACACTGAAATAGATAATCTGCTATATAACTTTTTCATGTTTTTATATTTTACTATACGTCAATTCCTGCAGTCTTGCTACAAATATAGTGGAAAATAATCATCATTTTATTATATATTTGTCATGATAGATTCAAAAATAAGAGGATATGGCAAAGGTCAAGAAAGCATGGTTCTGTACATCCTGTGGAAATGAAAGTCCAAAATGGATGGGCAGATGTCCTGCGTGTGGTGAGTGGAACACTCTTCAAGAAGAGATTGTAAGTAAAGAGAATCCTCTCAGAGGACCTTCGACATCATTAAGAAATGGAAGCAGATCGACAAAAGTTGAGCCATTGTCTTCAATTTCCTGTTCAGAAGAAAACCGCATATCTCTTGGGAGCACAGAACTTGACAGAATTCTTGGAGGTGGTCTTGTAACTGGATCGCTTATACTAATCGGAGGAGAACCCGGAATCGGTAAATCTACTCTGTCTCTTCAAATACCTCTTCGCTGTCATAATTTGAGAACTTTGTATGTGTCAGGAGAAGAAAGTCCATCACAGATAAAACTCAGAGCTCAACGCCTTGGTGGAGAGGGGGAGAATTGTCTTGTACTGAGCGAAACTCTCATCGAAAACGTTATTGAAAAGTCAAATGAGATTATACCCGAGTTGATAATTATTGACTCTATTCAAACTATGTATTCTCAGGGTGTAGAAAACTCTCCAGGCTCAATTTCTCAAGTCAGAGAGTGCGCCACTCTTCTTCTCAGATATTGCAAAGAGACAAATATTCCCGTTATTGTCATAGGTCATATAACCAAAGATGGGATGATTGCTGGACCTAAGATACTCGAACATATCGTCGATGTAGTTCTTCAGTTTGAAGGGGACACCAGACACTCCTACAGAATTCTTAGAAGTATCAAAAACCGTTTCGGATCTACTGCGGAACTTGCAATCTTTGAAATGATCAATTCCGGTCTGAGAGAAGTGACAAATCCTTCTGAAATGCTTATTCCCATGCATGAAGAAAACCTTTCCGGAATAGCAGTAGCTTCTATGCTCGATGGTACGAGACCTTTCCTGATAGAGACACAGGCATTAGTGAGCACGGCTGCTTACGGTACACCTCAACGATCTGCTACAGGTTTTGATGTAAGGAGGATGAACATGATACTTGCTGTCTTGGAAAAAAGAGCAGGATTTCACCTTTCTGCCAAAGACGTGTTTTTAAATATTGCAGGAGGTCTTAAAATATCAGACCCTGCTTGCGATCTCGCCATTGCCTGCGCCATTCTTTCATCCAACTTTGACATAAGCATTTCCCAGAAAATTTGCTTTTCTGGAGAGATAGGTCTCAGTGGAGAGATACGGCCTGTCAGTCAAATTGAAAAAAGAATTGATGAAGCCGGCAAACTTGGATTTGAGACAATATATATATCCTCCTACAATCATCCTTCTATTGAAAAAAGAAGTGCCTCAGCTGCAAACAAGATTGCAATTCATAAAGTGAAAGATATTCCGGAACTGGTCAGACTTGTTTTCAGATAAAGAAAATAGCAACTCCTCCTACTGAGAGCAGAGCACCCAGAAGTTCTACGGGAGTAACTTTTTTCTTGTAAATCAGCACATAAGGAATGAGAATCAGGATAGGCGTGGTTGCCATTATGGTAGAGGCAACAGCTGCGTTTGTATACTGTACGGCCATCAATGAAAGCGATACTCCTATGAAAGGTCCAAATATAGAACCTGCAAAAGTGGCTTTCATTCCCTTGGAATTCATAAGTCCATCCACAAGATTTCTGAACCTGCCTGAAAGAACAATAATCAGAAAGAAACCTATCAAACCTGTGATTACTCTTATTTGAGTTGCTGCAAATGGGATATAATGTTCTACTGTAGCACCTTGTGCAGATGCTTGGTAATAATTCATCCCCTGTTTGCTTAAAACTATTCCAAGTCCCTGCCCTAAAGCTCCCCCAATACCCAACAGGAAACCCTTCAAGGGCATGTTAAGTTTGATGCGCCCATTAACTGTATTCTTCTTTCCGTCCACAGATGAGCTGCTGTCCCTTTTCAAAACGGAGATTGCTATTCCTGTAAGAGTTACCACCATGCCAAGAAAAGCCTGCAAAGTCAATCGCTCCCCCAGAATAAACCAGCCTGACAGTGCCGCAAAAGGAGGAGCAAGTGTCATGAGAAGTTGTGAAAATCTCGCAGTAATAAGTAAATAAGAATGAAATAGACAAAGATCTCCAAATACAAATCCCACAAGGCCAGAAAGGATCATCCATATCCAAGTGTCTCGATCTGCATGTATCGGCAGTGGTGAACCTGTTAAAATCAATAACAGCCCTCCGAGCAGAAAAAAAGCAAAAAACAGTCTCAGTATGTTGACAATTAGAGAACCAATCTTATTACCTGCATATTCAAAAAAGAGAGCTGAAAGAGTCCAAGAAACCGCT
>Ga0208461_1002624_pt1 | contig 14508 bp, 17 predicted proteins | sample AD_JPNTR4_MetaG_FD_184448 | JGI IMG/M metagenome (GOLD analysis project Ga0208461, IMG submission 184448) | Active sludge microbial communities of municipal wastewater-treating anaerobic digesters from Japan - AD_JPNTR4_MetaG (SPAdes) (version 2) | ecosystem: Engineered > Bioreactor > Anaerobic... | reverse complement strand
GTAAAAACTATACTCTATATAATGATTTCTTGCTTAATTTCAAGTAGGTGGCCAACTTAATATTTAGTCCAGCACAAATTGCAAGAGTTTTTTGTATAAAAAAAGACAGCCTATCCAGACTGTCTTTGATATTTTTGACAAAAGAGTTTTTCCTATACGTATATGATTTTTCTGAAACATCATGAACTGATATTTTTGAATAACCATGTGAAATGAGTGTTCAAAGATACTGTTCTCAACTCATACGTAACTTGGGGTGGACAGAAGATTACTGAAGCTCAAAGAGCATCTGTAGTTTTTCCATCTGTTCCAATAACACCTTCAGCCAAGTTGTAAAGAACTATTCCGTCAATATCAACTATAAACCCAGTTTTTGCTTCTCCATATAGTTCGTCCAATATTGGATCTTCTACTATATTGATTTTGTATCCATTAAGGTTCAAAGATTTCATATTGATACCATATTTTTCTAACATTGTATTATCATTGATAGTTATGTTAGATATTTCTAAGAAGTCAGAAGTAATTTGAGCAGACAATCCATAGTTAGCAAACAACATCAATCTGTTAGCCTTAGTTAATCCAGATACTCCAGATTTGTAAGCTTTAACAACTTGATCTTGCAAATTAGCTATAGTTTCTTTGCTATTAGCTCCTTTTATGTTTTGATTCAAAGCTGATAATGGGATATAATATTCCAATCATCCAGCAGTATATATTTTCTTTCCAGAAGGAAGGGTATATACTTGAGATCTACCTGCATATAAAGAGTAAACTATAGTTCTGATAATAACTCTTGATGCTTCAGCATACAACTCTTTTAAGTAGTCTTTTGTTGTAGCATAGAACAATCTATCAAGATTGTTAGTTAGAATATCAGTTTTTTCTTGATCGATTTCAGCTGAAACGAATTGTACGTAGTTATCGTAAGGTACATAGTCGTTAAATTCAGTAGATCTCGCTGAATATTCTCCATAAGTTTTAGCAAACCCAAATCTAATAAATTCATCACCAGTTGTAACACCAGAAGTATTTACATCAACTGTAACTTGTCATGGAGTAGGAACATCAACAACCAACATTATATCTCCAGTATTTTTATTTCTAAGTTGATCTCCAACTTGTAATGTAGAGATAGAGACATCTAAAGTTGTACCAGCAGTAGTTCCAGTAGCTGTAAATGATGATTCTTTGATATTATCTTCATACCAAGTGATTTTTGTAGCATTAGCAAATTTAGTTTTTTCCATTTTTGCATGCTTAACTTTTGCCCCTTTGAAATCTAAATCAGAGTTGTTCAATGATGTTAGATCATAAAATAACATTGCTACGATAGGTGCTTCTTCGTAACCATATCTGAAGTGATGGATTCATCTACCATTCGCCTTCGTTAATTCGTCGATAATTTTTGCCATGTTTAAATAAGTTTAAAAAGTTAAAGATATAAGCCGTCACCTCATCAAGCCATATCTATTCAAGCGTCCTCTCAAGTGGTTGTTAAAGCATCCACCTCTGCCTTTTTATTTCAAGCAACAATATCTTCAATTTTTTGTCAAGAGATATTCTCCCATCAAGATTTCCAAGCATTAAATATTTTTTCGCTAGCTCACTCCCCATCAGCCATCTTTGCAGCAAGCAAAGCTTTCACGTCTGGGTCATCATTAATTAATTGAACTATTCTTGAGTCTGATGCAGTACCATACTCAAGACTAATTTTATCATTTAATGTTTTTTCGTATTCTGACTTTAAAATATCTATTGTTTTTTGTAACTTAATTTCGTTTGCTTCTTTTTCGGCAAGTTTTGAGATTAGTTCGTCAATTTTTACTTGTGATTCGGTGTCGGTTTCTGAAACAGAAGCTTTTATTTCTTCTGCTGTCTTTTTTATTTCTTCTGATGCTCAAGACGCTTCTTCACTAGATACATCTAATGAGTCTAACATCTTTTGCAAATCATCCGAAGTTGCTTCACCTCATAAATCTTCTCAACCCGCTGGTGCCTCTGTTCAAACATCTGTTCAAGCATCTGCTCAAGCAGCCATCTCCTCAATTTTTGCCACTTGGTCTCAAGCTGCATCTACTGGTGGGATAACTTCTGCTGGTGGAGTATCTACTGGTGGCGTCCCTGCTGTATCTACTGGTGGCACCACTGACGATCAATCAGCTGCACCTCAACCTAAATACAAATCAAAATCCTTTTCTGGTAACATGTCCTTTTAATTAATAATATAAAACCTTGATGTATATATAATGATTTTTTGAAGAAAATCAAGTACCCCTATTTTAACCTAATTGAGGACTTAGCATTCTCCGCCAATCTTTTTATATCGCTTAATAAAGCCTGGTAAGCTTTGGCTTTTTCAGTGTCATATTCTAGTAAACTTTTAACAAAATAGTTATGTATAAAATCTCGTCGTGCTGTGGCTGAGCCTCTGTCAGCAAACATTTCTTCTTTTTTTATTTCTCTTTTTTCTGGTATAAATTTTATTTCAATTTTTTTTACATTAGTGTTACTCATGTCTCTTGATTAGTTCATAAAGGATTAGTAACCTGTGGAGCAGATGCTCAAGCGCTTCATCATTGCACGCCTGGCATTGGAGCCATTCACATCTCTCCAGGCTCAGGCACTCAAGGCATAGGCACTATTCATTCCATCTCTGCTCATGGTATCGATCAAGCTTCCTGTTGTTGCATTTCTGCATTGTTTCATATTTGCTGTTGCATATATTCTTTAGCTTTGTCTGGCGACATATATAGTGCTGAATTCAATCTCTTTTTTTCTATAAGCTCTTGTATTGCTACGTCTATATCTAATACAGGAGTTCAGTCTGGTCTAGTAACTCATTGATAATCTCTCAAGAAATCTTTTAATGAATCGACTTCCTGTCTTTCTCTTAACGAACTTACAGACTGTATATCAAAATTGAATGAATAGTCATTAATAAAATCAGTTATATTTATTTTTTCCTTTAGTCAGACAAATCAACTCATTTTATCCAAAGTTTCATCATCCATATAATATAAAGAGAGTAGCACAATATATTTTGATATAAATCATTTAGTTTTTGCTATAGAGTCTATGAAACTTTTCATAGCAGCGTCTGCAGCTTCTACAAGTTCCTGTACTCATCTAGCCGATCTTTCAACCTTCTGTTGCACTCAAAGCTTATATCACGAAACTCAAACAGCATCCTGTATTGTAGCTCACAACATATCCACTTCTGAATTAGCAACATTTGCTCAGTTTGTAGAAATATTTAAAGATTTTAACGACTCATTAATATCCCTAACCTTAACTATCTTTCAAGGGTATCGTTCCAATACATCCTGTCAATCAAAAGCTGTTTCGTCTGAATTTGCAATCAACGGCTGTGATCACAACAACCTATCATTATCAATTCTCATATTCAAAAAAGCATCAACAACTTTATGGTATTGGTATGCTATCAACCCAACTCACATATCATAAAGTCAATTAAGTCAGTCCCTAAATGATAACTTATAAAATGGTTTTATTTTTCGCGGTCAAAGTCTTTTGAATAATCACAAATCTTCTCAATCAACAAAAACTTGTATTGTTGTGTCTGTATGAACCTCATAAACCTCGTGCAAATCTTCTCATATTTTATATGAATTATCTGTTCGTATGTCAGTATGTTTTTGTCAATCAAACCGTGTTCAGTTATTTCAACTATAACTATCGTTTATTCATAATGCTTTTGTTGTTGTCACTCAAACCATATTATTAAACATCAAAAACCTAAACACCATGTTCCGATCCTTTCATTCAAGTATAATTCATTTATTTTCTCTTTTTGTATATTTTACTCAATATATTTTATAATCTTTATTAATATTCGTAGCAGTTTTTATTTTTCTAATAATATTAAATTTTGCTTTTTGTTGCGTCGGAGCAGAAACTTCTGTATAAAAATTTAATGGTATTATTCTATATATATTTGGCATACTTATTTTTTCCTCTATAATTTCTTTTTTTCAATCTTTTCATATAACCTCATATGTTGATTCTGATTGCTCATATCATATTCATCAAAACCCATTACCTAATATAATAGCATCCAATACAGACATATCAAACTCTTCAGATCCATCACTTTTTTCATATATATTTTCAAATAAATCTATCATTGCATTAGAAATTGTTTCTGTTTCCTTCTGTTCTTCGTCAGTTATAGATTCTCATTTAGCTTTTTTTATTATTTTATATATTTCAAAAGCAACTTTTGAGTCTTGATACATTCAATAAACAGCCATACATAACATATATGTAACAGGGCTTGATATATTTGCTTGCCATATAGTCTCTTTTTTTCTATCCAAATCTATTTGACGATCCATAACCCACATAAAAAATTTCTTATATAATTCTATATAAGTTACATTTCTAGATTTATGTAATCAAACTATTTTTTGTATATCATCCCAGACTAACTTTTTCATAATATTTTTATTTGATATAAATGTCATCTTCTTAAAAAGATTTCAGCTGATTTTTAGCAGAAACTAGTGGTTTTTTTATGATAGACTTCTTTTCAGAAGTAATTCTCGCTTCTTCTTTTTTCTTCAATTCTTTTGCTAATTTTTTTCATTCTTTCAAAAGTTTCTGGGCATCCCTTTCTAAAATCTTCTTTCACTCAATATCTAGTCACGATTGTTGTGATCTTATTGTTTTTATTTTCTCAACTATATTTCTTATCTGAATTTTTAATGCCACCTCTTCTTTTATATCCATAAAATTTTCTTAGACATATAAATCACTATATTTTATTTTCGCTCATTTTTTCCTATTAGCCTTTTCAGCTCACTTTTTCCTGTTAACTTTCTGACTAACTTTTTTTAAATTTCATTTAGAAAAATTATTAGGATTATTATCTACATGTGACAAATCCTTTCAATCTCAATTACCGTAGTCTCATCTTTTTCTATTCTCAGTATTTAATTTGCTACGATATTTTCTTCTTTTTTTCGTACCCTGATAATGTTCGTAGTTAGTTTTTCAATCACCACGCTTTTTATCTCGATATCAAGGGCTGTTTGTTGGACACATATTATTACATATAAAGATCTAAATCTTCTGAATCGTCTTCAGCTTTTTCGTCTTTTTTAATAGCAATTTTCACTAACGCTACGGCAATATCTTCTATAGATTTTGCACTTCACAAAAACTTAAAAAGCTTAAGAGTCATCTCTTGTTGTTTTTCAGCTCAATCACAGTATTCTTGTATTCTCCACATCACATCTCTAACCATTTGAAAAACAGTCTCCACTGCCTGGCTTCTTTCTATTTTTTTTTCACTACACTCGCTTAATGGCATATTGTTATATTTAATATTTAAAAATCTTAATAATAAACTATAGGGTCAGTCCTGTTTCATCTATCTCCTGGATCTCTTTGAATAGGTCTTTCTGGATTTTCACGTATTGGTGGGTAACTTCTTCCTCAGCTTCTACCAAGATCAGTAAATTCCAAATTATCTAATCATGGTTCTGCGTTTACCTTTACAGCATCAACAGAAATATCTGTTGAAAAAACATTATCTGTAGAATCATTTCTAACAGATAGTGCAACATCAAATTCTCATTCCTTCCAAAAAGTATGTCTAGGACTTGTGTCAGTGCTAAAACATCAGTCTCAAAAATCTCGCCAAGAAGAACTGGGGGTCGGAGTTGACGTGTTTGTGAACTGAACCCTTAATGGGAAATCTCAAGAAACAACATCTTGTGTAAATGAAGCAATTATATCTACCATGTTTTGAAATTTTAAAAACTAAAAACTTAATACGTATATAATAATTTTAATTAAAAAATCAACTAGTCTAGTTTTTGTGGTAAATAATTCGTTGTCCAATTAATAGAGTTTACTATCTTAGTAATATCTGAGTCGTCTTTGTGCTTTGATTCCCATATGCTTCAGTTAGTGTTCATTGTTTGTATAACTCACTTTTCCCTCCTAAGACAACACATTGGAACTCATTGTTTTTGTGCAAGCATTCCTAATCGAATATCAGCCATATTGGGTTTTTTGAAATCTTTGATACTAACTTTTATTGTATCTGTGTGAAACGCCGTAGTACCAGTACCTAAAATATTAACAAAAAAATCTGTCGGCAACGGATTTTTATAACTAAAGCGATAGCAATTATTATAAAAACTATCAATTTTTTTCGGAGGCACACATACTCAATGTGTTCAGACAATAGCTTTTCTCTCATATCTTTCTATCTGGTCTATCAAATACTTAACATAATTTTTTGGATAATAGAGGTCATCGTCACAACTTATATAATAACCTTTATATCAATCTATCTTTATAAACTTCATAGCATCTCACAAACTATTATCTCAATGAATCACTTCTATTCATGGTCTCTTTAAAAATTTTGGTGTTTCCTTATAATTATTTAATCAGACAACTATTCTATCCGCCTGACCGTAAAGACTCTCTATACATTTTTCCAGCTCTGCAATCCTGTCTGGGATGCTAGCTATTCATATCATAGTAGGCTCTATCTTTTTATGAAAATACTCTCAAGCATATCTATCTATATGATCTATTGTGCTTTCTCAATCATGGGTAGATAGTGTCGGGTTATGATAGTACATCGGTAATTTCATATTTTGTAAAACATAACTTACACAACTATCTGCCTGCTGGTTTTTTGTATAAGTTAATAAATGGTTAATATAAAACGGATGACTGATCATGATCGATGCAATATCAGTTCTCATAACATAATTCATCCCCCACGCCCTCCATCAAAGATCAACAATATTCCGTCAGTTTTTATATATATAGTTATCCATTCTCGGTCTGGTGGTCATAGCATAATATCAAAAAACATGGTCATATTCCAAAACCTCTTTAAGCTTTTCTACAGCGTCTTCAGTATAAACAAAATCGTCTTGAGAAAGCCAGATGTATTTCTTTCATTTAGACAAAAGCCCTACCAGCATATTATTAAAATTTTTGAAACATCAAAACCTTTCTTTATTTATAAAAATTTTTGTCTTCTTATCTTTAATTTTATATTTTCAAGGCTCAGCATAGATATATATAATATCACTATATCCTGCTTTCCTTAAACTTTTGATAGACCTCTCTAAAAGATGTTGTCTATCTTCTGTTGTGGTTATACCTAAAGCCAAATTCATAACTAGAAATTTAAAGAATAAAATCAGAACCTACCATCAACAAACTCTTTATTAAGCTGAGGGTATCTCTCTTTCATAGTATCCTCACTCAAGTCTGGTTGAAGATGTGTTTCGTGTATATTTCAATAATGCTCTCATTGCGGTGTGTCAAACGGAACCATAACAAATGTTGTTACATTTTTCAAGCTTTTTAGCAACTTTGTTGCATCCTCAACATTTAAATGTTCAAAAATATCTCATAAAACAATAAGATCGTATTGATTAAAAAAGTCGTCACTGAGCGACATAACATCAACATCAAGGACCTCATCATATATCTCAGCCAAAGAATATTGTTCTATATATGGCTTAAATATCTCTACTGCATCAATACGTGAAGCAAAATCTCTTAACAACTTTCATCGCTTTCAAGCTCAAGCTCAAACATCAAGAATACATAGTGCTCCTTTTTCACTCGCTAATTTCTCTACATAGGGTGGGATTCTAGTGTCCCATAATTTTGTACTAAATGGCATTTTTTTGGTATTTATATAATAAAGATTTACTACCTCGATTCTCTCAATGAATATTTCTAGTCCATAAACTTCTCTGACTATATTCAGAAGTATATTTTGTATTGTAGTCCATTTTCTTATGATCTCACTCATAACATCATTTTACTAGATTTTTTTCATACAGTCAGAAAAATCAGATAGGATAATCTACCTGAACTTCTATCGCCTCTCAAGTATTAGTATTATGGTCTGTTCATATATTAGCGACCACCAACTGTATATCAAGATTTCTATCGATACCATCAATAAGCGTTTGTATGTATCAAGACTTAGGTATATCATCAGAATCTAAGCGGATCGAAAAAACCTCTTTTCATTGAAACGCTTCCAAATATCATTTATATGAAGGAAGTATATAATCAAAAATATCAAACAGGTCCGACATATAATGTTTCGCAGACGGTCAATCAACAAGCCCTATCCGCTTAAAATCTTTAAACGATTGTGCCCTCATAGCATCTTTGACCTTAGTTTTTAATAGCTCTAGCCTTTCTTTCGTAAAGACAAAATCTGGATCATACTTTAAATTCACTCTTGTTATAACATGAACTCTCATTTTTTTCATTAGTGTAAAAATTTAGATAAAAAGTTTCAGTTGAAATTCGATCACTGGTTAGTTTTTATTGGTCTCCCAAAAGCGTCAACCAAAGATGTATCAACTTTCTTTTCAACAACTCTGTTCCCAAATCAGATAAGCTTTCTCTCATACCGAATAAAACAAGCGTTCATAAGTGCCGACAAAACATCGTTATGATGTCATGTGTTTCCTTTCCTTTGTTTTGCTAAAGTATATGTTTCAAACTCGTTCCTAATATGCTCTAGCCAAGAATATCATCTGACTACAGAAGCCGCCATTAATGAATGCAGATTTGTTTCCATAATATTCGCTGGCACATTCCATCTACGATACGTTTTTTTTGTAAACTCGTTACCTCATGTAGACAGTATTCAGTATGGAGCTATCTTTCTGTTTTCAAACCAATCTAGTGCAGCTTCTCAAGCCTTACCAAGATCGAGCCCGAACTCGCATAGTTTAAATTTATTTATATATTCTAATATATCTACTATAACCTCTCGTTGTAATAGATAGTTTTTTATACCAATATATCCTGTCATCAACACATCAGCGTTGTTTCATTTTTTTCATATAAGAACCAACCCCGCCTTATCTTTATTTTTAGCTGGATCGTAAAACAACATAAACCTTTCATATTTATCAAGATTACGAGACAGATTAAATTTGCATCACTTAAATGTCACAACATCATAAACGAAATCTATCTGGAAAAAATTAGTAACATCAAACCCTTCAGCACCACCAACAAATATCGCCATCCAATCAGCCAACCAGACTGCCTGGTTCTTATCTTTAAAATCTCTTTCCTTTTTTTCTTTTTCTGCTTGCTTGATAAACGGGTTGTTATATATGTCCACAGTATGAACTCTCGCGTCCTCTGTTCATTCAAGATTAACTTTCTTATAAAAGAACCAATTGATTGGTGTCTCAACATTAACAGTCGATATCGCTCGCATTCTACCTTTAGTATCTGTGGTAGAGTTGTAAGCCTGATCATATAGGTTGTCATCGTCTATCATAGCAGCCTCATCAACTATCCCCAAATTAGAACTAAACGATTTTCATTTAGAACTTCATTGTCACGACAGGAATATTATTTTAGATTTGAAATGTTTATTAACAACCCTAAACTGTTTTGCATTAAACTGGAATCATGGAAGTTCGGCTCATTTCTTTTTCACATTCTCAAGCATTTGCTCGATATAGAAAAACGGCTGCTCAGAATAATCTTCTTTAACTGGCAATATATATAATATCATCTGTCACGGCAAAAATATTTGGCGTATTGCTATATAAACAACCAAAAAACTTTTTCATGCCCTTCTCGAACAGACCGCCAAATTTTCGCGACTCTCAAACACAAGTGCATACCTTTGCCAACCTCTTGGGTTGAAATCCAAATAGTCTTTCAACATATCTAGATCCATCCTTTCTACAGCGAATCTTATTTCATCAACTGTTTTTTGACTAGGCTTATCACAATAATTTAATAATACCAATCTCTCAATCATTGATAGGATATGGTTCGGCATAGTATCCCGATCAGCGAAACTTCTAAACTTTCTTATGTCAGGGCATTCTCAAGCATCTATAGCAGAACATATCTTATTTAAAACCTCGTCTGCTTTTTTTATAATATAATCATCTGTATTGAATCTTCAAAAATCTAAAAAATTATAAAGATCAGATTTCATATCTCACGACACATCACCATCAAACTCTATAGATTTTTTTGAAACATAAATTCTAAACTCACGGATATTAACTAATTGTTCGTCTGAATATATTTTTAACTTTACCATAACAGCCAAAAAATTATTTAACAGCTCTACTGGAGTTTTTCAATCATGTCTTTTTCAAAGCTCGACTATTTTTGAATTGATTTCTGGATGTGCCCAAAAAACTCTTCTGAATTGTGTAATATCATGAAGAGTCATATTTTCTGGCAATAACTCTTCTAGTCAATTATCTTTTACTATTTTATAAACAACCTGTTTTGTCTCATCATCAAGTACAGAATATACTGGTGTATTATTTTTAGAATTAATAAAAAACTGAGTAGGAGTATCAAATATTTCGATCTCTTCTCAGTCTTTAGTCTTGAAAAAAAGAGGGACACTAGAAAATAGTGGTCAGAATAATTTTATACAGTCTCTCTCATATTCCTTAGTACTTATTTCAGACATCCCCCCTTTTATTTATAAAATTTTTTTAACAAGTTTTTAATAAGTTTTTAACATTATTTTTTTCTAGCCTTTTTGGCAGCCTTAGCTTTAGCTCTTCTAGCCTTAACTTTCTTCCTAGCATCTGGTTGTTTCATAACAGATGCTTGTTTTCTTTGTGCGGCGATTATTTTTGATTGTTCCATTTGTTTATCTTTTTGTGCGTCTTCTTCTGTATACTCTTTAACATAAGCTAATTCTTTATTACCATTAGTTTTATTAGACTCTGCATAAGAAAAAAAGTGTCATAAGAACTCTTTGTTTTTTATAATATTATACATCATACTATCTAATCTAGATATATCAGCATTAACTTTTTTCATAAACATTTCATATACCCTTTCTGGTATATCACTAGAATCAGTAATATCAAAATGGTCTGGATGTAAATTATCTGGGTCTATATTGTATGTTATTTTAACTTTTTTTATAGACTCAGGAATAACTATTCCATAAACAAATCAACCCAACTTCAATACCCACTCTCCCAAGAAGTTAATATTTTTTGTCTTTGGTTTATATACAACAATATCATCTTTGGTAAGTTTTTTTTGCTCTGTATCCTTTTTACCTTGTGCTTCTACTTTTTTTTCTTCTATCATTTTTTAAAATATAATTTAAAAATATTAATCTTTTGAAAATTTTGGAATGTTAGCAGACGGATCTCTTCCATTTCTAGCTAGCTTCACATTTCATTCCTCTTCTCATTTAACAGGAGTTGGTGGCACATAGCGGATATTAATAAAATTATTAACAGGCTTCTCTATTTTTGGCCCTGGTTCTGGTTCTGGTTCTGGTTCTACTTCATTATCTACTTCTTCTTCCGCTTTTTTTAGTTCATCATCTAACTCTTCTTGGACAAGAGTCTCATCGATATTTGCTTCAGGGTCAGCCTCAGGGTCAGCCTCAGGAGCAACATTAGTTATATCTTCAACCTCAAAGTCCATATCAACAGTAGTAACGGTAGCCGCTGGTTCTACCTCGATCTCAATTTCTTCGATAACTTCTTTTTCCACTTCTGGAGTTACAGTATCCAGTATCTGTTCTTTTTTAGCAGTTTTTTTAGCTGCACTAAATCAAGTTTTTTTAGCCATAATAGTATATTAAGAATTTAAAAAGTTTTCTATTTCTACATTATCTGTATTATCAGACTTTATTACATATTCGTCTTTCTTTTTCAAGACCGTCCCATCAAAATAATAAACTCATGACATAATCAATCAATCCAAAAAAGCCTTAATATTTCTATTAAGATAAAATTTTAACTTTGTTTTTTTATTAGCAAGCTGGACAATTTCAATTTTTTTTCAAAAACTACATCATCAATTATTTGCTTTCTCTATTATTTCTTTTTTTCTAAGAACTCAGTTCTCCATATGGAATAATTAATATGTAAAATCGTTCTATTTTTAATTATTAGTGTGAACTACCCACCCCCTAAAGAGGGCTGGGCTTCTCGCTTCAACGATAGATAGGCGTTCACATCTATTGATATTCACTTCCTATTACTACCTCTGCGAGAGTATACCACTACCGTTCCGTAATGGTGTGAGCCGATAGTCCTAAAATTTAAGCTCAACTTTTGTGTATTTTAGTATGTTCTTTGCTGCATTTTCGTCTCTATCATCTGTGTTTCAGCAATATTCACAATGATACATTCTTTCTGATAGTTTTAACACCTTCTTCACATTTCAACACTTACTACATTGTTTACTTGTTGGATACCACCTACTAATTTGATGTACTTGTTTTCAATACCAGTCTGCTTTGTAAGTTAGTTTGTTCACTAAGTCAGACCATCATTGATTTCAAATAGCTCTTGCTAGTTTGTGGTTTCACATCATTCATTTTACATTTAAGTTTTCTAATCATATCAAATCGTATTCTCTTACAATACTGCGACTGATTTTGTGTAGATAATCATTCCTCTTATTAGCATTAGCTTTGTGTAGTTTAGCAATCTTGGTTTTCAATTGCTTATATCTACGACTTCACTTCTGCTTTTTAGATTGTCGCATTTGTAATCTTTCAATCTCTTTTGTGTTTTGTTTTAGTGTTTTGTATGTATCTCAGTCACTGGTAATAGCTAACTCTTTTAATCCCAAATCTATACCCACTTCCTTTTTTGTTTTTTTATCTTCTATCATCTCTCTTTCTACCAATATACTTACATAGTATTTTCAGTCAGTATCTTGTGATATAGTTAGTGATTTTGCTTTTCATTCTATCTCTCTATGTTTTACAAATTTTAATCACAATTTCATCTTAGGTATGTATATTCTATTTCATTCTATCTTGAAGTGCTGTGGTATTTTAGCCGATTGTTTTCCTCATTTCTTTTTGAAGTTTGGAAATCATCATCACTTCTTAAAGAATTTGTTGTATGCTACATCTAGGTTTTCAAGTGTAGCTTGCAATGATTGACTGTTTACTTCTTTCAGTCGTATGTGTTCTTTTTTTAGACTAACCAAATCATTTATATATTCATACTTATTCCACTTTTTATCTTTGTCTTGCTGATAATCTTGTATTGATTTATTTAAGTAATGATTGTATACAAAACGATTACATCAAAAATATCTTCAAAGTATTTCTCTCTGATTATTGGTGGGACTTATTCTGAATTTATATACATAGTTTTTCATACTGTCATTTATAATGATTTATTTAGTAAATGCAATAGATTTTTCTAAATTCAATAACTAAGGTCGCTTACATCTCCTACACTAAAGATGTAGGAGTTTTACGCTCCTTAGATAAAACAATTAGTATATAATGATTAGTATACAAAAATCAAGTAGTATTTTTTACTATTTTTACTATTTTTTTGATATTTTTGGTTCTTCTCATGGACGGAAGTATTCTCAAGCGAGTTTAATTCTATTAATATCCTGCTTCAATTCAGTATTATCTTCTTGAGATGACTCATATCTAGACTTTCGCAATTCTATTTCTTTTTTAAGATCCTCGTATCTAGTATCACTATCCAATCTATCTATTTCTTTTTGAGCTTCTTCCAATTTTTGTTTAAGATTATGGATAGTTTTTTCATGTTCAGCGACTTTAAGATAATATTTATTTAATTCTTCTATAGCATCGTCGTATTTTTTCTGTTGTTTTTTCATTTTTTTAGTAAATTCAGACTCAGTCATTTCAACTTCACTAGTCTTAACATCCCCATCCCCCATTTCATCATCAAGATTTTGAAAAGATTGTTCTAGTTCTACTTTTGGTTCTTCTATGGGACAGTTAGTTGGTATTCACACCCCTTTCTTTTTAATAAAAGTTCCTTCGATCTCGAATATACCAAGAGCCATAATTCATTTCAGTTGTTCTTGCATTCAGCGAGACAGGAACCTAGTAGGGCTAGAATAATCAATAAACTGTTTTAGGTCAATATACCCCTTCTCCATCAAATTACTAACATTAAAATCTTTAGCCATCGTTCTATTTGTAAATAATTTAAAAACTTTTATTATTTTTGTGGTGTGTGTGGTGTGTACACACACAAAATTATAGATATATTTTCAAAAATCAAGAGATTTTTATAAAAAAGGTTATAATTTTATAACAATTTTATAGTTTTTTATGTGTGGTGTGTGGTGTGTGTACACACAAAATGATGATTTTTTGGTGTTTTGGTATACTTTTTTAGATTTTGTGCTATTTTTTTTTGGCTTTCTTGACATTTTTACCATTTCGGGGTGGGGGAAGAAATAGGCTTTTCCCACTCCTCGCTGGGGGGGGTTGATACCTCTAAACTTAAAACTTGACAAAAAAGCATACATTACATAACACAAGCATACAAAACATATAAAAAAATAATCTAGTAGGGGTCTAACCAATTTTTTTTTTTATGATATAGTATGTTTTTGAAAATCTATTGACTATAGAAAAATAATATGTATATACTCCTAAATGTATTGTATTATTATTATATACATATATATAATATATCTTATTATAAGATCTTATTATAAGAA
>Ga0208461_1002609_pt1 | contig 14581 bp, 12 predicted proteins | sample AD_JPNTR4_MetaG_FD_184448 | JGI IMG/M metagenome (GOLD analysis project Ga0208461, IMG submission 184448) | Active sludge microbial communities of municipal wastewater-treating anaerobic digesters from Japan - AD_JPNTR4_MetaG (SPAdes) (version 2) | ecosystem: Engineered > Bioreactor > Anaerobic... | reverse complement strand
TTATCGTGCCACTTACTCATGACTAAAGTCACGAGTGTGCGTGGCACCCTGTAATCAATCCGAAGTATCAATCCAAAGCATACCAAGTATTGGAGTAGAAGGAGGTGTATCTTGTATTACGGGTCTTACTCCAGATAAAAACAATCTCCAATATGTAGTATCTGTAGGCAAATTTCCAACTGTGGTTTGTATACAATAATAAATATCTCCTTGATAACTTACTGCTTGACCTGGTTGATATGTAACTGCATTGTTGTATTCCCCTACAAAAACTAACCCAATCCCAGGTAAGCCTTGCGCTCCTCTGCTTGCAGCTTTAAACCACCATGAATCAGTAGAATCTCCAACTGGTATATGACCCATGTTGTTATTTTGTTTAGAAACATATGTTTCATGATTGTACGTTACAATATTCCACATTTGATAGGTGGTAGTAGAATTATATTGACCTTTATAAGAAAATTTCTGTATTTCTACATTAAATTCTTGTTGTTTTTGGAGTATATAATCTTCTGTTTGATTTTTAAAAAAGGTTTCTAAATTAATAATACAATCTTGTAATTTATTTAAATCATCGGGTAAAAACGATGATTCTCTAAGTAAATTTGTCAATTCATTTAATCTGTCATTTTCTTCAGGAGTCCTATTGAGTTTTAATTTTAAGGTTCTATATTCATTAAATAAAGCAATTTCATTATAAGTAAGGTCTCTTTTTCTAACAAAAGAATCTATTTCATCAGGAAATATACTGAGATTAGACATATAATCACCTCTTTTAATAAATTTTCCACGCAGTAATAGTCATTATGCTGTCATATTTTAATCCCAAACTTAAATTTTCAATAATGTATTTACCAGAAATATTATATTTTGACGAGTTAACTTCAATTAGTTTATTGGCATCAAGAAACAATATAGGAACACATGTAATTGTAATTTTTTCATTAAAATTGGTGTGCTTCCATTCTTCATATTCAGCCCTTATTTGGCATTGTTCATCTGTAAAATATTTATCTTCAATTATTACCAAATTTCTTTTACCTATTTTTTCAATCGTAAAGGGAGAAAGAGGGTTATATTCATCGGTTATTGATTTTTCTGCTTTAACTTGTAAACCATCTTCTCTTAACCTGCCATATACTACAATATGATTTTTTATATTATTAAAATCTATATCTAACTGTTTTGCATTAATCAAGTCATCATTTTCAAAATTGAATATTACAGAATCATTCAACATATTCTTTACTTTATTAAACCTCAAATAACCATTTACATCATAATATAATTCATAATTCATATACAGTTTTGTAAGTTCATCTAATAAATCCCAAACAGTATCATTAGGCTGTTTCTCAATTTCATATGGAGTCGTATATTCATGAGTATCAATTAATAATTTCGTTTCTCCACCATTCGTTATTGCAGTTTCTCTAATTGCTTCATGTATAGGAACTTCTACTGGTATTCTAACAATATTTTCTAAATATCCCGATATTGTTCCGTCTAAAAAACAGCTCTTATCATATCCTCTAATGTTAATTGTATTTTCTGAAATTTGAATATCCACAGTAGGATTTGAAATAGAATAAATTCCCCAATTAAAAAATATATATTCATCAGTCAAAATATCTTTAATGCCAATTAGTAGTTTAAATCTTTTATTTAACCAGATAGGACTTGAGATAGACGGAAACAATTTGGAATTTAAAACCATTTTTATATTACACGTTCTTCTAATAGACGAATTAGCGTCAACATCTACATTTCCATCTATTGCATAACCTTCAATTTCATCAATAGCTATATCGTTATTATCGAGTATTAATAATTTTATTTTTTTATTTTGTACTGCTTGAAAATGAACTCTATATTCTTGTTCTGTCATGCTATTCACCTTCCAACTCAAGCAATCCGTTTTCAATTAAAGATTTACTATCTGTCCCTGCAACCTCAACAAACTCAACTTCAAGATTATATATTTGTTGTGAAAGCTCATTAATAGGAGTTAAAGTAGGATTGCCAGACAACATAATCATCATCATTTCGCCTGAACTATCTTTATAAAGTTTAGGCTTTTTATCTGTTAAAAATGATATTATATTATTTCTAATAATTTTTTCTTGTTTTCTATCTATAATACCTTTATCTGAAGTAGAATTAGAAACCAACATACATTTCAATTGTCCTTTTCTATACTTCACATTATCATTAGTAAAAACAATAGGATATTGTCCGCCTAAAGTTTCTATTACACTCGTAGGAACTACTGTTTCATAAGGCGAAATTTCAAGATTAAAAAATAGTTGAAAATCTCTGTCTTTATTAACTAACCAAGCACCTTCAAAATCAGATTCTATTTCGCTGTAAATATTGTTTCCTACGACACCACCTGCACCAATTGGCTGAACTGCATACTCATATGTTTGAAGGGCTTCTACATATTTATCTATAAAATAATAATCATGAACATTTTTATCAAAAGGAATGTATTTCATTTCATTCCATAATAAATCTTCTTTCTTACGCTTTTTAATCTTTATATATTCAACAGGCATACCATCTAATTGTAAATTACCTGCTTCGAGATTGTTTTGAAATAATGCTAGTAATACTTGAGCGTAATGCCATTCTTCCTTAGATTCATTATCTATTACAGTATCAATCTGCTCCTTAATACTAATTTCATCAGCTTTCATATTCATCAATTCTAATCTATAAAAATTATCAACTATATTAAAAGTATCAAAATCTACTGTGTCTCCAAACGCATCAAGTCCTATAATCATTAGTTCACCACCTTTGCAAAAACGTTGCAATAATTATCTTTTTGCTGAATACATATATAAACAACATCATCGTTTGTTGGATATATTTTTTGACTAAATATACGATAGGGAACAGTATCATACACATATTTATATAAATGGATTTCATCGTCTTGATATTTTAAAATTATATTACCACGTCTACCAATCATTTTTAAAAAAACACTGTTTACTGGTATTTGTTTGCACCATAACTTTAAAGTAAAATCATTTTCTACATAAAACCCTTCCTGAAAATAGACATAACCATTCAAAAGATTTATCCAATCATTATCTTCATATGAAATTGAACCACTGCCAACTTCGCCAATTATTTGCATCAAGTGACAAGCAACTTCAATACTTGCTCTGTCTTTCAAATTTCTCAAATTGACTGCACTTGCAAACTTAGGCTCAATATATTGTGCAACAAAGGGTATTAGTCCAGAAGAAAACTGCATTCCATGAACTGATAAAGTTCTCAACTCTATCTTATAAACCTTATTATTTTGCAAATTTTCAATTTGTTGCTCGATGGGTAAACCATATTTTTCATCATAAGTAATTAGCAGATTATCCAAATTGTCATATAATAAAAATCTATAAGATTGTAATTGGCCACCTTCAGCTTGTTCGTATGTTGCAGTAATCAGTGGATTTTGATTATTTATTACACCATCAATAATACTTGTAATTGTAAGTATAGGTTCACTATAGCAATAAAAAACTATCCAATCACTGAAATCAGACCAATTATTGTTTATATCACCAACTCTAATCCTTGCCATATATTCAGCACCATTCACAAGCGTATTTGCATCTACAGTATGCTTGTGTTGAAAGGTATTAATCGTTTCATCATAGACAATTGAGTTATCAGACGTTCTTCGTATTACCAAGTTATTTTGCGTGATTTGAACACTACCTCTATAAAAAAATTCAAAATCTTTCGATTTTAAAGCTGAATACGTCTGTATCGGATACAACACGGGTGTCTGTATCATCTTATTCACCACCTTAAAAATAGGGTAGGGGAGAGGACATCTCCCCTTAATATGCTTTTGCTGATTGTAAACTCAATCTAGGTAAATCAAGAATGGCTGCTTTTATTTCATCTGCCGTTCTTACATTTGGAAATTCAAGCTTACCAATATTGAATATTTGTTTTACTTCCTTATTATTAGATATTTTGGATAACGATGGTAATTTCATTTTAGTAGTTGCAAAATTATTTAATATGTTTGCCATATTAGGAAGGGAATCCGCTAATTTGCCAATTAGCTTAGTTTCCGTAGGATTCAAAAATGCTTCTGGTTTTGTTTTTGAACCATCTACCCATGCTAGCCCTGTAAAATCAACCAAACCGCCTTCTTTAAATTTGAAAGTATTTTTCAACAATGAATCGAGATATGCTTCTTGAGCAGAAGTATCCAATCCTTGTGCCTTTCTGTTTGCTATAACTTGCTCCGTTCTTGCTATTTCTATTTGTCTAAAAGCTTCTCTATCTCCACCAACAGATTCTTTTAATTGTCTTTTATATGCTTCTGATTCAGCAGTAGGAGTAGTTCCAAAACCAGTAGAAGACGTTTGTACACTGACTCCTGCTACAGATGCACCAAGTAATTTAGCATATTCTCTTTCTGCAATACTTACTTTTTCTTTTAATACATTAATAATTTCGTCCCATTTATTATTATATGTATTTTTTAGGCTATCTAGCATATTTTCTGCAAGTATATCCATATTTTCATAGTGTTCATTAAACTTTGTCGTTTCTATTTCTGCAATTCTGTTATATGTTTCTTCTGATATTCTAATTAATTCTCGTTCTTGCTCATTTTTTTGCTGTAGCAATTCCTTAGTTTGCTTTAAAGAATTATTTCTTTCCCACTCGCCAAAATCTTTTTGCTTTTCCTCTATTTGTTTCTGTAATTCTTCGACTTTTTCAGGGTCAGCTACATAATCGTATTCCCAACTACCGTCTTCTTTTTTACGTAATATTTGAACGTTTCGATTATTAAGGGTGTTTTGAAGCTTTAATTGTAATTCTTGAATTTCTAATATTCTTTCTTCTCGTTCAAGTCTTTGCTGTTCTAATTCGTTAGAACGCTCTAACATATCTATTGTATCTTGATATTGTTTTATTTTTTCATTATGAATTTCTTTATATAAATCACCAAAATTAACAATATCTTTATAACTTATGCTTTCTTCTAACTTTATTTGTTCTGTTAGTAAACGCACTAACTCTTTAGCTTCTTCGGTAGCAAATTTTTCATTTTCTTCTTTTTGTTTCTTTAAGATCTCTATTTTTGCTTTTTTGTATGCTTCAAACTCTACTTCTGTAATATCATATATTTGTTTTTCATGCTCTTTTAGCTGATTCTCTAAGTTTTTCTTATCTATATCTTTTTGTGTATTTAACAATGTAGAAATCAATTTTTTAGCAGTCTCTTCAAGAGTATCGTTATATTCATTAATAGAAATTTTACCTTCTCTAAATTTTTTGGTTAGTTCATTAATTCTTTCCTGGAGTTTTTCTGCTTCTTCTGCATTAGCAGGTACAATAGCTTTTAATCTTTCTAATTCTTGTTCATATTCATTTACCTGCTTAGTTGCAACTTCTATCTTTTTAGTAAGTATTTCTGCTTTCTTATCATAATCATTATCCTTTAAAAGATTTAGCTGATAATCTAGTTCTTCTAATGCTCTGTCAGATCCTCTAATTTTCTTATCAAAAACTTCAAATGAAAGCGTAATTTTATCTAAATCTAAGCTACGAATAGTATTATCTATTTCTGCACATTCATTTTTTAATCCTATAATAGTATCCGTCAATGACTGATATTGCTTTATAGTTTCGGAAATTTCTTTAGCACGTTCCTCACCATAAGTTTTTTCAGATATTGTTGCTATGTTAAAAGAACCGCTAACAACAGCAGGACGTAAAGATTCAGGTATTTTTTGCAATTCTTTTTGTGCAGAATCTTCATAAGTTTTAATTGCTTTTTTCAATAAATCTGCTTTCTTTTGTTGTGCTACAATCATTTTGTCAATAATAGTTTGTTTGCCAGCGGGGGAAAAGGTATCATCTAATTGTTGTTGTAGTTCTTTTAATTCTTGGTTAAGTGATTTTATTTTTGTATTAATAAAATCAAATTGTTCAGAAAATGGGGTAGATTTAGAAGAACTTGATTTAGAAGAAGAAACGCCATAACTGCTATCATTTAATATACTTATCAATAATTTTGATTTTTTCTCTAATTCTTCTATGTCTGCTAATGTTTCAACATATGCTCCAGCTTCATTCATATATTCTTTATAATATTGTTCATATATACGATTTCTTATACCAGCATTAAAATAACTATTAGTTATTTCATTTGCTTTTTGCCTTGCTTTTTTATCTGTTTGTTCAGCAAGTTTCTTCTTTACTTCTGCAACATTTCCCAATTGTTCAATTTCAAGCCCATAGCTTTTCAATCTCGATCCAACTTGCTCTTTAACTGCTTTAGCATGTTTTTTTTCATTTTTAATACTATCTAAAGCCGTTTGAATTTTGGCTTTACGAACATTTTCTAATGCCGATAATTCTACTGTATATCCATCTGATGTTTTTTTAATTGCATCAGCAGACAAATCATATTTTTTGATTAAATCAAGAATTGTTTCAGCGGAAAGAGATTGACCATTTTGTACATCAGCAATTACTTGATTGAGTGTTTTTAATTCTTCCGATGTGTCAGATATTGATTTTAACAATTTTTTATAAGATTTAGATAAATCTAATGCTGAATTAGAATTATCTTTTGTTTGTTTTGCAAATTGTGGAAATTCTTGCGATAATAGTTCATCTAATGCACGTTTAAAATCTTCAGTACCACTAGAATTATTTAATATTGCTTTTCTAAAATTCTCAAGTTCTTGAACAGTTTTAGGTGCACCTATCTCATTTTCTTTTTGAAGTATAAGTTGTTGTGCAATATTTTTATTATATGCATCGTTTGCTTCATTTGCTTTATTTATTACATCAATATATCCTTGTTGAGACTGAGTTAATTGATTAAATATATTTGTATTTTCCAAACCTGCGTCTTTTAATGCATCAAGAGCAGCTTCCAATATTTTAACTCGTTCTTCAGCAGTGGCAGTATAATCAGCCATTAATATAAATGTGCCTAGTGCAGACCTATCTACTCTTAATCCACTAATGGCTTTCATTAAATCAAAAGCTTTATTCTCTTTATTACTTAAAATAGGAGAACCAGTATATTCATACCCTCCCAAAAGACCAAATAAAGTAGAACTACTACCTTCTTTATTTTTCTTTTCTTCTTCTGCTAAATTTTTTGCTGCAATTAAAGCATTTTCTTCTGCTTTAAGTTTTTCTATTGCTTCTTTTCTTATTTTTTTTATTGACTCTCCACGTGAATCATTAACTAAGTCAATAGCTTCTTTCTCTAATCTAAGAGTTTTTACTAACTCACTTTGTATAGACAGCAATTGATCCCTTGCGTTTTTATCTTCACCTGCTAAATCAATAATTTCGTTATATTTACCCATTAATTCAGTAATTCTATCAGATTGTTCTTTTGCTTTTTGTGCTGCATCTTCTATTTTTTGTCTCATTTCTTCTTGCTTTTGATTAAATACATCAACAAGAGATATAATTGCGGTAAGTCCAACAGCAATCCATCCTAGTGGATTAGACAAAAATGCAGCTTTAATTGACGTTCCTAACGATTGAAAAGACAACGACAACCCTTGAATTGCAGTAGCTTCTCCCTTTGTAACCATCATAGTAGCAGTTTGAATATCCTTAAATAACTGCATACTCGTTATTGATGTCTTAATCTGTTTAGGCAATATTTTAAAGAAATTTAAAATATTGTTACCCTTCCATAAAGCAAACCCAGTAGCCACAAACAATAATACTGTTTGTAAATTCCTAAAAGTACCTATAAGACTTGTTAATAATCCTATTACACCTTTAATTAAATCAGAATTTAATGATTTTTGCCAAAATTCTTCCCACGCAGCACTTAATTTATCAAATTTTGCCTGTGTTGATTCTTGATATATTGCAAATTTCTGTTCTGCTGTACCTGCTGAATTTAAGGCAATTTCATAATTTTTCAACGAATCATTGTAATTGTCGAGTAGGGTAATGAGCCTGTTACGCTGATATGTCAATCTGTTACTTTCGCCTTTCGGCTACTGACCATACATTAGTATGGCGGTCAAGGTTCTTCCAAGAGTGTCTTTACACTCGACCTTGACTCTCTATGTTTCCATAGAGTTCAGACTATAACTTCATCCTAAACAAATAGGAGGCGAACGTTTAGTCGTTACGGGTTTTTAATTAGGGATAAATATCTTCATTCGATAAAGAATGAAGATATTTATCCCTAATTAAATCTTCCCTCGGTGTTATCTTCCGACCTTTACGGCTAAGACTTTCACCGATATAGTTCGCTTTTGATATACATTACTGTATAAAAGGGCTATTTACTTAACCCCCCAGCGTAGTGGTTACATATGCCTTCTCATTTTTTGTTAACTCATCCCATTTACTACCAAGCTCATCTAACACATCTGCTATTGGTCTTAATTGATCTTGTGCGTCAACAGCAGTAATTCCTACTGCTTGTAACGCTTTAGTTACATCATTTATTTGAGTAGCATCTTCTTCATTAAATCCTTTAGCTTTTATTTGTTCGTATCGGCTGATTATACTCTTTAAACTATTACCTATAACCGAAGCCGATTCTCTTGTTATACTTGAAATGGTTGCGATCCATGATGCTGCTTTTTCCAAACTTACGCCACTGTTCTCTGCCGTACTTGCAACTTTTTGTAAAGCCTCACCAATCTCTTCTGCTCCTGTTGCTGTAGCATCCAATCTGTTACTTTTGCCTTTCGGCTACTGACCATACATTAGTATGGCGGTTAGGAATTTCTTCCTAACTCTGCACCTTCATTATTAGATTATACGTGCAGTTCAGACTATATCATCAACCATAATAGGGGTAATTATGGTTGTCTGGCATGACCCATATTGTTACCAACATGAATCTGTTAGTCGTTACGGGTTTTTGTTTGTGATTAATAATAACATATAACCATATTTTTATATTATTTAATCACAAACAAATCTTCCCTCGGAGTTGTCCATCTTCTGGAGTTTCTCCGATATAGCCAGATTTTCATCTGCTTATTACTAAGCAGCGGGGCAAAATCTACCCAAATATGCAAATACATCTATAATTTTCTGTACACTTTCTCCAGTTGCATTAGCTGTAGCAGTTATTATTTTATTACTTTCTTCAAGTGAGATAGACGAAATTTTAGCATATTGAATAATTGCTTTCATTCGTTCTTCTACTTGACTATCATTCAAACCTTGTCTAAATAAATCTGCTGCTGTAGATGCTATTTCTCTTGTTGTTACACTCATTTCTTTGGCAAGTTTATTATAAGATAAACCAAGTTGATTTACTTCTTCTTGTGTTTTATTGGTTACTATGCGAATTTCATTAAGTGCATTATCAAGTTCACTTACATATGATACTGCTGCTTTTATTTGTCTTATCGTTCCAAATAATAAAGTTCCTGCTCCAGTCCATATAAGCATTTTATTCCATGCAACCTTGAACATATCTCCCAAAGTCATTACATCCCTGTTGGTTGCTTTAACTGCGGCATTAGCATTTTTGACAGACGCTTCAATCATTTTAAAATCTGCATTTAATTTTCGTGCATTAAAATTACTAGTATTTAAATTGTTTAAAGATTCTCTAAAAGCACCAATTTGCTTTTTAATATCTGCATTATTAAGTAAATCACCATGTTTACTTTTTAAATTTAATAATTTAGTTTCTGCTTCTTGTTTATATATTACTATTCTTTCTTGTAAAATTTTATTTAATTCTTCTTCTTTTTTCTTTTGTTTTTCAATTGCCATCCGTACTTTTTGTTCATATTGTAGCGACTTCTCCTTCTCTGCTAATGCTCTTTGAGCTAGTTTTTCTTGATTTAATCTTTGTTTTTCTTCTTCTTTATATATCTTCTGCAAAGATTTATGTAATTTTATTTGTGCTTCAGCATTAGTTTTAACTGCGGCATTAGCATTTTTGACAGACGCTTCAATCATTTTAAAATCTGCATTTAATTTTCGTGCATTAAAATTACTAGTATTTAAATTGTTTAAAGATTCTCTAAAAGCACCAATTTGCTTTTTAATATCTGCATTATTAAGTAAATCACCATGTTTACTTTTTAAATTTAATAATTTAGTTTCTGCTTCTTGTTTATATATTACTATTCTTTCTTGTAAAATTTTATTTAATTCTTCTTCTTTTTTCTTTTGTTTTTCAATTGCCATCCGTACTTTTTGTTCATATTGTAGCGACTTCTCCTTCTCTGCTAATGCTCTTTGAGCTAGTTTTTCTTGATTTAATCTTTGTTTTTCTTCTTCTTTATATATCTTCTGCAAAGATTTATGTAATTTTATTTGTGCTTCAGCATTAGTATCAGTATTAACCTTTAAAGGCTTTAAATTTTTTTCTACTTTTCTTAACTCATTTTCTAATTCTTGTTTTGTAGTTTTTTTTAATATAGCTTCTATAAGAATTTGTATTTTATCAGCCATTTTGAATATCTCCCTTCTTCGCTTTATTTACGCTAGGGGAGGGGAGTTGTTCTCCCCTCGCATAATTTGAAATTTATATATAAAAAAAGAATCCCTAAAGAAATTAATTTATTTCTTCTTTTTGTTTCTTTTTATTTTTTAATTCTCTAAGTTTTTCACGTATTTCAGTTTTAGACTTCGGTTTTATATATAATAAAGTAGTATCTGTAGATTTATGATTAGCATGTTCTTTTGCAATTTGAATATCATTGGTTAGTTTCATAACTCTATCTATAGATGATTTTCTGAAACAATGCATATGAAAATCATCTATGCCGATTATTTTTCCAATCTTTCTAGCCCTATTCTGTATAGTTCCATATGCCATAGGCTTATAAGTTCCTCCATATTTTACAATAAATAAAGAATCTATTTCTAAATTATCCATTTCTTTTCTCATCTCAAGCCATTGTTTGATATATTCTTTGCATTTTTCATCAAAAACGACTTCAACACGTTTGCCACGCTTTTCTCTTATGTTTTCAAATAATCCGTTTTCTAAATCTAAAGAAGATAATGTAAGTTTAGAGATTGCTCCAACTCTATTTCCTGAATCCAACGCTAAATGAAAAAGAATCCTATCCTGAATATCAAATATAGGATTTTCTTCTAATTCTTTTGATATTATTTCAATTTGTTCCTCGGTAAGAAAATAATCTTTGGTTATTCTTTCATCGTTTGCTCCTTTCATCCTTTCAATTTTACCCTGAAAGGGATGATAGTCTATTAATTTTCTTTTTACACTCCATGCATAAAATGAAGATACCGTAGAAATTTTTGTATTAATAACTTTTTTATTATTTTGCAAAACATCTTGACAAAAATTCATATATCCTTCCATTATATCAATAGCATTATCAAAAAATTCTTGACTATATAAATCAATATTATCCCATTCTTCCGCAAGGTACACCAAAAAGTGATTCATAAAATTTTGATATACATAATATGTAGTGTCTTTCACTTCTTTATTTTTAATTATATTTGATTTTAAGTATTTCTCATAATATTCAAGGTTTTTTGGATTTATTAATGCTAATTTTTCAGGAGTAAAATATTTTACCTTGGTTACTTTTGCCATTTTTTACCTCCTCTCTCGTTAATGCATTTTACACGATAAAAAACAATTCTCAATTATTAACTATAGGTTTATCAATCAAATATACTGTCTAAAAATTCTTCGTTTAAATCAGAAGGGAATAATATATAATAATTTAAATTATTATTCTTTAATAATTGTTCTTTTTCATATAATTTCTTTCTATATGCTTCTCTTGCTTTGTTGTTTATACCGTCCTTTCGTATTTATGTCCTAAAAATAAACTAAGCAGGAAACCATAGGACTTTGGCTTTCGGGAGCGACCCTATCCTGCTTATGCACAAACTTTGTTGCACAAAAATAAGCACCTCATTTGAGATGCTTACTATTCTGCAACAATTTTATATTTATATAAATCACTAATTTATCCAAACTTCCGTTTGATTTGTTAGAGATTAACTCTAACTGGGTGTAAACCTACACCCTCTATCCCATCTACAAACGCATTTGGGAATACTTTATATTGCCTTCATTCAACTTGTAATCCTTGTCTTTCTAATCCTTCTTTTAATCTTTCTACATGGTATTTATCCCTTTCAAGATTTTCTTTTGCTTTCTCCATAAATGGTCTTGGTTTTAAAAATCTTGCGTCTGGAGGATATGGATAATCATAACTATACATTCCACCATACATTTCATCACCATATTCAATTAATTCAGCCAAATATTCAAATCCAGTTTCACCATTAGCTTCATCTGTTACAACCACTTCAACATTGTCACCTTTTGTAGTTACAACATGCGTCATATTCTTTTTGCCACCAATGCCTTCACTATAAGGCCCTAACCCACGTCTTTCGTACTCTTTAGGTTCATATACACCATAAACATTTTCATCAACCGACATTACAATATAATCCTTAACTGCATCTGCAACTTCTTTGTTCATAGCATTTTCTACTGCTTTTAATAAGTATTTTTCTAATTCTTTTAGACTACTAAAATTCGGCATAAAATCATCTCCAAATAATAGGGTAGGAGAAAAGTCCACCTACCCATAAAATGCAACCGCTTTTAGTTACATTAACATTAAGCAATCATTTTTAATTGCAAGATATTGTTATTTTTACCTTTTAAAATGCATTCATATTACTTTGCTACATTTCCATCCAATGTTTCAACCAACTGTTTAATCATTGGTAATTTATTTAAATCTAATTTCTGTGCTTCTTTAAGAATACTTTTAATTGCTTTTGGACTCGTATTCTTTTCTACGATATTTATAAAATTAGTCAAATTTCTGTTGATTACACCAGCCAAAGAATTATAAGTATCAATTTCATTTCTTATCGTATGATACGAATGTTCAGAAATAAAATCACGTTCATCTTGATTCATGTTTTCTTTTATAAAATCAATAATCTTATATTCACACGCTTCATCATAATGTTCATCAATATCCACATTGCTATAAAAAGACGTAATAATTAAATCGAAAGCAATCCCATATGCAATACTATCTTTTATTTTCATACCATCTTGCTCAATAATACTGTTTTTTGCAATTTCTTCACACATTAGTCTTTTGGTTGAAATAGGTAAATAGCTTTTTATTTTAATTTCTTTTAATATAGATTCATCACCATTTTTTATTTTTTCAATAATCTCAGTAACTTTAATTCTATTTTCACTCATAATAAAATCTCCTTTTTATTTTAATATTTTAAATTTTTCACATTTTAAATCTTGAATTTCATTCTGTATACGTCCTTCTTTAGCTTTATTTAAAATACTACATTTTCCGTCTTTATATTTGCTACATTGGATGCAATTAAATATAAACTTATCTAATTGTTCTTGATTATTAAAAACTCCTATATAATCAACAGGACGAATTGTTAACTCAATGCGAGGATTATTAGAATCATAATAAATACGTTGTACCCTTTCCAATGTGACATTATCATCTAACCATATCAATTGTGTATCTGTAATTGCGTCTAGTGTTAATTTAAAGTAATTGTTAGCATCCATGTCTAATCTATTAAAATAAAAAACACAATCAATATAAAAATGTTGTGTCTTATTTGGAATTAAACTCCATCCTTGCAATTTTATTTGTTCTTTTATATACTTAGCAAAATCTTTTTTGTATTTTTTTGCTTCGCTAGTTTCATACATAGTTACAAATGCCTTCGGTTTACCATTAACGTATTTTATAAAAGGCCTAGGTTTTAAGTAATGGTTTACACTTGGAGGAATAGGAGATATAAGTTTAAGAATATTAGATATTTAAATCACATCCTTTAGTTCTTTTAGGATATTTTTTGAAATAACTGGTATCTGTGGTGTGCTGAAACTCTGCGTGGCTAAAGCCAGCAGGTTCTAACGTACTTTCCAACTTCTGCACTAACCCGAAAGTATAGTGCCACTAATTGGTTTCCGTTAGACTTTTACTACCAATTGTTCCTACAATCCCATTTTTATGAGTATATTTATCGTTCATTAGATATACACCACCTATCTAATTACAATATATCATAACATTAGATAGGTGTCAAGTATCTATTTTATTTTGGGTCAAGATAAGCCTTCATCCCAACGACTAAAGTCGTGGGCTTTCGGCTAAGTTACATGTAAATAAGCTTGTTTGCCTTGGCTGAATACTGCTAATGCTTTATCATAGGAATCAAACTCTAGTCCATCAAACCATTCATTATCTGTTTGGTCTATCGCTTCTGTTGTAAAGGCAATGTTCTTGGTGGTTAGCTTTTGCTCAACTTCGTTTTTATGTCCTTCTGATATACAATTTTCTTGCATTTCTTGTTTATCTTCTTGCCATGTGACTTTATGGCAATGGCAAATTATTTGTATTGTCAAATTTGTTACCCCAAGCACTATTACCAGTACCACCCTCGATTACTACTGCTTTACCCATGCAATTGTTCGATGATATAAGGTTGTAGTTGTTGTCGGTGCCCTGTAATCGTATCGTGTATTGGTCTGAAGTATAGTCGCTTGTTTGCCCTGTGCCACGAATGCAAG
>Ga0208461_1002595_pt1 | contig 14629 bp, 7 predicted proteins | sample AD_JPNTR4_MetaG_FD_184448 | JGI IMG/M metagenome (GOLD analysis project Ga0208461, IMG submission 184448) | Active sludge microbial communities of municipal wastewater-treating anaerobic digesters from Japan - AD_JPNTR4_MetaG (SPAdes) (version 2) | ecosystem: Engineered > Bioreactor > Anaerobic >... | reverse complement strand
GCCAACAGCGTGGCCGTGGTGGTCCCATCGCCCGCGATGTCGTTCGTCTTGGTGGCGGCTTCCTTGAGCAGCTGCGCGCCCATGTTCTCAAAGCTGTCTTTCAGCTCAATTTCCTTAGCGACGGTCACGCCATCATGCGTGATGGTGGGAGCGCCCCACTTCTTGTCGAGCGCCACGTTGCGGCCCTTGGGACCCAGCGTGGTGACGACGGCTTCTGCCAAAACATCCATACCGCGTTTGAGCGAAGCGCGTGCCTCGCTGCCGAAAACCAATTGCTTAGCCATAGTTTCTTTCTCCTTGTCGTTGGGATTGCGCGACGATGCGACTAGTCTTCCAGCACGCCCAGAAGATCCTCCTCGCGGAGGATGAGCAGTTTCTGGCCCTCGCGGGTCTTGAATTGCGTGCCGCCGTACTTGGCGTAGATGACGATGTCGCCCGGCTGCACACCGATGATGTTGCCGTCATCATCCTTGACCTCGATGTCGGGGCCTACCGCCAGCACTTTGCCCTGTTGGGGCTTTTCCTTGGCCGTATCGGGCAACACGAGCTGGCCGCCGGCGAAGGTCATTTCTTCCTCTTCGATCGGCTCAACAACGACACGATCACCCAGGGGTCGAATCTTAACCATATTCATTTACCTCCATCTTTGTTTGATGTTGTACTTCCAGGGCCATTTGTTAGCACTCCATGAGTTTGAGTGCTAAATTCGGGTGTTATCTTACCACGGCTTAGAATTTTGTCAAGCGCTCTCGAGGGGAGAGTGCTAAAATACGCCGCTATGAAGCGTCACCCCCCCCCCGCATTCTGGCGGGGAGCGGCGCTGAGATCAATCCTGAGCGTGCGGCGGTTAGATCTCGACTCCCAGGAAAAGGCGCGTCAACCATCCGATGAAGAAACTGAGTGTGGCGACCCCCAGGCTGATGCCGGCCATTTCCAGGAAGCGCCGTTTGAACGATTGCCCTCTTGCGACTGCGAGGTAGTAGTTGAAGATGGCGATGATGAGAATGGCAATGGCCAGCGTCACCGCGAGACAGACGTAGAAATTCTTCAGGATCAGGTAAGGCGCGATGAGGGCAAACACGGTGAGCAGGTACGCGCCCCCCGTGTACAGCGCGGCTCGCAAGGGGTTTTGGGCCCCGCTGTCTTCTTCGGCTTTGGTGGAGAGATATTCTGAGGTTGCCATGGAGAGCGCTGCGGCGATGCCGGTAATCAGGCCAGTAAGGGCGATGAGAGCGGTGTTTTGCAGGGCCAGGGTGAAGCCTGCCAATGCGCCGGTCAGCTCCACGAGCGCATCATTCAGCCCAAGCACCATCGAGCCGACGTAGCGCAGCCGTTCTTCATCCAACATGCCGATGAAGGCCTCCTCATGCATCTCTTCCTCGTGCATCACGGCGGCCGCTTCGGGGATTTGCTCGATCAAACGGCTGTAACTGGCTTGCGATTGCGCCTCACCTTGTTCCAGCAATCTGATCGCGAAGGTGAAGCCGAAAATGCGAGTGAGGAAGGAATAGCGCACGATGAGGCGCCGTTGGGGTTTCACATCGGTGTGGGTGTAACGCTGCCAGAGGGCGTAGTGGCGTTGTTCCGCTTTGGCGATTTCCTCGATCACGCGCCGATTTTCGGGCTCCTTGGTCCTTTGAGCCAACATATGGTAGATGTGCACACCGTTGATTTCCATCTGCTGCCAGGCCAGGAGTTGTTTGTGGAGTTCGGGAGTGATTTCCATGGGTAAGGCTCCTTTCGTGTTAAGAGGTGGTGAAAGCTCTGAGAGAGGTCGGTGATTGCAGGATTGACACAGAGAAAATTTCACAAATCATTCTGATCCGCCGGGCCCAAAAATGAAACTTCCTTGCTCTTTTAGCACTCTTTGCTATTAAATTTGTTTTCGCTACCCCCTTGGGTAAATCCCATTCATTATAAACCTTTTGGTGGCCTGTCAAACTGGAAGCGGAGGACGGTTGCAAACAAAGCGCACGCCGAGCCTTTGAATTTGTAAGGGATGATTCTGTTATGTCAAGTTCATGGACAGGAACGGGGGTTGCGTCGGCATGGCCCAACGCAACCCCCGTGGAAAACTCAGCCGTTCAGGCTGTCAAGCGCGTCCGCTCATGGATAGGTGCGCACGACCAGCGGCAGATAGACCTTGCGCGCCTCGATGGTGATGACTTTTTCTACCCATACTGTGCCGAATTGCGTGCAGGGGTTGATCACGGTCAGCCGGACGGTTTTAGTGCCGATAGTGGTGTAAGTATGAGGCGTCGCCGCATCCACAATCACGGCGGCCTGTCCATCGCCAAAGCTCCAGTCGTAAGTGATGGGCGAGGTCGCATTCAGCGGCAGGGCGCTTGCGGTAAACGTCACCGGCGCGTTGACCAGCGGATTGGTCGGCTGGTAGGTGAAATCCACCCCCGTGAGCGGCTGGCAATCCGGCGTGACGTTTACTGTCGAGGTGGCTACATCGCTGTAGCCCAGCGTATCAGTGATGGTCAATTTGACCGTGAACTGCCCCACCGTGTTGAACTGGTGGCTGGGATGGCGGGTTGTGCTCTTGCCGCCGTCGCCGAAGTCCCAGGCCCAGGCCGTAATGGCCGGGCCATCGGTGGTGGAAGTGTCGGTGAAGACGACGGTGTGCGTGCGGATGACCGAGGCGGCGCTCTGGTTGAAGCTGGCCGCGAGCGCGGGCGCGCGCACGGTCACGGTGGTGGTCGCCACGGCGGTGAAGCCGCAGGTATCAGTGATGGTCAATTTGACCGTGAACGCGCCATCTTTTGTGTAGGTATGGCCGGGATTCTGCGCCGCGCTCTTGCCGCTATCGCCAAAGTCCCAGGCCCAGGCCGCGATAGCCGGGCCGTCCGTGGTCGAGGCGTCGGTGAAGGTGACGGTCTCGCCGGCGATGAGGCTCCGCGCGCTGGCATTGAACGCGGCCGCCAGGTTCGGCGCCAGCACGTTGAAGCTCACCGGCGCTCCCACGGCGCTGGTTACGCCTTCGTCGCTGGCGATGACGGCGTAATCGTTGTTGGTGAAGGTACCGGGCGTGCAGGGCAGCACGCCACTGAACCACCCATGCCCTGTGCCGCCCAGCTTCGGCAGTGTGGCGAACGTCCATTGCACGGAGTTGTTCCCCTGCGTCCCGTCGCTGGCGGTGTAGGTGAAGCCCGCCGGGAACTTGTCGCCCAGGACCACGTCCGTGCCGTCCGCGTTGCCGGGGTTGGTGACGGTCAGCGTGTACGTGACGGGCGTCCCCGCGACGCGGCTGCTCGCGTAGGTCTTGCTGACGGTGAAGTAGGGCAAGTCAATGGCGAGTGTGTAGCTATTGCTGTTGTTGGTGTAATCCACTTCTTTGTCTACCGTCGGCTGGTTGCTGCCGATAGTCGCCGTGTTGACGAAGGTGTCCAGGCCGGTGGCGGCGTCGGTGATGCGGACCGTGAGATAGATCTCATTCCATTCGCCGGCGTTCAACGGCCATAGCAGCCACACGTTGGTCGAACCAGCCTGCGTCTCGGGCGCATGATCGCACCACTCCACGCCGTTGCCGCACCAGTGCTGGAGCGCGCTGATGTACTCGAAGCCCGCCGGGAGCGTATCCGTGAGGATGGCATTGCCCTGCATGCCCCACCACCATTGCCAGCCCTCAACGTCGTTGCCGAAGGCCAGGCTGAAGGTGACGAGTTCGCCGGGGCGCAGCTCGCCCGCTACCAGGTCCTTCTTGACCCACAAATCGGGGCCGGTGGTGAGCACGGCGGTATCCACGTTGTCGCTCGGATTGGTATCGTTGGCGACGAGCGCGACTTCCGCCGTGTTGGTGAACACCAGGCCAAAGGGCAACGGATTGGTATCGGTGATCAGGCCGAAGTTGAAGCCCGCCGACCAACCCGGCTCCAGCAGTTCCAGCGTCATGGTGAAGTGGTCGCCGTAATCACGCCAGTCCCACCAGCGCCAGAAGCCGCCGCCGAGGCCGCCATCCATGTGCATCCCGGCAGGAAAAACATCGGTCACAGTCACTTGATTCACGGTGACATCGCCCACGTTCTCGACATTGAGCCAGTACGTGGCGCGGCGCGTATCCGTCCCCCAATCGTCCCAGCGCCCATCTTTGCGCACGCGCAGGTTCGGCCCGTGGCCGAAGAGCGTTTCCGTCCAACTGGCGACGTTGTCTTTCCAATCGTCTTCGCCGGGGAGCGGGGCAAGCTCCGCTGTGTTGACCAGCACCGCGCCGGGGGCGGCGTTGGGCAGCACATCCAGCGCCAGCTCGAAATCGAGCCGATAGCCGTTATCCAGGCCGGGATATTCCCACACTACATACCCTGTGCCGGTCATGACGGGGACGAAGGGGACATTGCCGTACAGCCACGCCGCGCGGAAGGTAGTGCTCACGGGCAGCGTTTCGGTAATGCGGAAGGTTCCCACCGGGATATTGCCGTTGTTGTGGATATTGACGTTGTAATACAACTCCCCGCCAGGCACGAGCCGCCCATGGCCCCAGCTCTTGTTGATGTTCAGATTGGCGTGCGGCCAGTTGACCCGCCCGCCCCACCAGGCTTCGTTGTCATCAGGGGTGAGGTCATTGGTGGCCGCGATGACGGCGTGATTCCATAGCTCCTGGCCGGGAGAGGCGGCGGCGTCCACCGTAGCGCGGACGTACACGCCCTCGCAGCGCCAGCCGTTGATAGCGGGTCTGCTCACGACCAGCGCGTGCGTGCTGCGGGAGACTTCCACCCAGCCGGAGGTGTCGCTCCACCAGCTCTTGAGCGTCATGGAGGGATGCAGCGTGTCGGTGAGGGTGACCTGTGTGCTGCCCGTGCCGCCTTTGTTGCAGGCGTTGATGTGGAAGACCACATCGTAGCCAGCCGCCGGGTCGCCCGTCCACGCGCCCTTGTCCACCGTGAGCCGGGTGTCGTTGGGTTGTACCTCGCCGCGCCACTCGCTGTGCTTTTGCCAGTCTTCACCCTGGTCATAAGGGTTGCTGGTGGCAATCTCGACGGCATTGACGACTTGCTCGCCTGCTGCTGCATTTACCTGGGCGAAGACGTAGAAATTGAGCCAGTCGCCCGGCTCCACGGTGCCCAGATTCCAGGCGACCTGCCCCCCGCTGCCGGTGTGTCCCAGGTCCAACGTGTCACTCAGGTAAGTCATCCCCTGCAGCGTGTCGGTGAGGATCACGTTCTCGGCCGGGGCGTCACCCTCGTTGCGGTATTGGATGTAGAAGACGGCGTTGCCGCCGGCACCCACATTGCCGCCGTCCAGCCACTTCTCGACGCGCAGATGGGGGGCGGGTGCGTGGAAAGCGGCGTAGACGCCCCCGCCGTCCGGCTCGCCGTATCTCACGCCGACGTCCTGGCCGGGGAGGATGTCCCACTCAGTGTTGGGGTCCCAGGCGCAGCTGTAAGTATCCACGCCGTCCGGGATGACCGTCGCGGAGCGTGACGGGGCGCCGCCGGGCGCTCCCCAGGGGTGACAGTCTACGGTCACGGGTCCCGGCATCAGCCAGGGAACCTCAACGGTACCGGTGATGCGGTCGGCCTCGACGTCCAGATGTCCCGTGATCAGGCCGATTTTGACTGTGGCGGTATAGCCGGTCTCGGTTGCGCCGTAGACGAAGTCTCCCGGCGCGAGGTCAGGACGTTGGGGCTGCCAGGGATCATCGAGGCTGGTGGAGAAACCCGTCTGCCCCTCGCCCCACCAGGGAATTTGACCCGTGGCGAGCTCAGCGGTGGCTTTGAGCGTCCCCAGCTCATCGGTGACGGTGAGCCAGACGGTATGGCCGCCCTCGTAGTGGCCCTCGACCCACTCGTGACTGTAATTGACTTCGAGCGCCAGGTCGTAGTTGGTCAGCCGGTGATGGAAACCGACGCGGGCGTAGTCAATATCGGCCCAGTAGCCGACGTCGCCTTCCGCGCCGTGGGGAATATCGGAGTACGTGGCGCTGTAATGGCCCTGGTTGTCCGTTTCTACCCATTGTGGGGGGAAGCTCCACAGATCGATATTGATCTGCTGGTGATCCAGCGCGCCAATCTGCCCCCAGACGGTGTTGGCGTCCGAGTTGATGTAGCCGGTGAAGGGGTCGGGGATGGCGATGATGACCGGATGCAGTCCCGCGCCGGCCGTCACGGTGATGACGTCGCCAGGATCGAAGGTGTCGGGGAAGTTGTTCTCGTTCCAACAAGTATCCCAGAAGGTCATCTCGGCCAGCGCCGTGGTCACGGTGATCGGGGCTTGCGGGGCGCAGCCCCACACGCGGGTGCGGTACACATCGAAGTCCACCCACTGCACCTCGCCGCCGCTGAAGGCCACGTCCTCGTAGGTGTTGTCGGCGGGGACCATGTCGCCGGCCAGCGGCGCGATTTCTACCGTGTTGGTGTACCAGCGCAGCGGCGCGCCGGGTTCATCCAGGTTGGCGTTGAACTCGATGTTGCCGCTATCGCCCGGATAGAGTTCCGCGAAGCGCCAGGCCAGCACATCGCCGGTAAGCGATTCCTCCGCTAGGCGGTTCCGGTCAAAGTTCAGGTTCCACCAGCCGTCCCAGGCCGTGCCGGTCGGCAGCGTGTCGGTGATCCGGACGTTGGCGACGCTCGCGTCACCCACGTTCCAGAAGTTGATCCGGTAGCCGATCTGTCCGTCGCCGTTCCACCAGGATTCCTTGGTCACGCGCAGGTTGGGGCCGGGAGCGTTGACCTTCATGACCACGCATGAGGTGTTGTCTTGCTCGTAGCTATCGGCCTCGTCGCCGCTGATGGCGATGCAGTTGGTGAGCAGGGTCCCCGGCGCGATGCTGTCGTCAATGTCCACGCTGAAGTCGAAGCCAAACCCTGTGGCAACCGGCATCGCACCCAGGTCCCAGCCGATGGCGCCCTCCGTGGTCGTGTCCGGTGGGAAGTTCTGCCCATCATGCCGCTGCGCGCTGCCGGGCTGATAGGCGGTGCCGGCCGGAAGCGTGTCGGTCATCCACACGCCGGGCATGGACATATTGCCGCCATTCCAGTGATTGGAGCCGTAACGCACCCAGCCGCCGGGCGTGAGTACCCCTGCCACGAACCACTTGTTCGCATTCAGGTCATAGCGTGGCTGAGCGGTGTTGGCATCGGTGTTGAGGCGCTCGTTGTTGTCCATGTTTACATCGCCGGCAACGGCGAGCTGCACATAGTTGCTCAGCCTGACATTGAACGGCGTGTCCGCGGCTACCTGCAACCGCAGGTGCACGCTATCGCAGAAGTTACCGGGGAAGCCGGCGGTCGTGAGGGCGAATTTCCCTGTGGGGGCGGCGACTTCCTGCCAGCCGACGGCCCAAGGGGCGTCGGCATTCCAGCTCACGAAGGAGGTGTGGGCCGGCAGGGTATCGGTCAGCGTCACTGGGCCGGCCGCCGCGCCGCGATTGTTGCAGACGCGGATGTCGTAGACCATTTCCTGCCCGGGGGCGGGATCTCCGGGGTTGGGGGATGTGTCTACCTGCATTTCGACGTCGTCGTTCCACACGTCTACCGGCCCGCTACAGGCCTGGTCATTACCGGGATCGGGGTCGCCGGCGGTGGCGGTGTGGATCGCGAGACAGTTGGGGGCCAGCCTCCCCGGCCCTTCGGCTACGGCCCCATCTACATGGAGGGTGAGGATGAAGAGGTGACCTTCCCCTGGATCCAGAGCCCCCACATGCCAGGTGATGACGCCGTTCGCGCCGATCTCCGGCGCAAAGCCGCTGTTATCGCCGACGTAGGTGGTGGAAAGCGGCAGCGTGTCCGTAATGCGCACATCCCCGGCGACGATGGCGCCGCTGTTTGCATACCACACGCCGTAGTTGATCACGCCATTGGGGCGCGCGTACCCAGGCGGATTCCACTTCCAGATGCTCACATCGGGAAGATCTTCGGCAAGGAGGACTTTGGGCCCCTGTCCGGCCAACACAAAATCAGGCGGTTGAACGTCTGAGCGCCGGGCTGAACCGGTGGAAGCCGGTTGGGTTGCGGGAGCGGCCGGCGTGTCAGACTCAGGCGAGACGATGGCTTCGGGTGCTTCTCGCGCGGCAAATTGCGCCAGCGTGGAAGGGGGATTGAGGATGAGGCTCAACCCGATGAGCAGGCTCAGGCCGAGGGCCAGGGCCCAGAGAACACCAGATGTCCGTTTGAGTGACGAGATTCTGTTCATGAAACCCCCTTTGTGTGAGACTTGTCTGCAATGGGCGGGGCGACAGCCACGGGGTCGTGGGCAATAGGACGGGCTATCGTGGGCGAGCTATGGCTGGTCCCCTGAAACGTCATCCACGATCATGACTTCCAAAGGCCTTGAATCCAGACGCTACCTCCTTTCGCGCGAATAGGACGCTTCTTGACTGTGGCGCATGGCGAGAGGTCGCGTGGCGTCAAGTGCAGGCGTCGAGGAGAAAGAGCCCGTCCGTTTCGGGCGATGATCCGTGCCCTCACGGCGGCTGAGGGGCTATTATAATTCAAAGTTGAGGCATGTCAATGCACGGCAAATACGAGGGGCATATGTCACGACGGCCGGCTGGTTTTCGAGAAGGGGGGAGGTTCCTTCGAAAATAGAGGTCAGCGAGTCAGCAGTCAGCGAATCAGCGAAAAAGCGAATCAGCGAAAAAAATCACTTGCGTGACAAAGGTATCGCCACTGACTGAAAAACGGAAAATTTCCTGGCGACCCTTGAAGATTGAGTATCAACTTTTTCCCCCTATCCCCTGGCCCCTTCCCCCCGCGTGGCGCGGGGGGAAGGGGAACTTTTTTTAGTGGATTTTTGCAGGCGGGCGTAGCCCGCCTGCAAAAATCCATTATTTTTTCTCCCCCTCCCCAACGGCGTATACGCCGTTGGGGAGGGGGCAGGGGGTGGGGCAAAAGCTACAGATTGCAAAGGTTCATCCATTGCCGTCTGGCTACCTGGCGTCAGGCTGAGCAGTTACCGCACATTTTCATGCTTGGATGATGTACGCCAGCACATGGCGTCTCCTTCGAAAATCAGCAAATCGGCAAATCTCAAAATCATTTGCATGACAAATGTAACGCAAACTTCAGTTTGCTCTTGGGTTGTCTGCCCCGGAATGAATTCCAGATCTGACAGGTCAAGTTCGCTGAAGCGAGCTCCCCCAACACCACGCTTCAGCGCGGTTGGCTTGTGTCAGGCTGGGGATGGAATCCCCAGCTGGCGAGCCGTCTCATGTCTCACATTTTCGTGCTTGCACGGTGTGCGCCAGCACCTGGCGTCTCCTTCGCAGATGATGAGGAAATAGGCCCGCAGGGGCAGGGCATCGTTGGGTCGGCGCCCTTGTTTCTTCCCTTTATTCGGCAATCCCCAAATTGCTCTCCTGGCCTTGCTGGGGTAATGGGTGCTGGGTGAGGGGGCAAGCCAGCATCCAGCATCCAGCATTCAGCATTCAGCATTCAGCAACCAGGTCTCTCTCCCCTTCCCTCTCCACCTCCATCCGCTGCCTCTTGAACTGGCTCATGTACAGGGTGTAGTAGAAGCCTCGTTTCGCCAGCAGGCTCTCGTGCGTGCCGCGCTCGATGATCTCGCCATCTTTGATGACCATGACGCAATCTGCATTGCGGATGGTGCTCAGCCGGTGCGCGATGACGAAATTCGTGCGCCCCGCCATCAGCCGCCACAGCGCCGCCTGCAGGTGCTTCTCCGTGCGCGTGTCCACGTTGCTCGTGGCTTCGTCCAGGATCAGCACTTCGGGATCGGCCAACACCGCGCGGGCGATGGCGAGCAGCTGTCGTTGTCCCTGGCTGAGGTTGCTGCCGCGCTCCGCGAGCTCCGTCTGATAGCCCTGCGGCAGCCGGTGAATGAAGCTATCGGCGTTGGCGAGCTGCGCCGCGGCGATCACCTCCTCATCGGTGGCGTCCAGCCGCCCGTAGCGGATGTTTTCCATGACCGTCGTGGCGAAGAGGAAGTTATCCTGCAACACCAGCCCCAGCTTCCGCCGCAAATCCGCTATTTTTATGTGACGGATGTCCACGCTGTCAATGTGGATTGCGCCGCCGTCCACGTCGTAGAAGCGCGTCAGCAGGTTGATGATCGTCGTCTTGCCGGCGCCGGTCGGCCCGACCAGCGCGATCAACTGTCCCGGCTCGGCGTAGAGGTGGATGTGTTTCAGCACCGGCACGCCCGGCTCGTAGCCGAAACACACGTCGTCAAAGCTCACCCGCCCCTGGATGTGTTCCAACGGCAGGGCGTCCGGCGCGTCCACCATTTCCGGGGGTTCGTCGAGGAGCTCGAAGACGCGCTCCGCGCCCGCCAGTGCCGACTGGATGGTGTTGAAGAGCTGCGCAATCTGGTTGAGCGGACGCGCGAAGCTGCGGGCGTAGTTGATGAAGGTGGCAATCACCCCGACGGTCGCCAGTCCCTCCACCGCCAGCCAACCGCCCGCCCCCGCCACCAGCGCCAGGCCGATGTTGTTGATCAGGTTCATCAGCGGCCCCATGAAGCCGGTGAGGGTTTCGGCGCGCGTCGCCGCTGCGCGCAGCTCGCGATTGGCGACGGCGAAGGCCTCGATGGCCGCCTCTTCCCGCACGAAGGCCTGCACCGTTTTCTCGCCGGAGATGGTTTCCTCGATGATGCCGTTGAGCGTCCCCAGGTGCTTTTGCTGCGCGCGGTAGCCCTCGCGCGTACGCCGGGTGATGAACCGGGTCAGCGTCACCGTCAGCGGGATGATGAACAGCGTGATCACCGCCAGCGGCACGTTGACCACGAACATCATGAGGATCACCCCGACGAGGTTGAAGGCGCTGGCGAAGAGCTGCGCCGCGCTGCTGCTCAGCGTGGCGCTGATGTTTTCCACGTCATTCGTGAGGCGGCTCATCAAATCGCCGTGAGGGTGCTGATCGAAGAAGCGCAGTGAGAGCGTCTGCAGTTTGGCAAAGAGCTCCTCCCGCAAATCGCGCACGGCGTATTGAGCGACGCCCGCCATGAGATAGTTCTGCGCCCACGTCCCGGCGGAGGCCAGCACGTAGACGCCAATCATCATGCCTGCCAGGCGGGCGAGGCCCCTCAGGTCGCGTTGGGCGATGTAGGTATCTATCGCCCGTCCCATGAGATAAGGCCCCAGCAATTCCAGCGCGGCGGTGATGATGATCAACACGGCGGCGGCGGAAAGCGTCCACTTTTGCCGTTCCAGATAGCGCCACAGCCGCTTGAGCGTGCCGAGCGCGTCCTTGACTTTGGGTTTCTCTTGCGATATCCCCATCGGCCCGCCCCGGTGAGGGCCAAACTGGAGGGGCGGCGGCTGCGGGGCGGCGGTTGAGGACGTGTTGGATTTAGCCATTGAGCATGCCTCCGTTCCCCAGCTGGGAGTCGTAGATGTCGCGGTAGATGGGGCTGGAGGCGAGCAGCTCGTCGTGCGAGCCCTCGGCGACGATGCGTCCATCATCCAGTACCAGAATTTTGTCGGCGGTGAGGACGGTGCTGATGCGCTGCGCGATGACGAAACTCGTGCGGTCCCGCAGCAGCTCCTCCAGCGCGGCTTGAATCTTCGCCTCCGTCTCCACATCCACGGCGCTGGTGCTGTCGTCGAGGATCAACACCGCCGGGTTGATCAAGAGCGCCCGGGCGATGGCGAGCCGCTGCTTTTGTCCCCCGGAGAGGTTGACGCCGCGCTGTCCCACTTCGGTATCGTAGCCGTCGGGGAAGCTCATGATAAAATCATGCGCCTGCGCGGCCTGGGCTGCGGCAATGACTTCGGCGTCACTCGCGTCGGGGCGGCCATAGCGGATGTTGTCGCGGATCGTGCCGCTGAAGAGCACGGTCTCCTGCAGCGCGATGCCGATGGCGCGCCGCAGGGACGCCGGCTCGAGCTCGCGGACGTCCACGCCGTCGAAGGTCACGCGGCCGGCAGTCACGTCGTAGAAGCGGGGAATGAGCTGCACCAGGCTCGACTTGCCTGCGCCGGTCATTCCCAGCAGCGCCACCGTCTGCCCCGGCTCCGCGGTGAAGCTGATGTCTTTGAGCACCGGGTCGCCGCAGTTGCCGTCATAGCTGAAGCAGACATTCTCGAAGGTCACGCGGCCCCGAGGCGCGGGGATCTGGCGCGGCTGCGGCGGAGCCTGAACCGCCGGCTGGCTGAGCAGCACCTCCTGGATGCGCGCCGCCGACGCCCCCGCCCGCGCCGCGCCGATGACCAACATGCTCACCATCATCAGCGAGAACAGCGTGGTGTTGAGATAGTTGACGAAGGCGATGATCTGCCCGACCTGCATCCCGCCCTGTGTCACCTCGACGCCGCCGAACCACAACACGGCCACCACGCCCAGGTTCATGGTCAGCATCATGAAGGGCGTCGTCGCCGCGCTGAGCCGGGCCACGACGAGGTTTTGATTGACCAGCGCGTCGTTGGCCTTGCCGAAACGCTGCTCCTCATGGGTCTCCCGCACGAAGGCCTTGACCACCCGGACGCCGGCCAGATTCTCCTGCATCACACCGTTGAGCTTGTCGAGCCGCTCCTGCACGCGGGTGTAGAGCGGCGTCGCCTTGTGGATGAACCAGCTCATGACGAGCAGTTCTATCGGCATCAGCATCAGGGGGATGAAGGTGAGCCGCGGACTGGTGACGATCGCCATGATCAGACTGCCGATCATCAGCAGCGGGGCGCGGATCATCATCCGCAGCGTCATGTAGATCGCTTGCTGCACCTGGGTGACGTCGTTGGTGAGGCGGGTGATGAGCTGTCCGATCTCCAGCTCTTCGAGATTGGCGAAGGAGAGCTCCTGCACCTTGCGGAACAACGTCTCACGCAGGTCGGCGGCGAAGCCCTGGACGGCGCGCACGGCGAAGAAGCCGTTGCTCATGCCGCCGAACGCGCCGATGATCGCGAAGCCGATCATCATCCCGCCGAGTTGCAGCACCAACGGCAGGTTCTTCTGCGCGATGCCTTCGTCCACGATGCGGGCGATCATGCGGGGCTGCATCAGGTCCATGGCCACTTCGAGCATCATCAGCAGCGGGGCGATCAGCGCCCATACCCGATAGGGTTTGAGAAAGCGCAATAACTGCACAATAGATTTCATCGCTCGTCCTCGGCGGTGACATGAGCGGTGCGGAGCAGATTGTCGCGCACACAGAGCAGCAAGCGATGGAGGGTCGCCTGCTCTTCGGGACTCAGCCCGGTGAAGGTCTCCTCATCCAGGATGCGGAAGAGCGCCTGTAAGCGTTCCGCCGTCTGCCGTCCCTTCTCGGTGAGGAACACCCGCGAGACGCGCTGATCGTTCGGGTCGTCCTGGCGCTGGACGAAGCCGGCGCATTCCAGCCGCTGCACCATTCTGGTCATGGTCGCGGGGGTCACGTGCAACACCTCCGCCAGCTCCGTGTGCGTGCGTCCCTCGTGCTCCTGAAGGGCCAGGAGCAACGGCGGCTGTCCGCGATGCAGGCCGAGCGCGCCGAATTGCGCGCGCGCGCGCTCATGGTGCAGCCGCGACACTTGCGCCAGGAGATGGTCCAACGACTTGGGTTCGGGCATGTAAGTCATAAAGTCTTCCTCTCTTATTTAGACGACTAATATTTAGCCGTCTAAATTATACCGCGCGCCGGTCAGATGTCAAGGCATCTCGCCACGGAAAGGCGCTTGAGGGGGCAAGGGGGAAAAAATTCCTTGAAGGGGGGACTTTCTCTCTAAACCGTCTCGCCGGCGACAGAATAGCAGCAGGGCGATCCTTCAGGGTCGCCCCGCTGTGGAAGAGAGAAGCCTCAGTTAGGGGCGCAGCACAATCGGCAGGAAGACGTCGTTGAGCACACTGCCGACCGTGAACTCGCCGGTCAGCGGGCCGTAGGCGGTGCCGTCCTCGCGGGTGACGCGCGCTTGCGCCGCATAGACGCCGCCCGCGCTTGCACTGACCTCCCACGTGAACTCGAAGACGTGCGCGTCACCGGCCGCTGCCACGTCCGTCTGGGACGGCAAGTCCGCCGTCACGCCGCCTTCAGCATCGTAGAGCAGCAGGTGCGCGGTGACGGTGACCGGCTCAGCGAGGTAGTTGGTGAAGGTCACCCGGAAGGTCGCCGTGTCGCTCATCACCAGCGTCGCCGTTGGGACTTCCAACGCGGTCAGCGCGCCGCCCACGACGTCCACGCGGGTCGTTGCCGCCCCCATGAGCACATCGCCTTGCCACAGCGACAGCCGCAGACTATAAGCGCCCTCTGGCAGCGTCCCATCCCATCCCACTTCGATGGCTTGCTGACCATCTGAGGGGACCGAGAACGGCCCGCCGTCCTGCCAGCCCATCTCGTGGCCTTCGGCGTCCAGCAGCGTCAGCGTGGAGGTGACCGTCAGCAAGTCGTCCGTGACGTTTTCCAGCAGCGCCGTCACACGGATCGGCGCGCCGGGGATCACCGTTTCGGCCAACGGCGCGACATTCGAGACTGCCAGCGCCACCGGCGCGTCGTATACCATCTTGATCACCATCTGCGAGCAGAAGCGCGTCGCGTTGGTTGTGGGATTGTGCTGGATGGGGAAGAGGGTGAAGAGCAAGCGGTTCTCCTGAGGCTGCCAGCGGAGCCGGTCGGCGTCGGCGGGATAGAAAGTAGACATTATACTGATTTAAAAATTGACAAACAGGTGAAGTTGTAAGGGTGGATAATGCCAAGGACGAAAATTGAGGCGGAAATTGTGCAGCCCACAACAAATGGCTAGCACCCTATCCCGAAACCC
>Ga0208461_1002585_pt1 | contig 14659 bp, 15 predicted proteins | sample AD_JPNTR4_MetaG_FD_184448 | JGI IMG/M metagenome (GOLD analysis project Ga0208461, IMG submission 184448) | Active sludge microbial communities of municipal wastewater-treating anaerobic digesters from Japan - AD_JPNTR4_MetaG (SPAdes) (version 2) | ecosystem: Engineered > Bioreactor > Anaerobic... | reverse complement strand
GGAGGTTCTCCCTCCGCGTATTCACAAAGAGTCGCTTGCTTCTTCGGCAACATACGTACGTCCGCTGTTTTACAAAACGTGAAAGCGATAAAATGTTATGTAAAATCAAACAACATTGCCGGCGGATTTTCTGGCGCAGGCACTCAAGCCGTCTTTATTGACTGTGTGGTCAATGCCGTGCTGGAGTCTGCAAAGACAGACGCAGCAATTGGCGCACTTTGCGGCAACGGATACCTGAGCGCAGCCGGCAGCAGAAATATTTTGGTTTCCGGCCGCATAATTGGCGCCGGCTCGAACAAAGCAAGCGGGATTGGAAGTACAGAAATGGCGCAAAAAATCAGCAATGCAGTTATCAATATCTCCTTTGAAGGTGCGTTTGCAACCGTTGCAGGGATTACGGCCTTATCCAGCGCATCTAACGCAATCACTAACATTATCAATATCGGCTCAAAATCAGGCACGGCAACGACAACTTACGGCATTGCGCCAGTGTCAGCACAAGTAAGCAGTTGTTATGTTATCAATACCTTTGGCGGCTCGGACACGGCGCACCAAAAAACATCCGCACAGTTAAAACAAAGAGAAACGTTTGCCGGATGGGATTTTGAAAATGACTGGTACCTGCCGGAAGAGAAAAACTGGGCGATGCAGTTGTATCCGCGAAACGGCGGCTACCCCTGCCTGCGGACGCTGTGGAAAATCGGCACAGAAATAATCGGCAGGAAAATACGATATGGGCTGCTCGGCCCGATACGAGGGCTGCTTGGATAACAACGTATGAGCAAGAAGTTTTACTGGCTGCAAGAGAACTGGCCGCTAAGCGCAAAAAAAACCATCCATCATAGAGCGATGGAGGACTTGCGCAAGTGGATTTATCTGGCGACGGATGGAAAGACGGCGCACGCGGAAGGAACGCAGGCAAGCGGACAAGACGAAAACCATCCATTGCGATATGCACCTGACTGGGCGGCGTGGATGCTGAATTATTCCGACGCACTGACCGCCAACTTCACAGAGGCGCAGACATCTGATTTATTTTTTCAGACGCGCCCGGGCGGAATCGTCGTTTGGTTTGAAGATTCATTTTCATCTAACATTTCCGGCGTTGAGTTTTCATCGAACGAAAAAGGCGAACTGATAATTCCAAACTGTCAGCAGATAACCAAAAACGGAATCTACAACTGGAACGGCACAGGCAATCCCGTTCCGCAATCAGAGACGTGGTACAAAGAGTTTGACGACTGGAGGCCGGGGACGCCGTTTCTTCTGACCGGCTGCACTGATGCGCGAAACAATGGATTTTATCGTGTCTCAAGCCGTCGGATGGTTGGAAGCACTTTGTATATCTCGGCCAACTATGCGGACGGAAGACCTGCACAGTTTTTTGAGGAGACCGCTGGAACTATGAGTTGCAATTTCGGCGGCGACTGGTGGTGCTTACTCGGTCTGAATGGACACGTAAGCGATATGCTGTGGGCGCATCAATCCATTGAGTCTTATCTCGAGGATTTGGAGGATTGGACGTACTGGGCAAGCGGCAGCGGCAAACTGTGGACGGCAAAAGATTCTTATCACCGATATGCCGGCAATGCACGCGGGCCAAACGATGGACGCCCGCCTTCCGGCGGTCAGTGGGCGATTGATTATAACAACGACTGGATACGTGCGGTCAATCCAAATCTCTACCACACCTATGATGTCAATGCTCACCGATATGAGGTAATCAGTGATTGGGAGGATAACACGGTTTATTGGGCGATATGGCCTGCGTACAAGCGTCTTAACATAGAGACAGACCCTAAAGAGCAGATACCGCCGTGGTTTTGTCAGGATAAGAAAAACGCACGATGGAAATATGGCGGCAAAGTCCCGCTGCGGAAAAATCAAATCTGCAATGCATTGCGGCTGGGGCCGGTGGATGCGCCGAAGGCAATGGCTTGGCACGACAGCGGCGGCTGGCACGCCATCGCAACTCACCGACAGTATCACACATCGTATATTGTGCCGGCCTTGCTGGCTTACCAGATTAAGTTTGGCACAATCCCTGTAAGTGCTGGCGATAATGGATTATATCAATGGGAGCAAAATAAGTACGACGACTCTGTGCAGGTAATGGCGGAGTTTGCCGCAGAGCAGTATGGATGGGCACTGCAAGTGGACGATACCTACATCCATAACTGGTTTGCGGTCTATCATCCATCGTGGGGAGAGGACGTGCTTCCTGAGGCGCTGGAGTGGACGCTTTACGGCGATATTGACAACAGGACATATCAGGAGGCCTATAATGATTTCGGCATTGCCGCCTATAGGCCTGACCTTGACGCAAGCGCGCCGGCGTACGCAGAATTGCACGACGAATTGTGGGGAGAGAATGGCTCGGCAACTGAACTGATATTAAAAAAAATGGGAACCGATTATTACGACTGGTACTATGATACAAGCACTCCATTTATATCGGAGCGCGTCTTAAAAATACGCACGCTGTTTTTGGCTAACCCGGGCTATTGGACTTTTCCGACGACCGTCCACGGCGTTGTCTGCAGCAGCATTGAGGATGTCGCTAATGTCTGCTGGCCTATCCCCGCCGGAACGTGGCGTCGGACGTGGAAGCACACATTGGGATATATCCGCGAAGGCAAAATGCGTGCGTCCGAATTAGGCGAGCCGACTTGTCAGGACTATCAAAGTTTTGGATGGGTCAATCCAGATGACCCAATGCGGATGCCTATGCCGGGACATCATCGGTTTTCTGCGCCGGCGGAAGAGCAATTTGGCGGCGATAATCTTGCGGCAAATCACGGCGCAAGATTTGTAATCAATGATACGCCGATTTATGCGTCAAATGTTTGTCGGATACTTAACGATGTCTATGAGTTTTTATCGTACTTAACAATCTCTTATATCAGCAGCACAAGCATCGGTCTTTATGAGTACAGCGACAACACGCAAAACTACCAGGAAATATTTTTGGAAGAGGACGAAAGCATCCGGCAGTTTGCAACGCTGGAAGAACTAATCGGCACAGTAAAAACCGTGCTGAAAGAAAATTACACTGACAATCTGCTGCCGCCGAAATGGACGCTGTCAAATGACAACATCGTCCTTGCAGGACATAACGGCGTAATCTATTATGATGTCTATGACACCGCCGGAAATTTTGACCCCGGCTGGCGGTTGGAGATGACGTATTTTTCATACAAGGAGGCGGCCGTTCTTTTCGAGTCAAACCTTCCTTACGATTCCGGCGCGGTAAACATCCTGATGAAAATTGAGGTGAAGGAATTTTTTCCGGTTAACCCTGCCTACGACCCGCCCTGTCCGATACGATTGGGCATAACCGGATTAGGAACCGTTGATGTCAAAATTTTGAGCAGAACAAATCCGCCGCCGATTGACCTGTGGGATGTGTACTGGGTCAATGTATCATTAGATACAACACGCCGCGTGATGTATATCCGGCCGGTTTATGGCGTGGACAATATAGTCCCAAACAAATTCAATAACGGCCCGACCGGCGCACGATATGCCAACACAGCGGAAGCGACATTGAGAGTTTCATTTTTATCGTCCGAGGAATGTCTGATAGGTCAATTCAGTTTTGGAAAATTTTCCGACAAGATTTGGAAGCGGCCGATTGAAAAGGCCGATGTGCGATTGATTGACCCGTTTGGCGACGACAACAATCCGCCTGTATATGACAATGGATTTCAATCGCCGCCGCTGCTGTACAATGCTAATTGGGAGGAGTACCCGCAAAGCAGCGTCGTCTATGGTACGTGTTATGATTATGACCTGCACGTGCCGGAGTATAGAGTATCCGCAGAGTCGGTGCTGATGGAGGATTTGGAGGGATTGGATGAGGACGAGGTGCATTACATTTTTGATTTCGGCACGACAGATTTGGCAGACGAGATGGATAAAGAGCAGACCAATCGCGTCTTTGACGAGCCGCTTTTAGATGGAGATGAGGAGTCAGCGGTAGAAGTGTATCAAGACGATTTTTCGCTTTGGCAGGTCGTGCTGAATAGTCGAGACAATGCAGAGGCAAGAGGCAATGACCATAACAATTATGGCCAGCCGTCAGAGCCGGAAGAAATTGCACTTGACGACAAGACGATGCCGCACTTACCCTTAAAGCCGATTGTGCATTATGAAAAAATACAGATAAGCGATGTATGGTACGACCATATATGGGTTGAGCCGCCGTATGCAGAGGAGGAGTTGGCTTATCGGCTGGCCGTCTGGGACTCTTTGTTTGCCGCGCCGCGATGGGTTATTCTTTACGGATTTGGTGCCAGCAAGCCGGCAGCGCCGTCAGGATATGCAGACGGCGACAATCACTTTTGGATTTCAGGTTCCAATGTATCAGAGACCAGCAAAAATTCTTACCGCATTCAGTGCCGCGCCGGCGGTGCAGTTTCAGGCGTACGCGGGATGTGGAGTAATGCAGCACCGCCGCTGTCTGTCCTGCTGACACTGCGCAACAGCGGCGGATACTCACAAATTAAAATCAACGGCCAGCCGGCTGTATTTCAGGGCGGCGTGCTGACGAGATGGTTTGATTGGCGTGAGGAGATTGTGTTATCGTGTGAGGATGCTGGAGAGTATTTCTCCTGGTATATCCAGTGGAGCAATGGGCAGACATCCACCAGCGATAATCCGCTGACAATAACACTATTTGCCGATTTGGAGATTACGGCGTATTGAAAAAACTTTGTGAATGCAAGCACAAACTATGAACAATCAATTAAAGGAATCAATGTATGACACCGCAGAGACCTAATGACGAAAAAGAGATGAATCACGAGTTTATGTTCCGGTATCACTGCAAACCTCTCTTTGAAAAACTGGAAGGCGGGATGGAAAGAATCTTAATTGCCCTGTACGGCGACCCAACGACCGACGGAATGATTGAGCGATTGCGCCGGCTGGAATCAGATGTCAATCTGCTGCAAAACAAAAATCAAAACAACAACAAAAAAAAAGAGGAGATACAACGGACGTGGCGTGATGCGCTGATACGGCTTGCCGTGGACTTTCTGAAAATGGCAATCATTTTTGTCAGCGGTGCTGTGTTTATGAGGCTTGTGGATATAATCACAAAGATACAGCAGCAAGGTCAATAGTCTATAAGGTCTCGTCTCCTTTCTTGCCAGAGCCAACCTCCTTTTCGGTTTGGAGGTTGGCTTCCTTTTTTTCTGCGGCCTCGGCAATGGTTAGGTCGAGTGCTGCCAGCACAGCGGCCAGCCGATTATCGCTCAATCGGCGAGCGCCGCGTAAATAATTGTAGAGGTGTGTTCGGCTGACGCTGCCGGCCAACTGCCTTGCCAACTGGTTCGCATTGATTTTTCGCGCCTTCATTCGGTCTGCAATAACGCTTCTAAAATTGATTGTCTCTGTACTCATACACGACAATATACTCTATCGAGCATATTTTTTCAAGGATTTTTCAAAAGGCGCATTTTGCAATCGCAAGTACTTGCGGCGACAATCTATAATAGTTGCGGTAAAATTGCAATAGTTGCGGTAAAATTGCGGAAACGACCGCAAAAATTTTTTGAAAAGTTTTCCTTGATTTTTGACGATAGACAAGCAAGATAGCAGGAGACTGGCTTCTGCTGCGACGACAAAATTATTCCTCCTCCGGCGTCGGGCTGGCGGAATGGATTGCCGCCGGCTCGACGTTTTGAAAAGAAGGGAGCCAAAGATGGATTACGGCACTGGTGATAGAGAGTTGTTAACGCCCAAAGATGTTGAGCAGCATACCAAACTTTGCGCACAACTGGCAGAGTTTCCGTATCAGTTAGTCCAGATGGTGCGGCGCTTCAGAAAAACATTTCAATCAACTTCAATTCAGGAGGACAATCCAAATGACCAAAGAAAAAAAATGTGAAGTATGCGGTGAAACTATCGCCGCACAAAATGCAGAGACCTGCAAGCGATGTAAGAACGACGTACATTATTATTGCATTGAGGTCTGCGCTCAGTGCGAAAAGATTGCCTGCAAATCCTGTCTCTACTATCACGCAGAGTCAGGATTGTTTTTCTGCGGGAGCAGCGACGAGCCGAACCCGCCGGAAAGAATTGAAGAAAGTAAATGCTACAGAGAATGGAAAAAGGAGAAATCAAAATGACTGATACCGGATACTGTGTGTTAACGCACAAGCGGTGCGATGGTGAATGCAGAAAACACAACTTGCTTCGACAGTGGCGATTGAAATTTCAGAACAGCACTCTTTGCCCGTGTTATTCAGACACGCGCGAGAAAACAAAAAAGGAAAGGGAACGAAAATGAATATTGAAATGCTGATTTTTCTTGCAGTAGTCTTTACGGTGTTTTCCGTTTGCTACACGGTTAGTTATTGCTGCTTCGTCAAGAAAGAATCAACCTTTCGAATCTGCGATGCGCTGGAGACCTGCTGCAAAATCCTGAAAGGAGAAAAGAAACTGTAAACGATTTGGAAAGAAAGGAGTTTGGCAATGAAGACAAATGAAATACAAAAGAATCTCAGAGGCGATTACGTCGTCAGGATCCAAACGATCAATCACGGCGTGATTAAAGATTTCGTTTTTTATAATCTGTCCGAGGCGATCAATTTCGCAAATCGCCTTACGTTTGAGGAATGCGAAAAAATGAATGAGAACAAAGATAAGAATATTGTACGATATGATGTTATTGTTGTTTTGCGCGAGGACTGCTTCGGATACAATTGCAGAATCGCGGCCGATGGAAAAACCTATCCATCCATCTGCTGCTTCAGCGTCAGAAAACTTTGAACCGATTTTTGAAAGGAGACGAACAATGGAACTGGACAAAATCCTTGCGAACAACCTTATCGGCAACTATTGCGTTTTAATCTTAAAGGATAATTACCGCGTGAGCAAACGCATTGAAGTTAACAATCTTCTTTGCGCAATCAACTTCGTCAGGAGTTTGACTTTTGAGGATTGCGTGAAGATGGATTACAACGAAGAGACCAACGCAAAAAGTTATGTTGTCAAACTTTTTTTGCTTGAGGATTATGGTGGAATTGACTGTGCAAAGGCAAATGGTGAGTATCCAATTCTTTGGTGTGTTCGACTGCCAAGGCCTCAAGAAGAAAAGAACACGCCTTGAAAGGAGACGAAATGCGAACAATAGAAATTATGAGAGAGAATATCGTCGGATTATACCTTGTCCGAATACAAGCAAACGTCTTTGATACAATAAAAGAAATCAGTTTCTATAATCTTTTTGACGCAATCAGATATGCAAACCATCTGACTTTCAGCGAGTGCGAAAAAATGGACAGCAAGGCAAACAACGATGTGCCTGTGTACTATGTAGCGATTCTGATGAAAGAGGATTGTTTTGGAAATGACTGCAAAATTGTAATCGACGGGAAAGAGACTTATCCGACGATTGATTATTTCTGCAAGGTTAAACCGATGTTTTGAGAAAGGAGATGAACAATGAGAACAAGTGAAATTATGAAGAAGTTTTTGAAGGGGGCATACGTTGTGTTAGTAAGGCCGTGCACAAGACCAAGCGAAAGTCGTGTAGTAAAAAAACTTGAGTTTGAAAATCTATACAGCGCGATTGATTATGCCCTATGGCTGACGTTTGAGAAATGCGAAAAGGAGAGAAAGATTACAGAGGAGAAGAAAAACAAGGCAAGCGATGACATCAGTATCTATGATGTGCGAGTACTTTTACGGAAAGATTTTTGGCAAGAGGATTGCTTGAAAAGATATGCGGAAGAATATCCGACTATCTATCATATTTACCTGCGCAAACCCAAAGACACAAACAAAAAATCATAACCACACTATGAAAGGAACAAGACAATGGAAACGAAAAACGAAATCATTGAAGGCGGGGAATTACTGCCGGTAGAAACACCGGAGATGGAAATCTCAAAGGTGTTAAACGAGGGCGACCCCGATGTGCAACTGGCCATTTTGGAAAAGAAAGCCGCGCTGGCGCCGAGGTTTTCTGCGGCGATTGAAAAGATTCTGCTCACACAAACCTACCCTGAAGACTGGCAGGAATTTGGCGGCAAAATGTGCCTGTCTTCAGCGGGAGCAGAAAGAGTGGCGCGTCTTTTCGACATTCAGTTTTTCGACGTGCGCAGTAAAAAAGAAGAGTTTACTGATTCAATCGGCAAGGGCTACAGATACATTTTCGAAGGCAAAGCATCGATGGGCGGAAGAACAATCTACGCGCAGGGGACATACTCCACGCGTGATAAGTTTTTCGGCTTTTCGAACGGAAGTTATAAAGACGCAGTCGAGATAAACGAGAACAATATCAGAAATGCGGCCTATCATATTTTTATCGGCAATGCCGTCAAAGCACTGCTGGGGCTGCGCGGAATCCCAAAAGAAAAATGGGAGCAGATTATGCGCTCTGCCGGTGCACAGCCGGAAAAAGCAAAAGCCGTAAAGTTTGCAGACAGCAGCAAGGGCGGAACAACGGAAGACGAACACAGCAAGCAAGTTGAATTATCGAACCTGCTGATTAACGCCGCAAAAAATAATCTTGTTGCCGTCGTCGATGAAAACGGGAACTTGTCAACTAAACTGGAGACGGCGGTTAACGATTTTTATGAGTTGGCAAAAAGCAGTTGTGTTGCTGTGTCAAGTTTTTACAGCAAGAGAGACAATAAGTTTGTGTCCGGCTTTAACAGCGTCAAAGAATTAAAGGGCAAGCGATTAGATTATGCGCTGGCCAACGCAAAAAAACTTTTCGCAAACACGCAAAACGAAACGGAGGAATCAAGCAATGGAACCAATCCATATTGACATTGAGAAAGGCACGCACGAGTATCTCCAGCGGCAGAAAAAAAATCTGCCGCTTTATGTCAATCGAATCAGCGCATTAGACGACCCGTGCTTACGCCGGCTGTATTATATGCGAGCGGCCTGGGACAAAGCGGCGGAAACCAGTGATTACATCCAAGGGATTTTTGAGACCGGAAAAAAATTAGAGTCGGTTATCTTGCAGATGGTTGCCGAAATCGGCCCGCTGTCCGACCCGCCGTGGAGAATCATCGGCACATCAATGCCGACACGAGACAATCTTTTAGAGGACTACCAGATACGCGGCACAGTCGATGGATTTTTACAAATCCAAAAAGACGGTGAATGGGAGACCGTCGGTGTTATCGACATCAAAACGATGGACCCGCACGTCTGGCAGCAGGTCAAAACCTATGAGGATTTAGACCGATATTCCTGGACGCGCAAATATCGCGGACAACTGATGCTATATTCATTGGCATATAATTTCGAGAGATGTTTTCTTTTGGCGGTCAATAAAAACAACTTGTCGCAGACGTCCTTGATACAATTTCCTGTGGATATGGAGTACTGCGATAGATTGCTTGCAAAGGCAAGCAATGTCAATGAGCACGTCGCAAGAGGTGTTCCGCCGGAAGGAATTAACGACCCCGACGAGTGTCCCAAATGCAGATTCTTTTCTTACTGCTGCCCAACATTTTCAACGGGCGGCAATCTTGAAATCTGCGACGACGAAGAACTCGAATCAATCCTCAATCGGATTGAGGAACTTGAGCCGGCGGCTGAAGAGTATGACGAGTTGAAAAAGCAGTTAGACGCAAAACTTGTCAAAGGCAAGGACATCATCTGCGGCAAGTGGATGGTGCTGTGGAAACCAATCGAAAAGCATTTCAAGCCGCAGCCGGCAAAAGATGGTTTCACACGCACGGAATGGCGAAAGTCAATCTTGAACACAGAACAAAAAAAAGAAAAAGTTGAAGTTTTGGATTGACAGGAAACGCACGCTGCATACAATGAAGAAATGATTTGGGGCACAAAAAAATTGAACTCAATAATAAAAAAAGCAAAGCACATCACAAAGTTGGCATCCCCAAATCGTAGCCAATCTAATTGCCAACTTGTCTTGCTGGAGCAGCCGCGCGCCTGCGCGGTTATCCCAGTGCCGGCCGGGGGGCGGCAAGCATCGGTTCCGCCCTCCGGTTTTTTTGTTCGCAAAAAAAGAAAACAAAAACAAAACACGTAAGGAGAACAAACAATGACGACAGAAGAAATTGCAGTAAGAACCGTTGGGTTAAATCAAATTGTACTCGACGACCAAATCCAAACCAGACCGCTCGACGAATACACCGTCGGACTGTATGCAGAGGCAATGGAGCAGGACCCCGCGCAAGTTTGGATTTGTGCGGAAATGTTTCCGCCGCTGCGTGTAGTCCAGGAAGGCGACAAGTACTGGCTGTGGGACGGCTTCCACCGTTTCGCCGCACTGAAACGAGTCGGCAAAAAAGAATTTGTCTGTGAGATAAAGCAAGGCACAAAGCGCGATGCGTTTTTGCTTTCTCTCGGCGCCAACTTCCGACACGGTAAACCACGAGACGCGGCGACGCTGCGCGCTATCATTGAAAAGATTGAGAGAGACCCGGAACTGAACAAGAAGACAGACAAAGAGATTGCTGAACTTGTCAATATGTCAAAATCAAGAGTAAGCAAAATAAGACAAGAAATAAGACAGAGTACGTCCTTTTCGTCCTGTACAGGACATATAGGTAATGCTGTGTCCACAATTCCCCCAAACCGCATTATCAAGCCGGAAACGCAGATTTTAGAAGAATTGGAGGAGGAATTGGCTACAGAAAATCCTGTTAATTTGGGAAAAGAAATGTTAAATCAGGCAAAACAGACAACCGAAAAAAGACAGGAAACGTCCGTTGAAGAAGAGGGTGAATCAGAGGAAGATTTAGAGATTGAGGACGACGACGACGACAAGCCAAAAGTCCCAGTCGATTCCGGCGGCTGGGAAATCCCAGAGCACCTGCGAGAGATTTTCGAGCAGAAAAAAATCCTGACCGGCCTAATGAGACAACTTGAAATTATCCACGGCCAAATCAACAAGATGATTGCAAGCAACCATCCGGTGATTATGTATCTCAACCCCAACGCTTATCTGTCCGCCTATCGCAACTATCACAGCCAACTTCGGTTTGCGATACCTTACGCGGTCTGCCGATACTGCGGCGGCGATGGCGGCATCCAGAAAAATTGCACCGTGTGCAAAGGAGTCGGCTGGGTCAATGAGGCGATTTACCACGCAACGCCTTCGTCGTTAAAACAATAAGAAAAATCAAGGAGAGGAAAATGGAACTGCGTCCCTATCAGCAGGAGGCAATGGAGCAGACGCTCCAAAAGTTTGAGCGTTATCACTCCTTGCTCTGCGTAATGGCCACCGGTCTCGGCAAGACGGTTTATTTTTCGCACATCGCCAAAAAGTTTTTGAAGCACGGCCGCATTATGGTGATTGCGCATCGTGAGGAACTCATCTATCAAGCCCAGCGGACAATGGAGAGGATACTCGGTGTAAAACCCGAAATCGAGATGGCTGAAAACTATGCGCACACGTGGAGATGGCTTGCCGCGGAATGCGTGATTGCAACAGTGCAGACGCTCAACTCTGTCTGCAATGACGACTGGAGAGTCAAGCGCTTTGACCCAAAAGATTTTTCTCTCCTTATTATCGACGAGTGCCATCACTCCACGGCAGACACCTATCGCCGCGTGATTTCGCACTTCCGAACAAATCCAAACTTGCGCGTGCTGGGAGTTACGGCAACGCCGGACAGGGCAGACGAGGAAGCGCTGGGGAAAATCTTTCAGGACGTTGCTTACGAGTACGGAATATTAGATGGGATTAATGACGGATGGCTTGTGCCTATACAGCAGTACATCCCCTTCATTCAAGACCTCGACTTTTCGAAATGCCGCACAACCGCCGGCGACTTAAACGGAAAAGATTTGGAGGAGGTCCTGCTGTACGAACAAAACTTGCAGGGCTTTGCCAAACCGATTTTGGAGTTAACGCAAAACAAAAAGACGCTGATTTTCACCGCTTCCGTTGCACACGCGGAGCGGCTTGCGGAAATCCTGAATCGAAGCAAACCTGACAAAGCGGAGTTTGTGTGCGGAACCACGGACAGCGAAGTGAGAAAGAGAATCCTGAATCGCTTTGCATCCGGCGAAATCCAATATCTCTGCAACGTCGGAATTGCAACGGAGGGCTTTGACCTGCCAACCATCGAAGTGATTGTGATGGCGCGGCCGACAAAAAGCCGATGCCTATACACACAAATGATAGGCCGCGGAACTCGACCGCTGCCGGACTTAATCGAAAAGGCAGAAACAGCAGAAGAGCGAAAAGCAATCATACAGCAGTCAGGCAAGCCCTATATCGACGTGATTGATTTTGCCGGCAACAGCGGACGGCATAAACTGATTACATCCGCTGACATCCTGGGATGTGATTATGAGGACGAGGTCGTCGAGTTGGCCAAACGAAACGTCGAAGAGAAAACACGACGCGGCAAACCGGCGGAAATGCTAAACGAATTGAAGCGCGCTGAAAATGAAATTGCAAAACGCAGAAGGAGAGAAGAAGAAGCACGTCTCCGAAAACATCTTATCGCCGATGTCAAGTACAAGGTCGTCAAGAACAATCCCTTTGACGTTTTAGACCTTGTCCCGTGGCGAGAAAAAGTCTGGAACAAATTTAAGCCGCTCACACCAAAGCAGATTGCATTTTTGAAAAGGAGCGGAATCAATCCAGACGGACTGACCTTTACACAGGCAAGCCAGTTGATTTGCAAAATCATCGAGAGAATGAAAAGCGGAAAGAGCACATTTCGGCAGATTGAACTGCTGAAAAGGTTTCACTGCGACGCAACGGAAATGACCAAAGAGGAAGCAACGCGAATGATAAACCGAATCAAACAGAATGGATGGAGACCATTACCGTGCCAGAACAAAGACGATTTATCCGTGTAAGCCCGCGGCATCCGTGCCCAATCTGCGGCAAGAAAAAATGGTGCACTCTGTCTGCCGATGGGCGTGTCGCCTACTGTATGAATACACCAAACGACAGGCCTTGCAAAAATGGAAGTTATGCGCATCGCCTGGATAAGCCGCTCGAAATCAAAGAACCGCCGAAAGCAGAACGTGAATACAAAATCCACCCGCACGAATGGATGCTGCGAGTAGAAGAACTCAAAGAAAAATGTACAGACGCACGATGCAAATCACTGGCCAACCTGCTCGGCGTAAGCACTGACTCCCTGCGACAGATGGAGGTCGGCTGGATTTCCGAAGGAAAATATGCATTCCCGATGCGGGACGGGCTGCTCCAAATAATCGGCGTCAGAATCCGGCAGAACGACGGGAAAAAGTACTGCATCCGCGGCTCACAAAATGGTCTGTTTATCCCGCGGAAAGTTTTGCCGACACAAAACACGCCGCTCTTAATATGCGAAGGGCCTACCGACTGCGCCGCCGTTCTGGACATCGGCCTTGACGCAATCGGCCGCCCATCCTGCTCCGGCGGCGTGGAAATGCTCAAAAGATTTCTGCGGCCGAAAGCACGAGATATAATCATAATGGCCGACAACGATAAACCCCATATCAGACCGGACGGCTCGAAGTGGTATCCTGGACAGGACGGCGCAATCATACTGGCAAACTCTTTGCAAGGGATTGCACGCAGCGTCTGTGTTATTAAGCCGCCGAAGCATAAAGACTTGCGGCAATGGCTGCAAGACGGCCTGACCAAAGACGCAATCATTGCACTTGCCAAAGTAGTCGTCTATGTATCAGCCAACGCGCTCTAAATGTTTGACAACTGCAAAACTTTTTGATATGCTTGCAATCCAAACGAGGGCGGCTGGACACCCTCCACAAAACACACCGGCTCCTTTACCACCAGCCGCCCTTTTGACCTGAAGGAGACGATATGCCGAAGGGAATCTACCTCACCGAAGAACTTATCAAAAGCCCCGCATACAGGGAAATCGGGACTCCTGCGGATGCGCGGCTCGTTTTGGCGCTGTTTTACCTCCGCCGGCGAATCAAGAAAATCGAGGTGATTGACAAGGAGACCGGGCACAAATTTCTAAAGCCGGAAGTGGTTAACAACGGCCAGATTGTTTTCACCTATCGAGAGGCCAAAGAAAAATACGGCATACCCCAGACGACATTTTCGCGCTGCCTGGACAAACTTGTCGAGGTCGGATTTTTAGATGTTGCTGAAGCGCCAGACAGAATCAATGGCACACCGACAAAATGGTACATATCCGACCGCTGGAGATACTATGGCACGGAGTGGTTTCAGAAGGTCGAGCGCCAAAAAACAATCCCTGCCTTTGACCTGCGGAAAAAAAAGAAGACACCTCCCCACTACCAGAATTGGTAGTGGAGAACTTGTCCACTACCAGATTTGGTAGTGGGCGTCCACTACCAGATTTGGTAGTGTATTTAAAGAGATAGGAGTTAAAGAAAAGAGTTAGCCGGTAGAAGAAAGATATAGTTATAAGTTAACATATGCGCATATGTAAGAGAGAGAGAGAGAGAAGAAGAGAGAATGAAAGGGACAGAAGATGGTTAAAAAAAATCAAGGCCGGAAAACTGAAAACGAAAAAACAAGCAAGGGAAGAAATCGCGGGCCTTTAGGACAGGCCATTCTTGCGGCCAAGGCCCATTTGGCCGAGGGTGCCGGAGGACTTGAGATGTTTGTGAAAAATCAAAGCAGGGAAAACAAATCAGCAGTAGAAGACAGGAAGCGGCAATGCAAGGGTCTGCGTCTGCTGAAGCAGCATTTGGCCGGCAAGCGATTGATACGCAG
>Ga0208461_1002573_pt1 | contig 14710 bp, 12 predicted proteins | sample AD_JPNTR4_MetaG_FD_184448 | JGI IMG/M metagenome (GOLD analysis project Ga0208461, IMG submission 184448) | Active sludge microbial communities of municipal wastewater-treating anaerobic digesters from Japan - AD_JPNTR4_MetaG (SPAdes) (version 2) | ecosystem: Engineered > Bioreactor > Anaerobic... | reverse complement strand
GCTCCTATCGACAATAGGAATAGTGGCATCACACTATATACCATTTTGGTAGATGTGTCTGTGAAAAAACTTGTTAATCCGGTGAAAAAAGCATTTTTCTCTAATCCAAATATTTTTTTCTTTTCATCCATTTTATTAGTCATTCCGCAGTGTCTTTTTTAATGTTGCCTAACGTTGATGGTATGGTTAGTTGCCGATTTCGAAGCAATTTTTTTATCAAGGTACAATGCACTTGACAAGAGGGAAAGCTTTGAACCCAGCTCTACGACGGCAATTAACTATACCATGTGTTAGCGGGCGTTAATTATTTCTTTTTCAATTTTGCAATCACTTTATTTAGTCTTTGTTTCTGTGAATCTTTATCCATTTCTGAAATCCTTGATTGTATTAAATCTACGAAATGTTTTTGGTTAACTGAATTAATCGCAATCATTGATTTTTCTGCATACATAGGTAATTGCTTTGATGGACATTTTTTTAATTGCTCAATCAGTAATGGAAATGTTGTTTCGGTATAATCCGCAATACTTGATAGTTGAGCTAAAATCCCTACTCCGTGGTCAATAGAAATCACAGAACCATTGTCTATCGTAGAAATTATCACTGGTAATAAATCATAAACTCCTTTGGGATTAATCAATGTAATAGTATCTAATGCAATCATTGAACCCCAAACCAAGCGGTTGTTTTTTGATTTTAATATATCTCCAAAATCTTTGCAATACGGAGCAATCATATCCGCAGAGCCGCGTTCTCCAATCTCATAGAGAACTTTTATACAATCGCTTTGGATATTTTTATCCTTATGCTTTAAATTATCAACTAGCTCTTTTACCCAATCATTACGTTTAGATTTAATTATCTCGACAGCCAAATCCTGATTAGGATTATCATCGCGCCTGTTTAAACTTGTAGCTATTAAATCAATCGCTTTCATAGTGATTATCGTTTTTTTTAATGCCCGCTAACGGTTTCGGTATATGAAAAGTTGGGCACTTCGGAGCAAGGCACTGTCAAACCGACACAAAGTTTGAAGCGAGCTACAACCCTTGATTTCAGTAGTATCTGCCCAATTTTTCATATACCGTGTTATGCACTGGCGGTTCTTGTCTGTCCACTGGTTTCTATCAAATTGCACTTTCATATTAAACTTGTCATTCGTTTCACTTTCTTTTCTGTCTGTGTCGCTTGTGTGTTGGCGTGTTTTAATTTTTTCTTTAAAGAAGTGGAGAAAAATTTTGAAATTCTTCTCTTGGGTTGGAAAGGCGAAAGCTCTTTTGCAAGCTTTGCCCTGTGCTTGGGCTTCCCGAAGGGTCGGGACAGGTCGTGCGGCTTGCAAATGTGCTTACGCCTGTGCGTTGGCTATATTTTAATTTATAACTCCTCATTTTCAAAATACTGATTCAAATAGTCTTTCGTTAAATCGGTTTCTAAAAATTTTCTTGCTTTCTTGTTAGAAATTGGAATAATCTGCTCGATAATTTGATTGTCAATATTAGGTCGAGTTTCAATTTTTTCTTTGGTCAAGTCCAATGAAATAGATAGCAGTTTTCTATCAGGATTATCCCTCAAAGCGTCTGAAATTACTCCGTTTATGTGTTCGTCATAGAAGCTATATCCTATACTTACAATCATTTTTGATTCAAATATTCGCCTTCTAAATTCTGAAAAAAGAAATAAGTAAGGGTCTATGTATTGCATCTTATATTGAGTGCCAAAAATCCAATCAGGATTACTTGATTCTCCATTGGAATATGTTAACCTTTTAGTCTTTTCATCTCTCTCCCAATCAACTGAACCGTGAAGTTTGTAAAGGAAAACATCTATATTTTCAACCGGTTGTAAAAATCGTCTGAAATTCCAATAGCCACTATCTTCGGTATCAAAACCTCTTTCAACTTTTGCATTTGCTAAAGCTAATTCAAGACATAAGTCGTAATTCAATGAAAAAATGTGTAAAGGGAAATTCATTTCGTTTTTGAATGATAAGAACTTCTCAAAGTAGCCAATACGCTGCCTTTTGTCATTGTCTATTTTTACCCATTCTGCCAACTTGCTTCTGATTTTTTTATCAAATGACTTGATTAGGTCAAATTCATCTTTAATAACCTCATCAAATTTCACTATCCAAGAACCAATAAAAGGATAGAGAGGATGTTCTTCTTTTTTCAGAAGTTCTTGAATGATGTTTAACAACACTTCTAAATTAAAATAAGCCTCTTTGCCTTGAATCTGATAAGAGTAATTGTAACTGGCTTTTATAAGATGATAAAGCTGGTAGTAGCTTTTCCAATCATCCTTATTGACTATAAAATCTCGAACGTCTTTTTCCATTACAGAAAGAATCGGTATCCCTGCATCTGCACTGGCTCCTGCTCCGAGAATAAAAATTATATCATTGTCTCTTACTAGCATGTTATAAAAACCATGGTTTGTTATTATCAGTGATTACTTGTTCCAAATTAAAGTCATTGAAATTTTTATTGAATTCAGAAATGAGCTTTGGATAAAACAGCGAAACTGGTAACGCCTTAGCATTGAAACCTCTGAAATTTGCCCCTGAAAGATTCAAAATTTCTTGCAAATACTCCGAGTGATTGACTTCCTTACCTTTTGGATATAGAAATTCAATCAACAATGGATGAGCATATCTTTTGTTTGCATTGGGCGAATGAAAGTTTAAACCTTCTGTCCATACTAAAAACTCATGAAAACTCAACGCTGCGTATGTGCTTTCATAGGGAGCAAGACTATTTTGCAATGTATTAAAACCCAAAAATTTGGATGAGTCATTTATCCTAATCAATGTAACTTCAACAGCATTATTTTTCTCTTGGATTGCCTTTTTAATAATGTCTATTTCTTCTTGTTTGATTTTATAGGGAAGATGAAAGACTATTTTGGAATACGACTGATTTTCTTCAATTAATGCCCCAACATTGCTTGCAATTTCATTGAGATACTCGCTTTTGTCAGAATGATTTGCTAAGGGTTTGATGGATACAAATTTTCCTGTTGACTCTACTAAAACCGAATAGGCATAAAATCGTTGAATTTGATTAGTATTTGGATTTCGGCTTTGCGAATGTCCTACACCAATCATCAAAGTTTTTTGTTGGTTTGATTTAACTAACCAAGGGGTTCCGCCCAATTTAGAGAATATCTGCAAGCCAATACTCGATACCGACCATTTGAAAATGTATTCATTCAATATGGTTTCATTATGAACAACTTGAAGTAAAATATTGTCTTTCAAGCACCTGTTTTTTAAAGAGTAATAAAATCTTTCTTCGTTTCGTGGAAAGACTGATATTACTATCCGATTCCCCTGCTTTGGAATTTCTGCTATTGCCCTTTCAATTTCCTCATCGCTAAATTCTGAAATACGGATGGCAACTAAGTTTTCTCTTGGAGTTATTCTCGGAAGTTTAAATTTTTCAAGTCCATTAAACGTATTGTACTTGTCACCATTTAAAGCCTTCATTAGCTCAATCATCAATGGTTTCTCGGCTTCACGAAACAAGAACACATACTGTAAATTGTTGCTTACCTCCTGAAATGGCCCATTCGACATAATTCCATTGAATTGAGAGTTTGACGTTTTGCCATTGCCAAACTCATAAATTTTAGTGGCAAGCAAATCGCTTTCTATGGGCTCAAATGATGATGATGATATTGAAATGTTGTTGCTTATTGGATTAATTGCATTATTAAAATTTCCAATAAATCGTTTGAAGTAGTTAAAACAGTCAATATGAAAATTTTTATTGCTTCTGCCATCATTGTCAAGGCTAAAAGAAAGTTGCTGAACCCTTTTGTTGAATGGCTGATTTTTAATGAGGAAAAACCGAAATCCGATAAGAAAACCGAATTTATGATTCTTTTTGAGGTAGTAGGGTTCTAACCAAATAGTCCTTACACCCTCGTTAAATCGTTCTATTTCAAAATAGGTGCGTAACTCGTTAAAATCGCTTTTGTGATTATACTGTATAAGTGATGGCTGTTGGCTAACCATTTGAAGTAGTAGAGAATGAATATACCATTCAGTTAAAAAATTATTTGTGTTTGCTTCAATGGTGAACGATTCGGAGTTTTCAAATTGGTTAAAACTCACCCAGTAACTGGTAAAGTTGTCAGTATCACCATGGTTTCTTGGCAAATTGTATCTCTTTATATCATCAGACCATTTCTTTTCCTGATGCTGAACCAATCTGCGAAATACCGTAAATGAAAATTCCTGCTCAGTAAGCGGTAAAAAATTAAGGACGATATGTTGTTTAATTTCTGACATCATATTTTACTTTTTTATCAACTCCCCCCTAAACGCCTTTTGGCTTAAACTGCCATACAAATTTTCCAACTCCTGCAAGCTTTGTTGGTATTGGGTTTTGAGGGCTTCTATTTTTTCTACGATTTGGGCAAATTGGGTTTGGAGTTCGATAGGTGGTTGATATGTTTTAAAGTTTTCGATTACGGATGCACTGGCTCTTGGTAAATTAGCTCCTGAACTTTTTGAGTGCATTTCGGTTACAAAAGGTTTTGACCTCATCAAATAGCAAATAAAAAATCTGTTTGATTTCCCTTCCAAAGGCAATACTGGAAATATATCTGTTGAGCAAATTCCCGATTGATTAGGCAGAGCCACTTTATTTAGATATGGACGAAGTTTGGCATACAGAATATGATTTGGAGTAAACCGGAATTTTGAACTCTTCAAGTCTTCGGCATTCTCGCTTGATGTTTTAATAATATTTCCAGTTTCTTTTTCAATGTCCTCTAATCCAATGTAGAAATCCTGTTTTGTAAATTCTGCTGGTAAAACTTGCTTTCTGTCAAGAGTTGCCAAGTTTTTGAATTTCCCAATTTCCCATCCCTTTTCATTCCTCACCGGGTCTCCAAACATCTCCAAAAACGTGCTTTTCAAAAATTCATCCAGCAGGCGGATGCTTTCTTTGCGTTGGGCTATCAGGTTTTCGGCTTTGCTTAAGAGATTGGCGATGTGGAGTTGGTCGGGAAGTGAGGGAAGTTCAAATTTTACAAAATCAACAAAACCTCTTGAAATACCGCCAACTGTTGCACCTCTAAAATCCCGCATTATTTCTCTTTGACCTTGTGGGCATTTCAAATAATGAAATACGAACTTCGGATTAGCCTTTGACTTATCGACTTTCAAGAGAAAAACGTGTTCATTTACTGCTGCTTTGTCAAAAGGAAATTCATCAGTTACAAAACTGACTTTTCCTGTAGTTGCTCCGTCTTTTACAATTAGTATATTTTCTTTTTCAACTATTCCATTTTTTAAGCCATTGAAAAAATCATCTGGAATGTATTTAATCGTTTTAAAATTAAATCCACCATTCCCATCTAAATGTTCTGCTCCTAATGAAGGAATACCATTATTATCAAGTGATGCACCGCCTTTAGGTCTTCCACCACTTTCAAGAGAACTCAATATTTGTGATAACTTTACTTGCATTACACCAACTCTTTTAATTTCGTCAATCCTTTTTGAATATCAGCTTCAGTGGTTTCTAATAATCCCGAAGGGATTTGATGTTTATAGAAAAACATGTTGGGCCAAGGGTGCGACCCCGAAGGGGTCGTATAAACACCGCTAGATAGCTTTCTATAAACATATGAACCCTTTGGTTTCTTTAATCTTCTATCCATTTGAATAAATATTCATCTTTAAATTCTATCTCAAATTTCTTTAAAAAATCCAGGTATTCTTCTCGAAACGTTTGCTTTTTGTGATGTTCCTTTTGGTTCATTATATATTTCACTACAGAATCAATTTGCGAATGGCTATACGAAAATGCCCCGAACCCTTCCTGCCAATTGAATTTGAACTTCGAAAATTTCTTTTCTGTAATAAATTCATTCGTTGACTTTTTAATTTCCCTTACCAAATCCGATAAACAGCAAGCTGGTTTCATTCCGATAAATAAATGAATATGGTCTGGCATTCCGTTAATAGCTAACATCTTTTGTCCTTTATTTCTGACAATTCCTGTGATGTATTTATACAATTCTTCTTCCCATGATGCAGAAATCATGGCTTCCCTATTCTGAACAGCAAATACAATCTGAATGTATATCTGTGAAAATGTACCCGCCATTATATCATTTGCTTTAATTCCCCCAATCCTTTTTGAATATCGGCTTCAAGGGTTTCCAGTTTATAATACATGCCTGTTGGACTCCTTCGGAGTCCAAGGTTTGTAGCTTTGGGAATAGCTGCAAACCTGCGACCCCAACGGGGTCGAACAAACCAAGCCGGAACATTTATAGCCGAAAGAAAATGATTGATTCTATTCATTTACCAACGTTTTTAATTCCTTCAACCCTGTTTCAATACTTTTCTCCAATTCCTCCAGTTTCCCGAAAATCACCTTTGGTTTTTCATACACTACTTCGTCATACACTTCTTCTTTGTAGGTGCTTAGGTTCAAGTCGTAGTTGTTTTCTACAATCTCCTTTTTCGGCACCATAAAGTATTTCAGCTTTCTGTCGCTGTCCTTTTTAGCGTCTCTTGCTTTGTAGCGTTGCACAATGTCGGGCAGGTCGCTTTCGGCAATTTTGTTTCGCTTATCGTCTAAGGTGTAGCCGTCTGCCTGCATGTCGTAAAACCAAACATGGTCGGTTTCGCCACCTTTGGTAAAAATCAAAATGGCAGTGCTTACGCCTGCATAAGGTTTAAATGCTCCGCTTGGCACAGCAATCACGGCTTTCAATTCTGCTCTTTCAATTATCAGTTTTCGGACTGCTTCAAATGCTTTACCGCTGTTTTGTATTACTCCACTTGGCACAATCACGGCAGCCGTTCCACCCATTTTCAGCATGTTAAAAATGCGTTCTACAAACAGCAGTTCAGTTTTGGTGGTGGGTATTTTAAGCCCTTCATTTATATCGCCTTTGTCAATGTTTCCTGTAAAGGGCGGATTGGCTAAAACAATATCAAACTGGCTGTCTTCATTGTAGCTTTTGCTGAGGGTGTCTTTGTAATCAATTTTGGGTTCGTCAATACCGTGCATCATCATGTTCATCAAACCCAAACGCACCATGGTGGTGTCAATGTCATAACCCACAAAGCTCTGGTCTAAAATGGTTTTTACTTCCTGCGTCAACACAGCACTGATGGCGGCACGTTCAAAACCGTCTTCGTCTTTCTGTAATTTGGCAGGGTCTTTCTTTCTTACCAAATCAGTAAGGATATATTGGTAAGCACCTAACAAGAAACCGCCTGTTCCGCAGGCAGGGTCGGCAATGCGTTGCCCCAATTGCGGAGCAACCAGTTCAGCCATCAGTTTAATGATGTGGCGTGGAGTGCGGAACTGTCCGTTTTTTCCTGCCGTGGCAATTTCGCTCAGCAGCATTTCATAAACATCGCCCTGTATGTCCTGAAAAGCATGTCCGCCTTCGGTAGCATCTTTTTCAATTTCTTTGAAAATATCTTCCACAATGTTGATGGCCGAAACCAGCAAACTGGCTTTGGGCATAATGAACACAGCATTGGCCATGTGTTTGGTAAAAGGCGATGTTTCTCCGTTCAGGTCTTTCAAAAACGGAAACACTTTTGTTTGCACATGCAATAGCATTTCGTCTGCGGGCTTGTGTTTAAAAACACTCCAACGCAATTCGTTTTTGTCAATGCTTTCGTTGCTGCCGGGTATTTGAAACTTACCTGAAAACCGGGAAACGTATTTTTCACCTGTCCATTCTGCATCCCGTTCCCGTTTGGCTTCCAAATCGTCCAAACGTTTCATGAAAATGAGGTAGGTGATTTGCTCAATGGCGGTTAGGGGGTTGGCAATGCCGCCTTCCCAGAAGTTTTGCCAGAGCTTGTCTATAAGCGATTTTAATTGTGGGTTGTTTTGTAACATCTATGCTGCTAATACTTTTTTGGTTAAACTTAAAATTTCGTCAATCTCATTTTGATTAAAAATTCCTCTAATGCCTTCGGGGTGAAGCATGGTAAAAGGAGATTCAATCAGGTTGCGTTTGCTCACTTCACCTTTTTCCAACACAAAATTCTTGAGTAATTCCAAAAATTGAAGTTGTCGGCTCGTGAGGTAGCTGTGTTTGGCAATAAAATCATCAAAAGCTTTGGTCACGGTTTCGGCAAAGGTTTCTAATCGTTCAATGCCCAAAATATGTTTGATGAATTGTACCAATGCCGCTTTGCGGTGGTTGTAAACCTTGCGAAGCAAATCAATGGTAATGTACGGATGCTCGTTGTGCAGTTCTTCGGCTAATTGCTCTGCTTCATCTGTGGTGATTTCCTGCCCTTGTTTCAGTTTTTGTAAAATCGGACTGCTTGAAACCAATTCATTGATTTTCTTCTCAACTAATTCACGATACTTGGCTACACTCAAGGCTTCGTGTTGCGGACCAAACTCTATAAATTCCTTTTCGGAAACAATGTCTTTCAGGTTGAATTTGGCAGGAGCTAAAGGAATTACCGCTTCACGGAATTTCATCAAAGGAGAAAGTTTCTGAATTAGCTCTTCAAACTTATCTTCGTTGATGGTTGCCCAATAATTATTGCTTTGTGCCTGACGAATTAATTCCTGCTCTCTTGCTACAATATTGATGCTCAAAGGCAGTTCGCCAATTTCTTCAATGATGCTTTCTTTCAGCGTTTCAAATTTTTCAGATTCACCTGCCAGGTGTGCCAATGAAACTTCCACAATGTCTTTTTCAAATAGCATGGCTTTGAAATCTACATCCGAAACCGTGCGTAGCAATGGTTTTACAACCGCTTCCAAAAATTCCATTTTGTCAGCAGTCAGGTTGTTCCAGAAGTTTACATCTTCCAGGCGCTGCAGTTCATGTTTGGCTTCCATAATCACCACCGAATTTTTTGGAAGCGATTCAATCTGCTTTCTGATTTTCTGAACTTCTTTGTTTACAATTTCTGAATTGCCCTGCGTTTGGGCTTCTTCAATCTTTTCTAAGCGCACACCAAACAAGCGAACAGGCAAAGGAATTTGTGCTTTCAGTTCTTTGCCTCTCGGATTGAGTTTGAAGTATTCAAAGTTGTCCCAGCAATCAAGAATCAGGAAATTGTCTTTTTGGGTGCACCAAGGTTTTATTTTTTCAGGTTCGAGTAAACGAGTTCCTCTGCCTATCATCTGCCAAAATTTGGTATAGCTGTAAACAGGTTTTGCAAAAACCAAATTCACCAATTCCCTAACATCAATGCCTGTGTCGAGCATGTCCACACTAATGGCTATGCGTGGCATATCATTGTGAACAAACTGGTCGAGCAAACCACCCTTACCATAAACTCGTGGGTCTTCGCTTACCAATACTTTGGCTAATTCTCCTTTATATTCGGGGTAAAGCGAATCAAAAATTTCTTCTACTCGTCTTGCATGTGCTTTGCTGATGCAAAAGAAAATCGTTTTCCCAGGCAAAACTCCGTTGGCATCTTTGATGCACTCTTCCATGAATTCACGGACAATCAAAGCGTTTGTGCCACGGTTGATTACCTTCTTTTCAATCTCCGTTCCTTCGTAATTGATTTCTTCAATTTCCTTTCCTTCCAACATCAGTTTTTGTTGGTCTTCCAAAGTAATTGTCCGCTTGTTTATTCCTTCGTCCTGAAACTTGGTTTTGATTTTCATTACCTGAAAATTGCTCAGGAATGGCGGAATGTGATTTACCGCTTCGTCATAGGAATAGGCAAAAGTGGGAACGCCATCTTCGCATTCAAATAGTTGAAATGTGTTGTGGTCAATTACATCTGTTGGCGTGGCTGTTAAGCCAAGCGTAATGGTATTGAAGTAGTCGAGAATTTCCTGATAGGTATTGTAAATGCTTCGGTGGCTTTCGTCCACCACAATCAAGTCAAAGAAATGCGGACTTAAACTTTTTTCTTCGTTGCGAATTACATTCAACATAGTCGGATAAGTTGAAACATAAATTCGTCTGTCGGTGGCAATTTCTTTTTCGCCCTGCTTTGGCCAGCGTGGTTCGTTGGGCAAATGCTCTTTGAATGCCTCTAGAGTTTGGTCACGAAGTGCAATTCTGTCAACCAAAAACAAAACTCTCTCTACCCAACCTGCTCTCATTAATGCGTCCATCAAGGCAATGCAAGTTCTTGTCTTGCCTGTGCCTGTGGCCATTACCAACAAGAATCTGCGTTTGCGTTTTTCAACGGCTTCCATAACCGCACGAATTGCCTGAATTTGATAGGCTCTTCCGGCAATCTTGGTATTAATAAAATCACCTGCTAATTGCTTTCTCTTCTTTCGTATGTATGCGTATCGTTCAAGGTCGTCTCTTGTCGGGAAACCATGAACCTTTTTAGGTGGATAATTTTCTAAGTCCCAAAAGTAAATGTCGTGTCCGTTAGTATAGAAACAAAAAGGCAAATCAACGCCTTGTGTTGATTGAATGTTGTAGCAATATTGTTTTGCTTGTTCCCGTCCAAGTGCAGCGTCCACCGAAGTTTTTTTGGCTTCCACAACTGCAAGGGGTTTGCCATCCTTGCCTAATAAAACATAGTCGCTGTATTGGTGTCCAGCGTAAGGAGTTGTCGGTTCTTCAACAACAGTCAACTGAATATCAAATTCCTCAATCACCTGAGTTCGGTCAGTCACATTCCAGCCGGCTTGTTTTAAGCGGTTGTCAATGATTTCTTTCCTTGTCAGTTTTTCGTTCTTCACTTTATATAATCTAAAATTTATAGTTGGTCAAAATACGCAAAAAATCCGTTTTGTTGTCCGAATGTTCTGTCGGTGCGTTGGCAGAAACGGCTCTTTGGATTTTGCCGAAGGGTTGGCTTTGTGCGGTTGGGGCAAAAGCCAATGTGCCGTTTGTGGGCTGGCTGTAGAATTTCAAAATTTTTGTGCGAAGGGTAAAAAAATTAAAACACATTCGGGTCGGCAATGAGTGTCGGATTATTTGTCTGTCTTTTTCGTTTTTCATTCCAAGTTTAATATTTCATTTTCATTGTCAATTTACTGTGTCGTTGTCTTTTTTCCGCTTGTGCATAACGGTTCGCAGCTATGCCCAGTAGCCGTTTTGCGGGCTTCGTCACTGTCCAACAGAACAAGGTTTCTGCGGGGTACACGGTTTCAAATTGCTCTTTCATAGGCTATTGGGCATAGGTGCTGTTATGCAACGCTATTTTTGATTATTCAGCATTTCTTTTATTCCACCAATTGAGCTTAGGATTCCTGTTGCTTCAAATGGTATGTAAATCGTTTTGTTATCTTTTCCAGATACCATTTCTTGCAATGTATCAATATATTTGGTAGCAATTAGATAGTTAATCGGGTCACCATTTTTTGAACTAATCGCATTCGTAACAAGTTTAATTGCTTCTGCTTCAGCTTCTGCCGTTTTTATTCTGGCTTGAGCTAATCCTTCTGCTCTAAGAATCTCAGATTGTTTTTCTCCCTCAGCTTTTTTAATTTCACTTTCTCTAAATCCTTCTGCTTCTAAAACTTTTGCTGTCTTCTTTCCTTCTGCATCTAATACAGCTGCTCTCCTATCTCTCTCAGCACGCATTTGTTTTTCCATTGCTTGCTTAATATCTTCAGGCGGATTAATGTCCTGTAATTCTACACGATTAACCTTTACACCCCATTTATTTGTTGCATCATCAAGGATTGTACGAAGCTTTGAATTAATGGTATCACGTGAACTTAAGGACTCATCCAGTTCTAACTCACCAATCACGTTTCTTAATGTTGTTTGAGTTAATTTTTCTATTGCATCGGGCAAATTTTCAATTTCATAAATTGCTTTGACTGGATCCATAATTTGGAAATAGAGTAATGCGTTAATTTGAACATTTACATTGTCCTTTGTAATAACATTTTGTTTTGGAAAGTCATAAACAGTTTCGCGAATATCAATTCTGGATTTAGTACTAAATCTAATGTGTTTTTTGTCATCTGTACCTTCAACAACATATCTCCAGGTAATTTCTCTTGGCTTATCAATGATAGGCCAGATTATGTTTATTCCAGAGTGTAATGTACGACTATACTTTCCAAGTCGTTCGATTACTATAACTTCAGCTTGTTGCACAATTTTAAATCCTGCAACTGCGAAGATTAAAACGAAAAGAGCAATAGCTCCTGCAATGATAATAAGTCCCATAACGAATTAATTTAAAGGTTTAACAATTAAAACAATACTTTCTATTTCAACAACTGTGACAATAGTCCCAATTTGAATTATTTCATTATTTAATGATTTTGCTTTCCAATCATCACCATCTATTTTAATCCTACCTGTATTTTTTATAGGATGTATTTCCTCTGTTACTGTTCCATTTTTATTGATTAAAGCATCTTGGTTGGTTTTGACTTTGTCTTTTCTATAGCCATATTTTGTAATAATTGGTCTTATCAAAAAATAAGTAAGAGCAACTCCAAATGCAAATAATAATATTTGCCATTTTACTTCCAATCCAAAGTAATTACCGATTGCAGCAAATATAAATCCGATACCAACTGCACCAGAAATGAATCCAGCAGTGAAAATTTCAGCAATAAACGCGATTATTCCGATTGCTATTAAAATGTGCCAAGTTTCCATTTTTAAATTATTTATGTTGATTGTCTTTTCTTCTCATAGTGTTGCATAACGTTTGCCGATATCTGACGTTCTCCATAGCGATAGCGGAGGAGAATGTGGCGAAGCCCTTGCAGATATCGGCTGTTGTGTGTCCCGAAGGGTCGTAGCGAAGCGGAGAAGTCATTTTTTTGCTCGTTATTTTTAGCAGAGAGTTTTTTCATATTATTTCCGAAAATTTAATTTTTTCCGTTTCGATTTTTTTCAAGAGGGGTCGGGGGTGAATTGAAAAAATCGAAACACCTTATTCTTTTGTTATTAGTTCGTATTCTTTTTTAAAGTTCGTATTGTGATCTTTATTGAAAAAAGGTAAACCAATCAACCTATAATTTGGATTTTCCGCTTTTATAACTTTTTCAAATCCATATTTTTCAGTAATTTCTTCCAAAAACTTCTCTTTCCATCCTTCTTTTCCAGTTTTGAAAGTTCCATCATCTCCGATAAATTCATTTCCTTTTGGCTCAATAAATATTTGATAATAAAGCTCTGTTTCTACAACGCCAACTTTCTTTTTATTCTTTGTTTTCAAAAAGAGAATAAAGTCAGGTTGAAAACCTCTTCCTTGTTCAAAATCAAAGATTTTATAGATTTCTTCGTTTCTCAAAAGATAAATTTCTTTGTATTTACTTTCAAGATTTCCGATTGTTTCTTTGATAAATCCAATCAGTTCTTTTTCTTCACTTGTTCCATGAAACGAATCCAAAACATACCAGTTTTCCGTTTCTAATTCTTTGGCAATTCTTTCAGAATCAGAGTCTGCTTCAATTGTCTTTGTTTTTGGCTCTGCAAAGAATTTTTTGAAATCTCCTGCAATAAATTCGCTTCCAATTTTTGGAGCAATTTTATCTTTGAGTTCTGCAAAAATATTGTCTAAAAACTTCAGCACTAAACCTAACTTGTCGCTATTATCAATATCATCATACTTTGTATTTTTACTGACAATTATTTTTACATCAAAATCGGCAAGTTTGTCTGTCTGCAATTCTTCAATACTCTCAATTTCCAGTTCTTCTTTTAGTTTTTCAAATTGAAATAATGAATTTTCTTGTTTTGCTTTGATATTGATAGCTTTTTGGAAAATATGTTTTTCAATATCTTTGAATTTTATTGAAATTGTTTGTAATCCTTTTTCTTGTAAATTTAGTCTTTGTAAATCTTCTTGTTTCTCAAAATCAATTTCTTGTTCTGTAATTTCTAAACCTTTGATTTTATACGGAACAAAAAAATCCTTTTTAATGTCTTCCAAGGTCTTCTTTTTCCTGTTTGGATTATCAATTTGCTTGTTATACCAAATTTTTGTTTCTTGATAAAATTTACTGTCTTGAAAATCCTTTTTGAGTGCAAAAGTTTTGATAACTTTATCGTCTCTGATATATCCGTCTTTTCTTAATTCTTCTTTGAGATGTGAAATATATCTCGATTCTTCGTCATAAGTATAATAATATAATTCTTCCAAAACTCTTAATTCATGTTTTAGATCATCATCAAATTTTCTTTTATTTTTGATTTTGTCATTGAAAGCAAAAGGGTAATATCTGACACCTCTTCCGATAAGTTGTTTTTCTTTGGTCGTTGCTTCTGGAGTCTTTTTTGTGCTTCCCCCCGTGTTTTGTCCTTGATACAGTCTGACAATATCAAAAAGGTTTAACACATCCCATCCTTCCGTCAATCTATCAACCGTAAAAATGGCTCTGATATGATTATTTTTATCTTCTAAACTGTTTAATAATTTTTCTGTTTCATCATCTGTTTTCTCTTTCTTGGTTTTATTCGTTTTTGAGTTGGTGATAATCGTATTTTTCTCCTGATAGCTTTGTTTGATCCAATTTGCCACATCCCCAAAGTGAAGATTTTCGTTTTTGATAAAAGCTAAAACTTGCTCTGTTCTTGATTTTCCTTGTTCATACAGGCTTTTGCTTTGTGCGATTTTATCTACAATATTTTTGAGAAAGTCAAAATCACTACTTGAAATAGTATCTATCCAATGCAAAAACTCTTCATAATCTGCTTTTGATTCATCAATGGTTTTACTTCTAAAAAGTATAACTGGTTTAAAGTTTGCAATATCATTTTTAAGTGCGATTTTGTGTCTATACCATTGAAAAAGTAAGGCTTG
>Ga0208461_1002572_pt1 | contig 14712 bp, 20 predicted proteins | sample AD_JPNTR4_MetaG_FD_184448 | JGI IMG/M metagenome (GOLD analysis project Ga0208461, IMG submission 184448) | Active sludge microbial communities of municipal wastewater-treating anaerobic digesters from Japan - AD_JPNTR4_MetaG (SPAdes) (version 2) | ecosystem: Engineered > Bioreactor > Anaerobic... | reverse complement strand
CAGAAGAAAAGGGGTTCAGTATTGAAGAGATCCTAGAATGTCAGAAAAGTTTAGGATTGGAATTCCTGGAATTCAGAACCTTAATCTGTGAACTGGCAGCAATCCCAGAATACAGGAAACTCGAAGCATAACTTTTTTATACCAGTTTCACAAACTCTTTTATATAAGCGCGTCATTAGTGTAAAGTAACATAACCCTTAACCATAGGGGAGATGGCGGTTCATAACGACCATGACGCATAAAGAAGAAGATTGGAACTAAATATTAAATATGCCACGGAAACCAACTGGAAACCCAAACGGGCGCCCTCCTATTGAGATTGATTGGAAAAAGTTTGACGCTTTATGTAAAATACAGTGCACACTAAATGAAATTGCATCTATTTTTGATTGCTCAATTGATACCATAGAAAACAAGGTAAAAGAAGCGCATGGTATAACTTTTTCGGACTATAGAGCGCAAAAAGCAGAAGGAGGAAAAGCAAGCCTTCGTAGGATGCAATGGAAATCGGCAGAGGATGGAAATACAACCATGCTGATATGGCTCGGTAAAAATGTACTGGGGCAGACAGACAAAGTGCAAAATGAGATATCCGGACCTAATGGCGCGCCAGTTCAAATAAATTTAATAAGGTCTGATTTCAAACAGAAATCCGATGAATAATCTGTATTCTCGGATAAACGATACTTTTTTATCATTCGTTGAAAGCAATCCAGATAAACGTAAATTCGTATTTTATGGCGGTGCAGGTTCTGGAAAATCTGTTTTCATCGCTATGTTTATCTGCATTAGGTTTCTAACAGGGCAGAATGAAAACATACTGGTTTTGAGGAAATGGCTTCCTGCGCTCAAGATTTCAGCACTTAAACTCATAATTGATATTTTGATATCCTGGGGATTCGATGCAGAGTCTCACCTCAACAAATCAGATTTGATTCTAAAGTTCGGGACTAACCGGATATACTTTTCTGGATTAGATAACCCGGAGAAAATAAAGTCGGCTGAATTTACCTACATTTGGATTGAAGAGGCCACTGACCTGGATAGGGAAGACTACCTGCAATTAACCCTTCGGTTAGGACGGGCTAAACACACATCAAATGCTAAAATATTGATGAGTTTTAACCCGATTGACCAGTATCATTGGTTAATCCAGGATGTGATTGAGCATCCGGATGATACCACTGCAATATGCCATTCTACCTATTTGGACAACTACGACAATCTATCCGATGCGTTTATAAAGGATTTAGAGGACCTAATCAACAAAGATGAGAACTATTACAGGGTTTATACTTTAGGCCTTCCAGGTGTCCTTAAAAACATCATTTACACGAATTACACAATTCAAAACGTGGAGATGCCGGCTCATCCTCAACTATACGGGCTAGACTTTGGTTTCAACAATCCAATGGCACTTGTAGAGGTTGCAATTAGAGATGATTCTGTTAGAGTCCACGAGCGGTTTTATGAGCGCGGTAAAACAACTGATGATTTAATTAAATGGATGGATAAAAATAAAATATCAAAAACCGCGCCTATGTATGCAGATAGTGCAGAACCTGACCGTATAGAGCAAATACGTAAAGCAGGATATAACATCCATCCGGCAAAAAAAGATGTTGCTGCTGGAATCGATTATGTTAAATCGTTAAACCTTGTTATTACATCAAGTAGTCTGAATTTAATAGGAGAAATCCGGACATACAAATACATGGAGCGCAAGGATGGAAGCGTGATTGATGAACCTGTTCCATTTAACGATCACGGACTCGACGCACTTAGATATGCCCTGTTCACGCGTTATTTCAACAATACTCAAGTATCTCGTGATAAAATACCACGCCGGAACAAAAAGAATCCCCGCGGTGGATTCACATAACATTTTTATACTAATACGTATAATATAGTAGTGTAACAATATGTGATGTTACAAAATGTGTGTGCCTCATCAATTGGTTCAATCCGGTGGTGAGGTATCAGCCATGCGTAACCGGCATGGCATGTTAAAACCTGTATTCAGTTTTCACTCGTGTAAACCACGTCTCAAAAAATAGAATTACCGTCCTTTGTATGGCATGTATGTATACAAAGGACAGGTTACATTTTTGCAGTCTTTTTCTTGAGCATTATCATAAAATCCCATACAATCATAGCATTTAGCCTTTATTGCTTCTTTTCTGGTTATCCGGAATCCGTTCAGGAACTTAATGATCTCACTCTTACCCTGGAACTGTTTTCCACTTGTCGATACGTGGTTCAGATGTTGTTTCTTTTGTGCTGTAGGTGCCATTTTCTCACACTACATCAATGTATCTCTTCAAAGTGATATAAACACACGGGATGATACCATATGTTGCTGTAACCCCCAAAAACTCAACTCTCACAACAATACAAATGAAGCATACAAATTTGTATATACTATTACAGACTAATATGTATCTATGTCAGAAATTACAGAACGAGAGAAACAGAACAGACCTCCACAAGAGGATAGTATCAGAGGGTTAGACAAGGAAAAGAATGAGTGGTGCGCGTAATCGCGCATACCTTTTATCCCCATAAAATAAACTCTATTTTGTGACTCGCGGGGAACGCAGGCGCGTTTATGTCCAATGTGTTGTTAAGGCGTTTAATCAGGTTCAATTTGCAGAGTGGGAACTATCAGACGTTGAATTTTTAAGACCTTACATTTCAGCCATGCACCAGGCTGATATCATTGAATCGATCCTGCCTACTGGGTGGAAATTTAAAAATAGTGTGATAGATTGGATTTGTAGGAACAGACCTACAAATTAGTATTTTTCTGAAAATACGTAACTGCATGACTTGCAGAGGTATCTCTGTCTCTTTTCACGCGCTTTCAGGATATACCCGGACTTGCTAACGGTTGAACCTCCGCACGATGGGCATATAACAGGCTCTCCTGGTGCAAAGGCCGAACTGATAGGAATATCCGATGACTTTAGTTTTTCATACCTGCGCTTTCTATATTCTTTCTGCATTTCAACCGCGCTCTTCGGGGTATGGGCCTCTGCTATTTGTTTTAGTTTGAGTCTGCGCTTTAATTCCAATTCATCTTGTATTTCTTCTTCAGTTTTTCCGCGCTTTGGTTCTATACCGAGCGCATCAAATACAATGGTTTCTTCATTGGTTAGTTGTTTTTCCTCTGCAATTGTTGTATTAGATTTTAGCAGTTCATTGCGATAGTTATCTGCATAATCCTGGTAATATTTACCATTTTCATGCTCATCTTTCATCCAAAATGGGATATCACATTGCCGCGTTGCATGCCCGGTCTGGATTTCTCTCTCGATAAGATACCGGACCATTTCTTCACGCTTTTCTTTCATCTCCATATGCGTATAATATATTTACACTATACTATACATACATTTGTGTATACATGCATCTATCTGTTTATACAATTGCGATCTATATACGCGTAATATAATTACACACACATATACATTCATACACGTATACATGTATACTTACATATCTATACATGTATACACAAACGCATAGATACATGTATATCATACTAAAATCATTATACGCGTATATGTACTCTAATAATAATAATACATACATGTAGTACTAACTAAGTAGATCTATTTAACATAATATATTATAAACTATTAAATACAATTTATATTGATGGTAAGACAGAATGTTATGTCATTCTCATGTTCAGATGAATTTGAGAATAAAATTAAAGCATCTGCCGGAAATCATAGTATTTCAGCGTGGATTAGAGAAGCATGTGAACAAAGATTGGAGAGGGAGAAATGCGAGCAATAACAAAACCAAATGCTGTTGAAGCATTTAAGCGAATCATAGACATTGCTCCGGTATATGGAGACATCAAACTCGATGAGTCCGGATACATGTATTTGGAAGTCGAAACGTTATGCGTCCACATCACCGATCCACTGCGCGACCTGGAGAAACTGGTAGATTGGTCACCGCTCGGAAAACATGCCATGGACTACTACCGTGATCAGTTGGTGTATGGAGCGCACATAAAGAAGGACAATCCTGACGACGAGGCAGAATACACCTACTATCAGCGATTGAGAGAGTATGGTGTTCCTGCTTCTGAAGTAGCCGGATATATGCTCGAAATTGATCAAATAAAAGAAATAATATCAAAACTCAAAGAATTCGAATTGTCGAGGCGCGCAGTAGCAGTAACATGGCAACCGTGGGTTGACCTGGAATCAAACGACCCGCCGTGCTTGGATCTCCTTAAATTTACGATTAAAGACATTAAATTGTGTTTGAGCGTGGTATTCCGGAGTCATGACCTCATCAAAGGATGGGTAGCAAATGTATACGCGCTTGTGCATTTGATGCAATATGTATCAATGACATTGGATATAGACATTGGATATCTTGAGGTTATATCATTTGATCCGCACGTTTACATGAGCGACGTAGACCGGGTTAAGATGCTGAAGGAGAAAATCTAAATCTTTTTTATCAGTGGTAGAATTTGAGATATACCATATATTCCGGCAACGATGACACCAACCAACCACGCAAGTTTTGACCGAAGCGTGACACCACAAAACTCAATCAATCCCATCTCTGATTGTGGAGGAGGTTGAGGTTTAGAACAATCTATTTTTTGAGAAAGAGAATCAACGGTTTTAACAAGAATGGTTAAAGTTTCGTTGGTCTCCTGGATTTTACTTTCGATTCGCGTAATATCATCTTTATGATCCCGGTTATGCGCTTTAACGTCATCCCGCGTCTCTTGAATCAAATCATACATCATTTGAAGTGAAAAATGGCCTACTGTATCAGGTGGAGTCATGCTGCTATACCGGTATTTTCTTATACCTGTTTAGTTCCATCGGGTATAATATTATCTTATTTTGGTGCGCGTGAAAGATTATAAATACTCACTCGTCTAATATGTAGTATACACAGGTGAATTAACATGAGCAAATACGTTGAAGATGAGAAAACAGGGAACTGGATGTTAGTAGACGATGACAATCAAGATGGAAATGAATATGATGCAGATGGACACCTTGATAACTTGATTAACCGGGTGAACACCTGGAACCATGAGGACATCCGAGAACTCAAGGACATATTAGACCAGATACCCGAAGTGCTTGCATCAGCAGGGAAGGCACCACGGGCGGCAGATGTAATTGATTATTCAGATCTTCCAACAGAACCGATTCCGGCAGGTGTTGAAACCTATCCAGTATGGGCAATGGATAAGCGTGGATTCTGTCTCGTTGGTGCAGCAGCAGACTCAATTGAGCACATCTCTGAAATCAGAGATTTGCAATAAATCTATCTATTTTTAACGCGCAAACATTAGGTTAATATGCCTGATGCCAATGCGCCTAAACAAATAAAAACAATCGGTCGGTCATTTGTTACAAACACCGGTGCTTATTTTAATACAGAAAAGTTATCCGTGCCTTATATCCTTAAAACATCGGTGAATCCTTATTACGTCGTCGTAAAGAGTAGGGTTACAAATCAGTTATTTGGTAATCCTCCGGAATATAATATTTACAATCCTAATCAGGAAAAGGACATCAAACTGTCAGAGATTGCAACTCGCATGTGCGAGAACCTCATCGATCCAGACACGATGATGAAAACAAATCTGTTTTTGAATGCGCAGACTGCATTCTCCGATATATTTGATTTCGGTGCGTCATTATTCGAACCAGTATGGGGACCGTCTAACATATCAGGTATAAATTGGCAGAATCTAATTGCGCTCAAGCATTTGCCAACCGACACATTCCGGCTTCTTCCGGATGGTATCGATAAAACACCATCACAGATTGTTAAGGGCATTTACATCGGAACAGACGGAAAAATCCATTATTCGCAGCAGCAGGATGATGGGAAGTTTTATGAGATAAAGAACATCCTTCACATTAAATCACCAGTGTCCCGTGACTTGGCAGGGGATGCTCTATCATGGCCTGTAATCCCTGTCATTGAGATGCTCAATTTCATGATTGACATCAGGCGCATGAAAGGTGCGCGTGTGGGAGCACCATCTGTTTTTGTGGAAATGCTATCTGATGACGATGACACTAAAGCAATTGCCGAGGACATCATTCAAAATTGGGGCGTAACTACACAGTTCGCACATTCTGATAAAATACGGGTTTATACGATATCAACCGATGAATCGCCAACAGTTGAGGATGCAATTAAATCACTCGAGATGTTACTGGATTTCCTCTACAATCCGGCAGCGATGATTCAGAAAGAAGGGACGCGGCTAGGGGGCTCTGATGCAGGCGCGGAACGTCTCATCAATGCACAGAGCAATACGTTCTTATCATGGTTAGATTTAGGATTCAGTTCTATTTTACAGAAATGGCTCGATATTAACGGGTTCGGTGAGAAAGGATATTCCGGTCAGGTTTGGTTCCCGAAACTTGAAGTGGATAAGACAGCACTCGATTTGCAGAAAGCCAACGATGGATTTGCTGACCAGTCTCTTACCAGGGATGAGCGCCGCGTTTTGCGCGGGTTCGACGTGGCCAATGAAACCACATCTTCAATTCTTGAGGAGGAATATAGCAGTGTTGGTATTTCAATCCCTGGGCTTATCCAGAACTCAAATCCGATTCAGAATTCTAACCCTCCGGAGAAACCGAACCCTGCAATGCCACTTGCAGACGAGGCATCTAAACGGTTCAGGTTGCGCAATGCTGCACTTAAGGACGCAATATATTCAGCCATTGGTGAATAATGGATTTAAATAAGGCGCAATTAGCGATTGAAGAATATGATAATGGATTATTTGATGATTTAATCCAAATAGCAGAGGATACGTTTGTTTTTGGCACAATTCTAACAATTGCAGGTATGCTGCGCAAGAAAGCAATTGCTCAAGAAATATATGCGCTTGGTCGCGCAGTTATACCAACAAAATTAACTCCTGATGATCTAGATGAGTTAGATCCAATTGTAAGAGAGACTGCAAATGATAAATTTGTAAATGATTATAAAAACAATCTGCTAAATGGAGGAAGATACGTAAATAAAGCGATATTAGGCAACAAAGGCGAAGATGGAATCATACCATATCTCGGTTATAACCGGGAGTGGGTGCCTTGGGCTGAACGGTTTAAACAAACTCACAGAGAGGAGTTATATTCAATTTTAACATCCGGAAAGCCAATTTCAGAAATTAAAGCAGATTTACAGGCGCATTTTGATACACTTGATAACTATACAGATTTAATTGCAAGAACTGAAGTCCTCAACAATTCAGAGATAATCCAGCATCAAAAATGGGTAGATGAGGGATTTGATAAGTTTTTATGGGTTTGTTCCTCACAAGAGAATTCACCATGCGCTGAAATATGCTCACAATTCTGCGGCCAAATATACGATAAGAAAGATATCCCATTCGGGGGCGAATTGGCCCATCCGCGTTGCCGTTGTTCCAGGCATGCCATTGTATCACAGCATAATGCGAGTGATTGGGATGATTTGCCAGTTGCAGAATCATCTGATTACGCGCGTGATTTGAGAGGAGAACCTAAACGCGCTGAACAAATAATAAAAGACAGTAATATAAAAGTGGATGTAGAGGCTTACAAGTCAAAGCAACTTAAAATAAAGAGCAATGATGAATTAAAAGCAGGGGAAATAATACCAAAACTTACACCAAGAGAGGCGCTTCCATATAAAGGAATCAACCTGCCGGAAGGATATACAAAATATTCCTCTACAAATCTGGATAAATTAGCAACTGATATTAAATCAATCGCTAAAAACAATCCAGAATTCGATAAAGCGCTTAAGCAGTATACATCAGGACCATACAAGAAAATCAACAAATACGCGCGTGGAGAATGGAAACCATCATCTAAAAAGGTAGAATCTAAATATTCTGGTATAATATCTGAACTTGAAAAAGGACTTGAAGAGGCACCTAAATATAACGGAAACGTGTATCGTGGAGTTGGATTCAGCACAGAAAAGAAATTTAAAGATTTTATAAATGCGTCTCAAAATGATGGATTATTAAGATTTGATGGATTTACATCCACATCACTAGAACGCAAAGTTGCAGATAATTTCGTAAAAATGGGAGATAAACCATTTAGAGTATCTATGGAAATAAAATCTTCAAGTGGTGTGTATTTGGATGGCGCTTCGTATTATCGTAAAAACCAGGAAGAGGTTTTATTCAAAACCAAAAGCACATTCGCTGTAAAACGAATAGAGGTTTTATCTGATAATAGCGCTCATGTAATATTAGAGGAAATATAATGCCAGAAGTGGATATGAGATATGTTTCAGATGATAATGAGTTCACAGTCATACCATGCTCTAGTTGTAAATTCCATCCATATGGCGCATCGTGTGATAAATATGGAACAATACCGCGATCAATTTTAAATGGTGAAAAGTGCGAGTATTACAAAAAGCGCGCATAACTTAAATACTAATAAAAACCTCTTTTATTTATGCAGAATGAACTCATAAGCGTGATTGGTGCGTTTATTTTATTTTTTGCGTTGTTTCTTGTTGGAAATAACGAACTGTTAGGTTTATATACTGTTATCATGCTAGCATGGATAGCATACCTAGCATATAAATACGAAAATAATATGTTACACTCGTTATTATCTATCGGACTGTTTGTTTTATTTATTGTTGGATCAATATTATTTCCTGTAATTGGTATCATTTTATTGTTGATATGGATCTATAGTTCGTTATGGTTCGGTTTAAATGCCAACAAAATTCAGGAAACCGTCTAAATGGCTTGTGATGATATCACATTTTGTTTTTCGTTTATATACTATTCTTAAATTTTTGCGCGCGCTTTAAGTGCTATGGAAACCTTTATTATGGCATGGCACCGGATGCAATGGATTTATCTATTCCTACAGCATCAGCCATAGAAATTCCGACTGCTGAAGAAGGCGTGAGAATGCGCGATTTGGTGCTTCAGACGCTCGATGTTTTCCTTCCATCTAAACTAACAGGCACTGGAAGACTGTTCCACTCAAAGGAAATGTTTTCTGGTTCTGTTGACGCATGGAAGGGTAAATATTTTGTATTTTCACCATCTGCTGAACACATTGACTGGGAGCGGTATCTTCAGAATCCTGCAAAGGAGTTACAGAAGTATGATGCGCGCATCGTTGGTGTGAACGATGTTACAAGAATCCCTGAAACCGGAACTCCACGGCTAGAATCTTGGGGCTGGTTTTGGGATGATGAGGTCAATAAACTGGCAGATGATGGAAAACTTGGATTATCTACTGATTTCAATGCGCCATTTGAAGGGGAACAGATGATCGGGTATCCAAAGCCTAATTACATCCTTGTTTTCCCGATGGACGTTGTTAACAGGCAGAATGATATCGGAGCGCGCGTTTTGAATTCGGCAGTATCACAGGAGACCACAACTATGGATGAAGAAACAAAAGGCGCTATCGCTGAATTAAAGGGACTCATCACTGGGTTCATTTCAGCATTCAAAAACGCAAACGTTCAGAACTCAAACCCTGAACCTGTAACACAAATCGAACCCGCCGCAATTGCAGAGGTTGCCCCATCTGTCCCGGTCGAATACCTCGACAAGATAGAGGCAATGAAAGCAGAGAACGAGAAAACAAGTGCAGAACTTGCAGAAATCAAGGCGCAGTATGATGCCATGAAGGCTGCTGAAGCAGAACGCGCAGAGGCTGACAAAGCCGCGCAGGCACAAAAACTCGAGACCATATGGCAGACTACTATCATGCCAAAACTTCCGGCAGCACTGCTGGTAGACGAGGCAAAAGCAGCAGAAATCAAAAAGATGGCAATTGAACAGCCACTTGAGTTTATGCAGCAATACGGAGATTACATCAACAAGACTGAAATTAACGTAGCAAACAGCAATCCATCCGGTCAGAGTCATCAGAACAGCAATCCAGACACTGACAAGCCAGTTGTGATTGGTTCATATAACGCTAGAACAGGAGGATTTGAATAATGGCAACTACTAGCGGGTTCAGACCGCCGAACAATGCAGTAACACAGGAGATTACAGGACCGGAGTATTTCCTGATTGGTGCAAATGCCACCATTGCAAAAATGAAGCCTGGTGTAGTCGTAGAGGTTGATGCGACCGCAGGACAGGTCAAGGAATTTGATGGAACCGGATACCCGATTGGCGTGATTGGTTACGAGGAAGTTCAGACAGGAGATTACAAACCAGCAACCAGAGACACCGCTTTCGGAGCGCTGTATCAGCGTATCCCTGTGCATGTTGAGCGTAATAAACGAGTGCGCGCAAGACTCGCGGCATCACAGACCATTTACAAGGGAATGCCGCTCGTTGCAGGCTCGGATGGGCTACTGTCTGCTATGGGGCTCACCCAGGTAATCACCGGTGATGGTGGAACCGTATCATTCCCTGTTAGGTTTGCAACCGCTGATGAGGCTGTAACAACTGATGAAGATGGAGCAGGAACCGCAATATGGGTTATTCTTGGATAATGGAGGCCAAATAAATGACAAACGAATTAGCAGAAATCGGAAGACAGTGGGATCGTAAAATCGTTCAGGTTCTCCAGACTCGTTCTATCGGCCGGCAGTTAGTTCCTAAAAATATGGAACTGTCAGGTAAGGGAATCGGAAATACCAGCGTAAAATCTTACGGATACAAATCAACGGCTGATGCAACAACCGACATGAACATCCGTCAGGACCTCGCTGATAGCATCGATGTCGAAGGAAAAACTGTTCTCATTCCGATCCAACAGGATATGATTGAGATTCCGCGCAGAACTTTCGAGTCAATGAAATACGATGGTATAAACGTAGATTCAGATGTTGCCATGCAGATGGCTGTAAAAGTTGGAAAGGAATTTGACAAGATGATTATCGACGGATGGGCCCCAGATGGAACTAACTACCTCGTCAAGGGGTTCTACCAGATTGCAGGTAATGCTGGCGCTGGATCTGACTTTGGAACTTACGGGAACGCTGTAAAGTCGGTATCCGCCGCAATAGAAGCGCTTAATACCGATGGCGTGTATTCAGATGCAGGTTATAACCTTGTTGTTAATCCTACCCAATATTTCCAGTTGATTTCTTCGCAGTCTAGCACTGGATTAAGAGAATTCCCACAGGTTATTGAGATTCTCAATCAGGATGCTACTGGTCAGCCTGGCCGCGTTTTCAGCACGACTGATTTAGCCGCAGCAAAAGGACTCTTGATGCCGACTGCAACACCAGGAAATAGCATTTATTTCGATTACATCGAAGCACAACAGCCTACAAACCTTCTGAAATACAAGAACGGAGACACACAGGAAGGGGATATCATCATTACCCAGCGTGGTGCCGCAACTATCCGGTTTAAACACGTTGACTCTAGCGGTGTTGACAACTCTGTATACAAGTTCACAGCAATCTAAAGGTGATTTACGATGAAAATCGAAATCAAAGTTAACAGATACCGCGCTGCTGATGGAACTGACTATAAACTAGGAGAGATTGCAGAGGTAAGTTCTGAAGAGGGCGCCGCTGCAATTGCTGCAAATGTAGGGGTTGAATTTGGTTCAGTGCCAGTTCAGCCGCCTGTGGCGACGTCAGTTCCCGAGCCTAAACCGGTTGAACCTGTCAGTAAACGAGAGAGGCCTCCCGGCAAGTCACGTGAGGAGTGATAACAGATGACAGTAGACGCAGCCTATATAGCAGCAATCAGCAATGGTCTGTTTTCGGTAGGAACCGGAGGAACTATCTCTGATGCAACGTTCGCGTTATATTTGGCACAGTCTACGACTGAAGTAGAGGCTGATTTACCCGCCACTATTAATTCAACACTGAAAGATGAAGCAGTCGCATATTTGGTATGTCATAGAATCGAAGCCTGGAAAGGTATGCTTGATGTGAATCAGGAAAATATAGGCGGGGATTATTCATACGGGAAAAAATCAGGCACTATAGACTCATGGTTGATGGCATATGACAGGCTTAAGACATCGGTTTCATCTAACAAGAAACAGCGTGGCGGGTATGCCTCTGCAACTCACGCATCTGTAAATTCAGATATGAAAATGGATTATAACCCGATTGGATCATGAGACTCACATCAACTGAAATGGCAGCGCGCAGACGCAACATAGCGGATAAAGGGGTATTCCCCCTTACCGCTGATGTAAAACGTAGGGTAGTGACTCAATCTGATACAGGGGCTGAATTAGAGTCATATGAAACAATTACAGGCATGTCTGCTGTGAAATGTCTTATGACAACCAAAGCGGTTTCAATCACGGATTTAAACGGCGCTATTCTTACGGATCTGGTTACGCGCATAAAGTTCGATGGATATTATGATACCATAAAACCGGAGATGATCATTTCGATATCAGGCACAGAATACGAGGTTAGAGCAGTAGATAACGGATCTGCAGGGTTATTTACTACTTGCATCGTAGGAAAGAGAGGTGCATAATGGTAAAATCAACCATTTCAGCGACTATTGAACCATCACGGGCACTTGAGAGACTGCTTAAATTGTCTAGGTCATCGTTGAGACCAATTCTTGATGAGGCCACTCAATCCGCAGGTGAGGTTCTTCAGGATGAGATGAGATACCGCGCACCTAAACACACCGGCCAGAACCTTGAGCCTGATATCCTGGTAAAACCAGTGGAATCTGGTGATTTGAAATCAGAAGTAATGGTAGGGCCGACTTCTTTTCCTGGCGCACGCCAGCGGGAGTATGGAGGGGTAATCAGCGCAAAGAATGCACCGTTCCTTGTATGGCAGGATTATGATGGAAACTGGCACAAAGCCAAATCTGTTTATCAAGAGCCTACTCCATACATCCGCCCGGCCATTGCAGCAAAAAAGGCAGAAGCAACTGCTAAACTAGCATCTATAGTCAGGAAGGGGTTCGGGCTATGAGCGCTATAGTCGGATATGTTCGGTATGTATTGATGCAAAATTCTAGTGTTTCTGCAAAGGTTTCATCCAGAATATACCCTAAACGGTTACCGCTCAACCCAACACTCCCGGCGATGACCATAATGCTACCAGCAGGAAAAACAGAGATTTCAAAGGATACGTATACGCGCGTATCGATTACATCGTTCGGTGTTAAATCTGCATCTCAAAGCGCGTATGATGCAGCGTGGGAACTGGCAGAACTCGCTAAAACAGTATTATTAGACCATTCTGGTATCAGGAATGGTGTGTATTGCAATTCGATTAAACATATCGCCGACGTAGAAGGGCAATCGGAAGATAATGACATTGAGACCGTTGTATCCGACTACGCGGTGACTTGGGAGAAACATTAATGGCACAGACAGTTAGTAATGGAAAGCGCAGAATCATCGGTTCTGCAAAAGTGGAAGTTGCTGTTTATGGATCTGACACTTGGTATGACCTTGGCCTCGGTGAGGGAGTAGGTTGGACCGAAGGGTTCAAACAGGAAGAAACCATTCCTGATAACGGCGCTTCGCTTGGTATAGTTATTCTCGACCAGTTCGCGGATATCGATTTTATCGTGTGGGAGCCTGACCTTCAGGTTCTGAAAATCGCGCGTGGTAACATTGATAACACTATTATCACGGAAGGAACTGAAGTATCAGGTCATGAACAGGTTATAGCATCAGGTGGATGGGATTATAATCATTTCATTGAGTTGACCGGTCAGAATGCAACAGGAACACAACCGACATTTGATTCAACCCATCCAGTGGTAGCGGGAACAGATGGCGATTTAGTTCTTGGAACTGATTACGAAATCGTGCAGTATGGCGGCAAATGGGGTATTATTATCAAGGACTCTGTTACCGTAACCACAAAATCACAGACCATCACGATTAAATACACCTATACACCGGCTGCTGGAGTTACGCTTACAACTGGTGGCGCTGATATTCCTGGATTCCTTAAACTCCGGCTTACCAACGTAACCAGCGGTAAAACCACGCAGTTCCTGTTCCACAAGGTGCAGAACACCACTGGATTTTCAGTAAAAATGAATGCAGATTCCGGGACAGCAAAACCTAACGGATTCGTCCTCAAATTCCATGCAGTTCTTGATCCAACCAGAGATTCAATCCGAGAACTCGATCAATTATACAGTTGGTATAAAGAAGAGTGAGTCTCTTCTATTTTTCTTTTTTATGTGCATATTCCCCGTGCTTTTCTATTGATGCTTTATTGTATGCATTAATTGCATCATTAATATCATCATATAATCCAAGGTGATATTGTTTTCTGTTTACATTTATGTATGCTCTCCATTTACCAGCCTTTTTATGCCACGAAACTCCTCGGTATCCAGTAGTGCTATTTTTTTGCAATTTTGAATTCATCATATTTTGACTTTGAGAACACAATCTTAAATTCTCCTTTCTATTGTCGAGGGGATTACCATTAATATGATCAACATTTCTGCCCGGTGGTGCATTCATAATAATTCGATGCATTTTGAAAATTTTACTGCTTCCATCTGGATATCTAATTCTGCGTTCTATGTAATATTTATCGTAGTTTTTAGATTTCTTGCTAGCATACCAACTATACTTTGATAACTCTTCATAGTCGTCATCATCTACTAAAGTGTGTAGCCCTTTAGTAACTTTTATAAGTTTCATACTATTATAATTGTGGTGACATTTGTATTAATTGTATCTGTTAAAGCGCGCTATCTTTATACCCTTACAGCGCGCATAGATTAGTGTA
>Ga0208461_1002559_pt1 | contig 14771 bp, 14 predicted proteins | sample AD_JPNTR4_MetaG_FD_184448 | JGI IMG/M metagenome (GOLD analysis project Ga0208461, IMG submission 184448) | Active sludge microbial communities of municipal wastewater-treating anaerobic digesters from Japan - AD_JPNTR4_MetaG (SPAdes) (version 2) | ecosystem: Engineered > Bioreactor > Anaerobic... | reverse complement strand
GCAGTTGGCACAAGTAGTTTAATGATAAAGGCAGGTGCTCCATCAAGAGGAGAGAGAGTTTCTAAATATAATAGATTGATACAAATTGAGGAGGAACTTGGTGAAAACAAAAGGTTTGGAAGTGAATTTCTCAGAATTAAAAGATAAAATTAAAGATAGAGAAATATTAATTTCAGTAATTGGCCTTGGATATGTTGGTTTAACAATAAGTGAGCTACTATTAAATAAAGGATTTAAAGTTTTAGGTTATGATGTCTCTACTGAAAGAATCAATTATCTAAAAAAGGGGAAATCATATCTTGTTGATATAGATGATGATGTCATAAAAAAATATATAGGTAAACAATTTTTTCCTACAAATTCAGTTAAAGACTTAGTTAAATCAGATGTTTATATTGTGTCAGTTCCAACGCCATTGAATGAAGGAGATAAACCAGAATTAAAATTTATATTAAAAGCAATAAGAGATATAAGAAAATCTTTAGATAAAGATGGAAAATTGATTATTTTTGAAAGCACTCTTCCACCAGGGACAACACAAGAATTGATATATCCAAAACTAAAAAAAGGTGGAAAAAAATTTTATCTATGTTTTTCACCTGAAAGAATAAATCCTGGAAGCCATTATCCAGTAAACACTATTCCAAAAATAATGAGTGGAATTGATGAAGAATCACTTGCCATAGGAATCTACTTTTATTCATCAATTTTTGAGAAAATAATACCAGTATCAAGCACAAAGGTTGCAGAGTACATTAAAATTCTTGAAAATAGTTATAGATTTATAAATATCTCATTTATAAACGAATTTGCTAAACTCACCTCTCTTGATAATGTAGATATATTTGAGGTTATAGAAGGAGCAAAAACTAAACCATATGGATTTACGCCTTTTTATCCAAATTGGGGCGTTGGTGGTGATTGCATTCCAACAGTTCCAATGTTTCTTGTTGATAGAGGAGAAAAGTATGGTTTGAGAGTTTCATCCATAGAATATTCAGATCTAATCAACAAAAGTATGCCCCATTATTGGTTTAACAAAGTGAAAAAATATATTAAAAAAAATGTTTTAATTTTAGGTATAACATATAAAAAAGATGTAAATGATTTAAGAAACTCTCAACCATTAAAATTTATGGAACTACTAATAGATAATGGAGTTGATGCTTCTTATTATGATCCATTTATTGAGATGATTGAAATAAAAGGTAAAAAATTAAAAAGCATAAAACCAACAAAGAATAACCTCAAAAAATTTGACCTAATTGTAATTGGCACTGACCATTCAGATATTCCATACTATGATTTATTAAATTTAAAAAAATATATACTCGATCCTTTTGGTAGACTTCCTAAATCAAAATATATTATTTCTTTTTAATTGTGGTAAAATATATTTTATGATAAAAGAGGATATGAAACATTTAATTAAAACTGCATTAAAAGATGTTTTTTCTGAAAAAATTAACAAAATTGTTGAGTTTGATAGCAACTCATATCTAATTTACACCGATTCAACCTTAATCCTTTTAAAAGATGATTCTATTATTGGTGGGATGAACAACCATTTTCGTTTTTTCAATTCATACCATTTTGGTGATAAGTGTGTTGTTATTGAAAAAGATTTGATTCTGAAATTTATGAAAAAATTTGATTCTCTTAAAAAGAAAAAACCAATTAAAGCCTCTGTTATGTTTATTGGACAAAAAAATGAGGTATACATTGTTTCACCAGCATTTATACTTGAATTCAAGGAAAAATTTGGAACAATTGGAAAAGCTGAAGATGGCGAAATAATAATATTTGTACCAACACTTTTGTTACATAAATTAGGTAGTGAAGAGATGAATGAGGATGAAATAAAGTCAAGAAGAATGATACAAATTATAGAAGATATTAACACAATTGTGTTTGATGATATTTCTAACTATGATGATAATTATGAGATAAGCATCTCTTTAACTCCAAACCTTTTTCTTGATACATCAAATGATGAAAAAAATGAATATTTTTTGAAAAAAATAGACGAGCTTGAAAAGGAGATAAAAAAATTAAAAGAAGAGAATAAAAAAGGAAGGAGGAAGAAAAGTGGAAATTAAATTTGGAAAAGAAGATGAAAAAAATATTATAGCTGCAATAAGTTATATCCCCTTTCTTTTTATTGTTTCATTAATTCTTGCAAAAGATGATGAATTTGTCCTTTCTCATGCAAAACAGGGTTTTGGTTTGTTTATTGTCGAAGTTATAATCTGGCTTTTAAGTTTAATACCAATAATAGGTTTCATATTTAAATATATTTTTGGGGTATTGATATTTCTTGTTGCTTTATATGCTTTTATAGAAGCACTTGTAGGAAAATTTTGGAAGATTCCTTTAATAGGAGATCTCTCACAAGAGATTAAATTTTGAGCAAGGCTGATTTATTAAAACAAAAATTTAGATTTAAAAAAAGTTTAGGTCAAAATATTTTTATTGGAAATACTCAAAATTTATTGAATTTAACAAATTTTATGGATGATGATTTTATAATTGAGGTCGGAACTGGTACTGGGGATATTACAAAAGAGATTGCAAAAAGAGTTGAATTTGTAAGAAGTTATGAAATTGATGAGAGATTAAAAGAGTTTATAAATCAAAATGTTATTTTTTACAAAAACATTGAAGTTAAATATATGGATTTTCTGTTAGAAGATAAATTTCCTGAGCGTTTCAAATTTTTTTCAAACCTACCATATTCTCAAGCAACAGAAATTTTGAAAAAATGTTCTATGATAAACAGTATAAAAGAGGGATATTTTATGATTCAGAAAGAACTTGGCGAAAGAATAATTTCTAAAGAAGGTTCGAAAAAATATGGAGCAATATCAATTTTTCTGCAAACTTTTTTCTCTTTCAAATCTCTAAAAGAGTTCAGTAAAAATCTTTTTTACCCAAAACCTAAGGTTGATTCAATTTTTATATATTTTAAAAGAATTAGAGAATGGAATGATGACTTTAAAGAATATGAAACTTTTTTAAAAGATATTTTTTCAAAAAGAAGAAAAAAAATAAAAAAATATTTATCAGATTATTTAAATGATATGAATATAGACACAAATTTAAGACCTGAAGATATAAAGGTTGAAGATTATATAAAAATTTATGAAAATTTTATCAGAAGCAAAGATAAATCTCACTCTTGATATATTAGGCAAATTACCACAAAATTATCACTATATAAAAAGTATTGTTTTAAAAATTCCAATTTATGATGAGATAAAAGTTGATTATTCTGATAAAGACGAGGTTTCATTTGAAAATATTTTAGTTCAAGATAGCAACATTGAAAAGGTCAAAAATCTATTTTTTTCTAAGATAGGTAAAAGTGATAAGTTTAATATAATAATTAAAAAAAATATTCCTGTTGGAAGTGGTTTAGGTGGGGGAAGTTCAAATGCTGCGAAATTACTGCTTCTATTTAATGAAATTTATAATTATCCTTTATCTGATGAAGAGTTAATTTCTCTTGGTGAACAAATTGGCTCAGATGTTCCTCTTTTTTTGAGAAAAGAAAAACTCTTATTGATTCAAAGTAAAGGAGAAAAATTTTTTCCTTTATATGTTAATGATTATGAGTTTTATTTTTCAGTAATCTATCCTAACATAAAAATATCAACAAAAGAGATTTATAATGAAGTTAAAGAGGTCGAGATAAAAGAAGAGAAAAGTGAAAAAGTTATTGATAAATTGATAAAATCAGAAGATTTTATACCATATCTTGGCAATGATCTTGAATATTATGCTTTTAAAATTAAACCAGAATTAAAAGAGATAAAAGATTTTTTATTAAAGCATAACGCTTTAAATGTTATTTTAACTGGAAGTGGCTCTTCCTTTGTCTCTTTTTTTAATTCTCCGTATCCTCTTTATTCTCTTTCAAATTATCTTGAGGTTTTTCAGAAAGAGTTGAATCGGAAGTTTCAGCTTTTTCTTTTTCATGCTTTAGGCTGGGAGAAGATTTATAGAATAGATACGCAAAAATAACAATTAAAAAACAGCCCCATTGAGATGCTGTTAATCCAAATATCTGGTAATGATCACCTCTTAAAAATTCAATTAAAAATGTGAATATTGAATATAAGATAAGAAAAAGAGTAAAGATACCACCATCAACTTTTACTTTGTTTTTATATCTTAAAAGAATGAATAGAGTTATAAAACCGGTAATTGAAAGAAGAGGTTGTGTAGGATAAAGAGGTATACCAAGTGGTGCAAATGATTCAGGGTTAGTGAATGTTATTGAAAATGGAAATGGAAGACCTGTTGGTTTTCCATAACAACAACCATTAAGAAAACATCCTATCCTTCCTATAGCCCATCCAAATGCAAGAGGAATTGATACGATATCAGTTACTTTGTGAAAAATATTTCCTCTTTTTTTCCAGAAATAGTATGAAAAAATAAGACCTGCTATTATAATTCCAAGATAAGATAAACCACCTTCCCAAAGGTAGAGAATCCTCAATGGATGAGTTAAATAATATAAAGGAGTGTTACCAAAAACATAAAGTAATCTTGCCCCTATTACACCAACAATGATAACCCATATAGCGTAATCAAAGAAAGTATCTTCATCAACCCCTATTTTCATTAACTCTTTTCTTGAATAGAAAATTCCAAAAACAACTGCAACTGCAATCATTACTCCATACCATCTTATTGCATAGTCACCTATTCTAATAAAAATTGGATACATATCAACTCCTTTTCAAAAAAATTATCAAATTAATATTATAACATTGAAATATATTTCTAACATCTTTAATCTTACTATTACAGAACTATAAGTTGTATAATAGCTAATTCAAAGAAATTTTTGCCTAAATTAAAGAAAATGAGTAATATTTTTTCAGAAACTTAATTTGCTTAAATACATTTAATACTTCAAAACTTTGCGACTAATCACTTGCTACTATCAACTTATCAAATGAACCAACATTTCTAAAAGTAAGCTCGAAGATCTCTCCAGTAGATACATTAAAACGGTAAAGATAAATGTCTTGAAAATATTCTTCCATTGCTGTAATCCCAAAAACAATAGAATATTTATCAAAAATAATTTCATTGTTGTTTATCCACTTAATACCTCCAAATTCTTCATTAACATCAGTTTCAAATTTCCTTAATGTGGTATTTGTATTACTATTATAGATAAACAGAGAAACGCTTATTTCTATATTGCTACTGTTATCAAATTTATTCCTCCTTACACGGATGAAATAGTTTTTAGAATCTGGAGAAAAAGAAATGTCAGTAATCTCTTGATCTTTATCAAAAACCTCAACTGTTTTTATAGTTTTATCCTTTAGATTTAATATCTCAAGTTTATTAGTATTAGTATAAGGAAAAGGCCCTGAAGTAAAAATTACCTTGTCTTTATCTTCAGGGTGAAATGTGAGTTTGTCAATATAAGGATAATAAGGTGTTATTCTAATGGGATTCATAGATTCAATATCTATAATATAGATTGCATACCTTGGAATATCTAATTCTGAAGGATTGTCTTCACCAATCTTAGCAACAACTTTGAAATTATCTAAAGTCCAATAACCATCAATTATATCATATCCACTTGTCTCTTTAAAATCTGCTTCTTTAATATCAACAACACTTAGAAAGTTATTTTTGGAAATTGATTCCCATGTCTCAGGTTTTCCATAATGATTAAAAAGAATTTTTGAAGAATCATTTGACCATCTAACAGAAGAGATCTGATAAAGTGCCTCTGTCAATATCTTAAAATTAGAGCCCTCATATTCAACAATACAGAGTTTTTGTTTTGAATCATACCATTCCCATCCAGAAATTTTAATAGTAAAAGCAAGCATTTTCCCATCGTAAGACCATTCATAAATAGTAATGTCTTTTACATCTGACACAATCGTTTCTATTTTTTCATTATTAATATCAACCATGTTGAGATCATAACTATTTTCATTTTTGTTAATTACAACAAAGAAAATTTTTTTACTATCCTGTGAAAAAACAATATCAGTTATACTGTCAAGGCTTTCGGTATTGTAATACCATGGAGTTACTCTTTTAAATGTTCCATCTGAAAGTTGAAGAATAAAAATTGCTCCCTTCTGCTTATTTAATGCAATAAATGCAACATAGTTTTTGTCTTGAGAATAATATGGCTTGAGGACTTCAAACTCTTCGTCTGTTAATTTCTTAATATTATTTCTATTAGAATCTATAGAAAATAATTCGTAATAGTCTTTTCTCTCAGTCCCACTTCCCTGAACTATCATTTTAGTAAAAAAGAGTTTATGTTTATCAGATGAAACACATAAAGGATGTAAACGCAATTCATTAAACTCTTCTTTTTTATTATACAACTTCAGCACATCATCCTTTGAGACAAGTAATCTATCTTTTTTACCATCAAAATCAACAGAATGTATATTTCCTTTTAAGGAATAAATAATTACATCTGTAAATTTATAAGATTGTTTTATTATACAGGATGATAAGAGAATTGAAATTAGTAAAAGAATTGATAAAATCGAAAAGACTTTCTTCTTCTTTAAAATGCCTCTGTTAATTATACTTCTTTGTGATTTTTTCATAAAAATTCACCTTTCTTAGGAACTTCTAACTCTACAATCTTGAGTGTGTCATTTTCTATTCGATCAATATTGATATTTAAGTGGTATGTAGTATTTAGGTATATCTCTTTTTTTATACTCTTGGAGAGAAAACTTTACTACAACTCTACAAACCATAATTTTTTTCCCTCTTTTTAATTATACAACATTCTATAAATTAGATAATTATAAAATTCTTTATGAGCTCTATTTATAGAAAAATTGGGAATATTATCAAGACCCTGTATAGAGATAGAGATTAGTGAAAACTCCTAGTTGTCATTCCCGTGAAAATATTTTGTCATTCCCGTGCAAACGGGAATCCAGCATCCATTTTGTCATTCCCATGTAATTATTTTGTCATTCCCGTGCAAACGGGAATCCAGTTCCTCTATTTTGTCATTCACATGAAAGCTGGAATCCAGTATTTTTATTATTAACAAGAATTCTCCTACCTCATAAATAAAAGCTTGATGATTTTTAAAATCTTCGTATAAAGTCCAAGTCATTTTTAAAAATAGTTTACAAAAGTAGGCTGTCTGTTTTTGTAAACTAAATTATTTTTATATGTTTATTATCTTAGATAAAAATTGTTTTGCCCTTTCAGTTTTAGGATTTCTAAAAAAATCTTCTGGATTATTTTCTTCAATAATTTCTCCTTTATCCATAAATAAAATTCTATCTCCAACCTCTTTAGCAAATCCCATTTCATGACTAACAACTATCATCGTCATTCCCTCTTTTGCAAGATTTTTCATAACATCAAGTACATCTTTTATAAGTTCAATATCAATACTTGAAGTTGGTTCATCAAACAACATAATTTTTGGTTCAAGAGATAATGCTCTTGCTATTGCTACTCTTTGCTGTTCTCCACCAGAGAGTTGTATTGGATAGTGATTTGCTCTATCTTTCAAACCAACTTTCCTAAGATATTCTATTGCTATATTATATGCCTCTTTTTCACTTTTTTTCTTAACAATTTTTAATGGTAAAGTTATATTTTGTATTGCAGTTAAATGTAAAAAAAGATTGAATTTTTGAAAAACCATACCGATTTTCTCTCTTAGTTTATTATAATCTGTCTTATTATCAATTTTATTTCCATTAAAAATAATTTCACCCGTGGTTGGCTCTTCCAATCTATTGATACATCTAATTAAAGTAGATTTTCCAGCACCAGATGGACCAACAATAACAAGGACCTCCTTTTCATGTAAATTAAAACTAACATTTTTTAAAACTTCAACACCTTCAAATTTTTTATATAAATTTCTAACACTTAAAATAGCATTATTAAACTCCACCTTTTTCAAACCTCCTTTCAAAAACTAATAGCATTATTAAACTCCACCTTTTGCAAACCTCCTTTCAAGTACAGATGCTAATCTTGTTAGAGGAAGTGTCAAAACAAGGTATATTAGAGCAGCACCAAGAAAAGGACTCCATACATTTAGTTTTGTTCCCATAATTTGTCTTGCATTCCTTAGAAGTTCTGGAACAGCAATTATTGAAAGTAGAGAAGAATCTTTTAACATTGCAACAAATTCATTTGTAAGTGGTGGTATTACTCTTTTAATTGCTTGAGGAATAATTATGAATCTCATTGCCTGTCCATATGACATACCAACAGATCTTGCAGCCTCCATCTGCCCTTTTTCAATAGATTCAATACCAGCTCTAAAAATTTCTCCACAATAAGCACCTGAATTAATTGAAAGAGCTAAAACTCCAGCAGTGAAATAATTTAAATTAATTTTAAAAGCTACAAGACCATAATATGCAATCATAATATGCAAAAGAAGCGGAGTTCCTCTAATTATTTCAATATATAAATTTCCTAAAATATTGAAAAATGGATTTTTAGATATTTTCATTAATGATGCAAACAGACCTATAAGAATTCCAAAAACAATTGAGATTAATGAAAAAAGAATAGTATATTTTGCTCCATTAATCAAATATGGAATAGATTCCATAAAAAGAGAGATATTAAAATCAAATCCCATTTTTAATTATCACCTAATCAATAGGTTCAACACCAAACCATTTTAGATAAATTTCTCTATATTTTCCACTATCTCTAATTTTTCTTAAAGCACTATTTATTTCAGTAATTAAATCGCTGTCAACAAGCCTTGCACAAATTCCATATTGCTCTTCTGTTAAAAGAGTGCCAACTAATTTTATGTTGGGTCTTGTGCTTGCAAAATAAGCATTAACTGGCAAATCATTTAAAATTGCATCTATTCTTCCAATTTCAAGATCTTGAAATGCTTGTTGTATATCATCATATCTTTTTATCTCTTTAATTCCAGGAATTTCCTGTGCTGAAAAATCACCTGTTGTATTTATTTGAACTCCTACTACCATTCCTTTTAAATCATTCTCATTTTTTATTCTGTTATCATCTTTTCTTATAGCTATAATTTGACCTGAATTATAGTATGGATCAGAAAATAATATCTCTTTTTTTCTTTCATCAGTAATTGTAACTGAAGAGATTATGATATCGAATTTTTCTGTCTTTAAAGCTGCAAATATTCCATCCCATGCAGTATCCATTACCTCTGCTCTTTCTAAACCCATCTCTTTTGCAACTAAATTAATCAAATCAACATCAAATCCAATAGGTTTTCCATTTACCATATATTCAAAAGGTGGATAAGTTACATCTGAACCAACTAAAAGATAACCTCTTTTTCTTGCCTTTGTTAAAGTTGTGTATTTTAAGGAAACATTTAATTTATTCTCACCTTGCGATATATCAACTTCGGTTTCATAAGGATAAAATCCTTCTAAATTTACTGATAATTTGTATTTTTTAGTTTCAAGATTTCTAAACTCAAATTTTCCATTATCATCTGTTTTGGAGGTTCTTCCATCAAGGTAAATAGTTACATCTTTTAACGGTTGATTGTCCTCATTTTTAACTATCCCTGTTAAAAATGTGCTGTTTCCATTACATCCAAAAAAAGACAATGAAACTAAAATCAAAACTAAATAAATTAAAAAAAATCTTCTCATAATGACCTCCTTAAGAGTTTTTAATTAATTAAATATAATTTATGATTTTAATTTGTCAAGTATTTCGGCAGTAAAATTTTTATGACTTTAAATTTTGATATTAAATAGATTTGAAAAGTTTTCTGTTGTTTTTTTTGCTAAATAATCTAAAGAGATATTATAAATCTTTGCCAAAAATTGGGCAGTATATATTAAAAATTGTGGTTCATTCCTTTCTCCTCTTTTATTTTGAGGAGGAAGATATGGTGCATCTGTTTCAAGAATAATTCTATCCAATGGAATTTTTTTAAAAGATTCTCTTAAATTATTATTTTTTGGATAAGTTATAACACTACCAACCCCTATATAGAAATTTAAATTAAATATCTCTTTAAATGATATAAAATCTCTATTAAAGCAGTGAAAAACACCTTTTATTTTTCCCCTGTACTGTTTCATGATGTTTATAGAATCAAAGAAAGCATCTCTTTCATGGATAATGATAGGTATACTCATTTCTATTGCAAATTCTATCTGTTTTTTAAAAACCTCAATTTGGGTCTCCTTTGGGGATAAATTTCTATAGTAATCAAGCCCAATTTCTCCTACTGCAACTATTTTTTTATTGTTTTTAATTATTCTTTCAAATTCAAAAAGGTACTCATTTTTAAAACTTTTTGCATCATGAGGGTGGAAACCTACTGCTCCAAAAAAATAATTATAATTTTTTGTTAGATTATTAGAATTTATAGATGATCTATAATCATAACCAACATTTAAAAAATATTTTATATTTGAACTTAATGCTCTCTTTATAACCTCTTCTCTATCTTTATTGAAATCTGGCATATCAAGATGAGTATGTGAATCAACAAAAAAATTATCCATAAAATCTATTTTACAATAAATTTACTTTTTAACAATTATATTTACTGATTTTTAAAATAGAGATTCAAAATATCATCACTATTCATATATGTTAAGTCAATAATGTTGTTACCTAAACTTACTAATTCTTCTATTATTTTGAGACCTATATAGTATCCCTGCTTTAATTTCTTGTCTCCATCATAAGTAAAGTAATTCATCATAATTTGATTATCCATTTCAATATTTAAAAGATTCATAATATCTTTTCTAATTTCATCTTTATTTTTATTTAAAATTTCAAACTTTTCTTGAGGAATGAAAAGTGCCAAGGCCACATTTTTAGGATTTATATCGAATTTATTGAAATAAATTGAAAAATATGTTGCGACTCCTTCATAAATCATATAATCTTTAAATTTTAATTTTTTTGTATCAAATTCTTTATATCTAAAATTCCTAACAAGATGGTTAAATTCATGAGGAACGAGAATCTTTATGTTTGCATCTATTAATCTCTCGAGTCCAAAATATAGAAAAGGTTTATCAGACATTAAGGATGTTCCATCAATATGATTAAATCCAATAAGAAAATATACATCAAAATCTTCATTAAAATTTAGAATCTCTTTTGCTCTATCAATTAAACTTAAAATTTTAGGAATATAGCCATTTTTTATTGCCTCATCACTATTTTTAATCAATTTATCAAAATTCGTAGTTTCTACATAATTTAAAAGATTATCTAAATCTGTAAAATAAAGATATTTTAACATCGCATCAAAAACCTTTTTATATTTTAAATAATATTTTTCTTTCCAAATCTCTTTTGTTATTTTTTTGTTTTCATCATAAAGAGTTTTTAATTCTTCAAAATCAACATAAACACTCATACATTCCATTATATCAATATCCAATAATTTTTTTAAATAATTATGCTTTTCCAAATCTGATTATCAAAGAAGTTAACAAAAATATTTGAATCATTTAGTTAAAATAGAAAAATAGATGAGAAATTTTTATATAAGTATCAAAAAAATAACTTAGTTAACAAAAAAGGTACTCTACTTTTGTAAACTATTTTAAAAATGACTTGGACTTTATATGAAGACTTTAAAGAAATCATCTAAACTTTTAATCAATGACTTAGTCTTATATGAAGGTTCTGAAAAAGTCATCCAAACCATCATTTCTGAGGGAGATAGGAATCCATTTTATAGATGGAAATACTGGATTCCCACTTTCTCGGGAATGACAAAAGAATTACACAGGAATGACATAAGAATTACACGGTGATGACAATAAACACTGTTTTTCCTTCAAAAGTGGAAATTTATATTATCGATTGAAATACTGGATTCCCGTTTTCACGGGAATTACAAAATAGAGGAACTGAATTCACGCTTTTCACGCTTTCACGGGAATGACGAAATAGAAGGTTTGCACGGGAATGACAAAAAGAATGAACCGGATTCACGCTTTTCCCGCTTTCGCGGGAATAACATAGAGAACTGGAAGGAGGAACTGGATTCCCGTTTTCACGGGAATGACAAAATAGAAGTTTTTTCAATAATCTCTATAAATAATTATCTTGAAATATATTTCTTTTTTGATATAAATATACATAGATATTGGCGGCATAGCCAAGTGGTAAGGCGACGGTCTGCAAAACCGTTATTCCTCGGTTCGAATCCGGGTGCCGCCTCCAGCCGGAGTGGCGGAATAGGCAGACGCAAGGGACTTAAAATCCCTCGGATGAGTAATCCATGTGGGTTCGATTCCCACCTCCGGCACCATAATTTAAAATTTTAGTCTCTATATTTTATAAATTTAAACATCATAATTTGAAAAATTCTGAGTAGATAATATATAAATTTTAAATATCATTATTAAAAATCTTTATCTATATTTAATAAATTAAATCAAAATAATTTTTTTAGTAGTAAAAATTTAAAAATAATTGATCTTTTAACATAAAAATTAGGTAAAGATGATTAATAAACTATTCAGCATTAAAGTTAAATCAAAAATAATTAATTTTTTCATAATCTAAAATAAATTAGAATGGATAATTAATTCTATCAGTATCAAAATTGAATAATAATTAATTATTTTTAGGACAATTATTTAATAAAGGAAGAGTAAAAAATAAAAATTAATCAATATTTATAACTTGATTAGAAAAAATTAGTGATTTTTCCAAATAAATAAAAAAATGTAACATAAAAATGTTTTTGATGTATTATATTATGGAGGTGAGAGGTATGAACAAGAAAGTTTTGACAATTTTATTAGTAGCAGTATTAATAGGGTTACTTTCAGTTGGTGGGGTATATGCAGGGAATCTTATTAAAAATTTTGGTAGTGATAGAGACGGGAATCTGTTATTTATATTTAAAAAACTCAACCTTACTGATGAACAAAAAACTAAAATTGAAGAAATTTTAAAAGATTTGAAAGCAAAAAGTGGACCTATTTTTGAAGATATTAAAAAGAAAAACAGTGAGGAAAAAGAAATTCTATCGAAAGAAGTTTTGGATGAAGATAGTTTGAATTTACTTGTTGAATCACAAATAAAAAACATAGTTAATCTCTCATATTTGAAAAAAGATGCATATTTAAAAATAGTTGATATTCTTGATAATGAACAGAGAAAAATTTTCCCGACATTCACTTTATTTTTAAAATCAAAACCATTCATTTTAAATAATGAAAAGGTGGAAGAGTTTATCAGTAGATCAAATGATAAGATAAAAGATTTACTTGTTATTGGTAAAAGATTAAATTTAACAGATGAACAGAAAGAGATATTAAAGGATATGATTAAAGAGGAAAATAGTAGAAAAGTCAAATTCTTAAATCAGTTTGAATTTAGGTTTTTAGTAAAAAAATTGGACTTAACAGAAGAAGAGACATCAAAACTTAAGGATTTATTTATAAATGAAAAACAAAAAGAAAAAGAGATTCATGAAAAAATTAAAGATAATAATTCTAAACAAAGAGAGATTTTAAAGAGTGATAATTATAATAGAGAAACTCTCTCTTCATATATTGATGAATACATTACTTTAGAGAGTGAGATTTTAAATTTAAGAAAAAATTTATATTTCGATTATTTGAAAATTTTAACTTTTGAGCAAAGAGAAAAATCTCCAACTTCTCTATTTTTCTTTAAAATAATTTAGTCCCTCCTTATTTAATATTTATAAAGGGGGTTTTAATTACCCCCTTTATTTATTTCTACTAACCCTTTATTATCTCAATTACCATTTTATTACCAAAAACCATTTTTTATTTTAACTCCTTTATATTACAATAATTCTTTTTTGCTATGAGCCTTTTTATTGCTTCAATTCACATTTTTATCTCTATGATACCCTTTTCATTATCAACCCCCCCTTTTTATTGCAATAACCTATTTTTATCATTACAGCACTTTTTTGGTTCCCACAATCCCCCTTTTTTATCTCTTCAAAATTTTCTTCAACAACTCGCCAGTATATGATTTTTTATTATTAGAAACCTCTTCAGGTGTTCCTTGTGCTACAACATATCCTCCTTCATCTCCACCCTCTGGCCCTAAATCGATTATATAATCACAACTTTTAATAATATCAGGGTGATGCTCTATCACAATAACAGTGTTACCCTTATCAACCAACCTATTTAAAACATTTAAAAGTTTTTTAACATCATCAAAATGAAGTCCTGTGGTTGGTTCATCAAGAAGATATAAAATATGACCTTCAAACGATTTTGAAAGTTCGTAAGAAAGTTTTACTCTTTGTGCCTCTCCTCCAGAAAGAGTTGGAGCAGGTTGTCCTAATTTGATATATCCCAATCCAACATCCTTAAGTAAAGATAATTTTCTTTTTACTGGTGGTATATTTTCAAAAAATTCATAAGCTTCATCAACTGTCATATTAAGAATATCTGATATATTTTTACCTTTCCAAGTAATTTCAAGTGTTTCCCTATTATATCTTTTACCATGGCACACTTCACAGGTTACATAAACATCGGGTAAAAATTGCATCTCTATTCTTTTAACCCCAGCACCTTCACATGCTTCACATCTCCCTCCAAAAACATTAAAAGAAAATCTACCTGGAGTGTATCCTCTTTCTCTTGCTTCTTTTGTTTTTGAAAAAAGTTCCCTTATTGGTGTGAAAAGATTTATATAAGTAGCAGGATTAGATCTTGGTGTTCTTCCTATTGGTGATTGATCAACCATAACAACTTTATCAATATTCTCAATGCCTTTGGACT
>Ga0208461_1002556_pt1 | contig 14775 bp, 14 predicted proteins | sample AD_JPNTR4_MetaG_FD_184448 | JGI IMG/M metagenome (GOLD analysis project Ga0208461, IMG submission 184448) | Active sludge microbial communities of municipal wastewater-treating anaerobic digesters from Japan - AD_JPNTR4_MetaG (SPAdes) (version 2) | ecosystem: Engineered > Bioreactor > Anaerobic... | reverse complement strand
TAAACCAGTACTTGTATGCTTTCTAACAATTTTACTTCCTACTGTACTAATCATTGCAGGTCTAAACCCACTTTTAAGCAACATATGATGAAGCATTGAAACAACCGTTGTTTTACCATCAGTACCTGTAACACCAATCAGTTTCATACCTCTTGGTTTAAATGAGTACAAAGGAAATATATCTGCTTTTTTAATAGCTTGTAACTGTTTTTTTGTTAAAGTGTTACTTTCATATGCATCAGCCAAAAACCTCTTAATTCTACCAACTTCTATAAATCTCACACCTTCATTTTCTCTCTTAAGTTCCTGCAAAAGGTTATCTGGAAGTGCATCGGAATATATAACTAAATCGGTTTGAGGAAGTTTTCCTTCAGGATTCCTGTGATGTATATTTACTCCAAGTCTTTCTAACTCTTTTATCCTTTCATTAACAGCAATATCAAATCCTTCAACCTCTATATCTAAGTAGAAAAGAAATTTAGAAATGTAGGAAAGATCTCCACCGCCTATACCAAGGCAGACTACCTTATGGATGTTATCCAAATTCAGATTCATAATCCATGGATTATACCAAAAACAGCAGGAAAATATTAAAGACTCTTACTTTTTACTTAGTATTATCTTTGCCTCTTCTTCTGAAACAAGTTTCCTCATATCTTTAACAGAGTGGGGGAGGACAGATACCCCATATACACCTCTTTGTACACTATACCTAACAAGCTCTTTACTATCATCTGCTATTACAATCAACTCTTTAGAAGGTACTTTAGATATATCACATATTGCATCAACTACCTTTAGTGAACTATTGGCACCTAAGTCATATTTAGCCTCTATATCATAGATATCCGCACCCTGCATTATCTTAGCAATTCTAGGCATATCCACTATTAAACCATCAATTTTAGTTGCTAAAATATCATCAGCTAAAATTACATCACTAGGATTATCAAGTATTGCATAAACTCTGAAAGATACTCCTCTCCTTAAGCCACCAGAAAGAAGAAGTTTCTTAAACTCAGTCATTGATTTAACATCAGTTGGAGAGTAAACAGCAAAATCTACATTCCTGCATTTATACACATTTCTTACTCTTCTTACAATTCTAATAACTCTATTTAAAAGCTCCTTGTTAGAAAGATAATGAGGAAGACCATGTACCAAGTCTCCAACTTCACTATTCTCAAACTGTTTTCCTTTAACAAGCCCCCTAAACTCAGAAACAGCAGCAGCCCCTATAGCTAAGACAACTTGGTTGCCCTCTGCTAAATCAACATATTCACATATTTTCTCTGAAATTCTTTTTGCATACTCAACAAACTTTTTATCCTCTACATATGCAAGTAAATGCCTTCCATCTTCTATCATAATCCTATCCATATCAATGTAAACAATACCATGAGAATTCCCAACATAATCAACCAAGTTCTCAGGTGTATCAGTAGGCCTAATAAATACTTTTGTAGCACATGGAGCTAGGTTCATATCATGAGGAATTTTATACTCTTTTTTCTCTTCACTCTTCTCTTCTTGTATTGGCTGAACAATTTCTTCTTTCTTCTCTTCCTTCTCTAGTAGGTTAACACCTGAAAGTGCTTCCTGAACATATGCCTGCACAACAGGATGAGTAGGGGATACTACTTTTTCATCAGTTTTTTCTCTGTATATACTCCCTGTATATCCATCAAGTCTGATTAATTGACCATCTTTAAGCAATGAGCTCACCCCTGTTGCACCCACAACAGCTGGAATATCAAACTCACGGCACAGTATTGCTACATCACTTGTAATCCCACCAGTCTCTAGAATAACACCACCACTATTAATAATTAAAGGTTCCATATCAGAAGAATATTCCTTTGTTACAAGTATATCCTTCTTGTTAACCTCTACTTTTGAGTTCTTCTCAATTATCTTTACATTACCACTTACAATCCCAAAACTTGCACCGACTCCTTTAATTATTAAATCACCCACATCACTAGTCTGCCTTCCTTGTTCTTTCTCCTCTTTCCTAACTACACCCTTTGCAGCAGAAATTAACTTCTCTGTTAATGGATTATATTCATGTTTACTACTCTGAACCATCTTTTGAGCATTAGAAAGCGCCTTATCTTCTAACATTCCTATTCCTTGATATTTCTCAAATATCCATTTTAAGACCTCTCCTAATGTATCGAAACTCTTTGCGCTTTCAATTGCAACCTCTTGTGGAGAATATCTTTCATACAAATCTTTACTCTGCAAAACCCAAATCTTTCCTCCTGACATTACCCATTCTATACTCTGTGCCCTTCTTAATTTATTTTCAACTATTAATGCTATTTTAGCGATTTCCTTTAAATACCTATCGTCTACTTTCTGCCTATGACTCCATGCATTCGATATTGTAACCTTCTGTGTTCCCTCTGTTTTATTTGAACTTCTATTTACACTCCTTATCTTCATCCACTCTTGAGGAGATATTCTCTTTTCTAAAATGTTTAAATCCTTTTTATTGAGCAAATATATATCAGGAGTAAGCTCACCCAGCGCAATTGTATCACCTAAACCAAATACTGCTTCAATGCTTAACTTCGTTGGATCCTGTGTTATTGGATCTATTGTAAATGCAACACCACTCACCTCTGCCTGAACCATTTTTTGGACAACTACTGCAAGTTTAACATCAGCCAAATTAATACCTTTAGAGGCAGCATATGCTACAACATCATCAGTAAACAAAGATGCATATACTCTCTTTATGGAATCAATCAAATTCCTTGTACCTCTTACATTTAACTCTGTTGAAAATACCCCAGAAAAAGATACTTGAGGGTTAGCGGGATATACAACGGAAGACCTTACTGAAACCCATGCATCAGTAAATCCAGATATTCTTGCATATGCAGAAAGTATCTCCTCTATATATTCTTCATCAATCTCAGTTTTAAGAATAGAGTTAAGTACTTCTGACTCTTCAGGATTTTTTCCTTTCTCAAACAAGGTTTGTACATCTCTAACTATTGCTTGAGATACAACTTTATCAAATACAACGGGAGATACAACAAAAAAATCAGGTATTGGAATATCCATATCCTTAAGTTCAAAAAGTGATAATCCTTTTCTCCCTACAGATGATTCCTGCAATTTGGTAAATGCATAATCCTCCCAGAAATATACAGCTCTTTTAACTTTAATTGGTGTATCAGACATTCTTTAGGCAGTTAAATATTTATATTAATCAATGCTACCCTTAGCATCAATTTTTTGCAAGTCTATATAGAACTCATAGCACATCTTAAGTATAACCATGGCAGGAACAGAAAGAACTGCTCCCCATACTCCAAATAGTATTAAGAATGTAATTGCAGCTAAAAGTATAAGGGTAGGTTTTACCTCAACTGCATTTCCCATAACTTTAGGAATTATCAAATTATTTTCAACCTGCTGATATACTAAGAATATCAAAAGAATAATTAATGCAGTCATAGGCCCTTTTAAGATTAATGCTGTAAGAAGAGGCGGTATTGAAGCTATAGTTGCACCCAATGAAGGAATTGCAGAGAGTAGGGCAACTAAAACACCCATAGGGAGTGCAAAAGGTATACGGAACAGTGCAAGTACTAAACCTAATGTTGTCCCAGCAATTGCACTTACCGTTGCCTGACCAATTAACCATTTTCCCAATTTATACTCTAAATCCAAAACAAGTTTTTTAACTCTAGACCTCTTTTCATCTGAATGTATCCTAATTAATACAAAATCCAACACTTTATCATGATCTAGTATCAAATAAACAGAAAAAACAAAAGATGCTAGTACTATAGAGGCCCATTCAGCAGCACCACCAATAGCACTTGTAATATTTTTAAAACTATCAGCTGATGTAAATCTCTCAAACCATTGTGTAAGTGCTTCATTTATTACAAAGCCACTAACATCTAACTCCTTTAAATTTTCAGTAATATTTTCAACCCAAACAGGAATATTTTTCCCCAATCCATTAATCTGATTAATTAGAGGTATAACTATTAAAGCAACAACTGCAAGAAGAAGTACAAAACCTAAGAAATATGTAACTGCTATTGCCCATCCTTTTGATATTCCCTCTTTTTTAAACCAGTTTATAACTGGAAGAGCAGCAGACATAATTACAAAGCTTAAAAAAAGAAATACTGCAATACCCAAAAGCTGTTCCCCCCATAATACTAATGCCATAACAAAAAATACTAATGCCAAAAACTTCCATGAAAATTCAATCGTAAAGACAGGCTGTTGTGTTTGTTTTTGACTTCTAGCTTTTTGAAGTTCACTTAACTCTTTAATGTAGTCTCTCTTTTCTTCTGGTTTATTTATATTTAATACTTTCATAATTTATTATTAACATATTACTCAGACTAATAACTAAAGTATACATTATTTCTCATTCAATATGCTAGGTATTACCTTCGCAGCAATTATAGAAGTAATTGGTACTATTAAAAGTATTCCCATACTTGACACTAAACTTCGGACAATTTCCTCTGCAATAAAATCCATCTGTAAAATATTCCCCATCTCTTTGCTATTGTAGATAAGAAGCATTACTGTCGCAAGACTAGAACCTGCATAAGCAATAAAAAGAGTGTTTACCATTGAAGATAAATGATCCTTACCAATATTCATTGCCTTTTTATACAACTCAAAGCCACTTAACCCTTTATCTGTTGTATACAACTCAGAGGCTGCCGATATTTGACTCATTACAACATCATCAAGAACTCCCATTGAACCAATTAGAATACTTATAAAAAAGACATCTGCCAGGCTTATATCTCCGCCAGTTTGACTAAAAAGGAGAAATGCCTCTTCACTTCCTGAACCATTAATATTTGTCAGATTAACAAATAACTTCGCAAGGAGCCCGACAATTAACACACCTATTATGCAGGAAATTACACCAATATGACTCTTTATATTAATACCATAAGAAGAATACATAATTACAACAATCATTACAATTACAGAAATTATCCCTGTAGATATGACATCAGCACCATTAAGTATCCTAGGTATAGCCCAAAGATAAAGGATTAAAACAGTAAAAATTAAGCTAACTAGTGATCCAAAGCCCTGCTTCCCACCTATAATTAAAGCCAGAGCAGAAAAACAACAAACTATTAATAGTATTGAGCCATTTCTATCATACCCTGTTATACTCCATTCTTCATTTCCATACTCATCACTAAGAAAAGAAACAAACACTTTATCTCCTTTCCTAAATCTTGACTCTTCATTCTCTGATAATATCGGAGAAATAACTTTCTGATCATTTAACTCCTCTATATCTACATAATACTCAAAACATTTATAACTACCTTCTAATGCCTTAAAGCATGGAATCTCCTTATATCCATTTATTACACCATGATAGAAAACTTCCTTTTGAGCATAAACAGGAGAGACCAAAAAGAAGGTAATAAATAATAAAATTAACAAAATTATTCTTTTCATACTCTCTATTATACAAAAAAGAGAGGCTTTTACACCTCTCTTCTCATTTCAATGTAACAACCCTTATCTTTTATTCTTCAAATATACAACAGAAGAACTTATTACAAATGCAAGTAAGGCAAGTAAACCAAATATCATCATTAAATTATTCCCTATTAACTCATCAAATGTCCCTGCTGCCTGTGGAATATTCTGATCAACAACTGCATCTCCATTAACACTGCCAAGAGGAGAGTAGTTTACTCTTACTTTCTCATCAAGCTGTACTTCATTTCCTGCTAAATCTTTTATGTATACAGAATACACATTCTTCCCTTCTTCAAGTTTTATACCCTCAATCCTAAAGTTTCCATCTTTATCAGCTAATGCACTAAAACTATCAGTTCCTCTTTTTACCTCTACTGTTGCATTAGGTTCTACAGTACCAACAAGTATGAATGTGTTTTTGTTTGTTTCTGTACCATATTTAAGGGTAACACCTTCTTTGCTTGGTGCTGTTCTATCAACAATTGAAGTTGCAATTTCAGATTTTGGAGATATCTTTCTGCTTGGAAAACCCTTTACACCAGCAACAGCAATTTTATACTCTCCCTCTTTTTCAACAGTATACTCATAGCTAAACTTGGAATCATCATCTACCTTTGCTTCTGCAATCTTCTCATCATTGAGATATATAAAGACATTGTCATATCCCTTAGCACTTCCTTGTATTTTTATTACATCCCCATTAGTTACTGATGTTACATTCTCTAATAGTGGAGATTCAAACTCAGGATCAAGTAATGGCTCCTCTCTATATTTTATATATGAAAAAATTCCAAAAGCTACAAGAAGAACACCTAAACCAATAAAGATAGAGCCAACTAACCTAGAAAGCTTTTCCTGTTTAGCAGAAGAAGGCTGCTTTATCTCAACCTTATTCTTCATACTTTCTTCTTTTTTAGATACTTTTGAGGCAGATTTTTTAATATTTTTTTTCTTTGCCACACCAACCTATATTAAAATTTATATAGTCTATGCATATAGCATAAAACAAAATTAAAAATAGTGCAAGATACTCAATTAAATGATAAAATAAAAGCATGAAGAAAAGTGCCAAAACAGCAATTACAATAATACTAATATTAACGATACTAACCCCTCTTGGGTACTTTCTAATTTATCCAAATTACAACAAATTAATTGGGCCTATAAAAAGATTTAATATACAGAGGAGTGCAGAGGAGATAACCTTCCAAATTATCACAGAACTTGTACCTACAAAAGATGAAGTCTTAGGTGTTGCAATACAAAGTTCTGGAGGACAAAGCATAGAAGAGAGTCTTAATCCCCAAACAGTCCTTGATAAAAAGATATTAGAAGAATTAAATACTAAAATAATTATTAACTCCATTGATGCAGAAGGTCTTGTATATGAAGGTACAGACTCTCATACAATGAACAAAGGCTTCTGGCATTTTCCTTCCTCAAATCTCCCTGGACAAAAGGGCAACATGGTAGTAATTGGACACAGGTATGCAAAGCTTCCTCCCAACAAAGACACCTTTTTTAACTTAGATAAGGTAAAAGTAGGGGATAAGATTGAGGTTGTTCAAAATGACAATCAATTCACATACATAGTTACAGAAACAAAGGTAGTTGAGAAAAATGATATCTCTGTTCTTCAAGATTACTCTGATTACAGAATTACATTAATCACTTGTTCTCCCCTATGGACTTCAAAGCAAAGACTAGTTATAGTCGGAAAACTGGACAAATTGTATAAAAACACATAGAATACAATACATTTCTTAATTTCAATAAATATATTAATGGATACTAAATACACAAGAAAAGATATTAATGAATATACTCATGAATTGAATATTACAATTCCTGCGGACAGTTTTAAGCATTCATATGATTTAATGCTCCAAGACTACTCTAAAGATTTAGATGTTAAAGGCTTTAGGAAAGGAAAAGTACCTGCAGACTTCATAAGCAATGAAGCAAAAGATGTTTTAAGATTAGAAACTTTCCAAAGATTAGCCCCATTATACATTAACAATGTGCTCACAAAGGAAAACATAGATCCAATTGCACCACCTGAATTCAAAGAGCTTCCTAAGTTCATGGAAAACTTAGATATTCCTTTTACAATAACTGTTACAACAATGCCTACTTTTAAACTTGGTGATATGAAAAAGGTAAAAGTCTCAAAAGAAAAGCTCACAGTTGAACAAAGTGAGATTGATAGTGCTTTAAATGAACTTAAGAAATCACAAAAGACTAAAGCTAAAGAAATAAATGATGAATGGGCAAAAGAAATAGGAGAAATAATAGGAGAGAAAGAGATTAAAACTTTAGATGCTTTAAAAGAAAAAATTAAAGATGCACTTTTAAAAGAAAAAGAACATTATCAAATTCATCAAATGCAGGACAGTGCACTAAAACTGGCAATAAAAGAGTGTAATATTGAAATACCTCAACAGGCAATTGATTATGAGGCACAGGAAAGAGAAAAAGCTTTTGTTGAAGATATGAAGAGCAGAGGGATTAATATTGATGATTTTCTTAAAGCTAATAATATTACAATAGAAAAGATGAGAGAGTTGTGGAAGCTTGATGCAAAAGAAGCAATAGAGGCAGATGTCTTTCTAACCCTTTATGCTGATTCAAGAAATATACAAATGACAGACGAGGAGCTTGATGCAAGAATAGAAGAAATTAAAAAGCAAAGAGCTGATGTAGATAAAGATATATTTAGTAATTTAGAGTGGAGAGAAAATATGAAGAGGGTAGGAAGAAAAGAAAAAGCATTTAATTCTTTTATTGAAGAGGTATTAGGCAAAGAGTATATAGATGAACATAATTAAAATGTAAATATTTAAATATATGGCATTTTTAATACCAACAGTAATCGAAAAAGATAGGGAAGGAGAAAGAGCATATGATATATATTCTAGACTTCTTAAAGATAGAATTGTATTTTTAGGAGGTCCTATTGAAACACATTTAGCTAATACTATAGTAGCTCAGCTTTTGTTTTTAGAAAAAGAAAATCCTGATGAAGATATTCAGATGTTTATAAACTCTCCTGGTGGAGAAATAAATGCAGGTATGGCAATACTAGATACTATGAACTATATAAAATGTGATGTATCAACAATTGCTGTAGGGTTAGCAGCCTCAATGGGTTCACTTCTTCTAACATTTGGAGCAAAGGGAAAGAGATTTGCACTTCCAAACAGTAAAATTCATATTCATCAGCCATTAGGTGGGGTACAAGGACAAGCCAGTGATATTGCAATAGAGGCAGAAGAGATATTAAAAACAAGAGATTTATTGTATAGAATGTTATCAAAACAAACTGGACAGAGTTTAAAACAGATACAAAAGGATGCAGATAGAGATAAATATTTTACAGCACAAGAAGCAAAAGAGTATGGATTAATAGATAAGGTTATTAGTAAGAGATAAGTATATTTAAATTAAGTATTAATAACTATGGAGAATAGCTTAGAGAGTTATAAAGAGGAAGAAAATATGCTTACGAAATATATCAAACAAATAGATGAATTAACAACAGGAAATAAAAAGGAAGAATTAGAGAAACTTCTTAGTAATGTTGTTAATCTTTTACCAGAGAATGTAAAATCTCTTTCTATTCCTGTTACATCTTCTAATGGAGAAATAGAATTTATTACAATGGAAAGAGAAAGTAATGTTCCTGAGGAAGAACAAAAGAATTGGGATATAAGTGATTTAATAGCATATTCAGTAAGAGAAGAGGGTTTAACAAATAGAGAAGAAGATTAAGATTAAATAAGAAGATATTTAATAATAGATATGGGCGATTAGCTCAGCTGGTTAGAGCGTCACATTGACATTGTGAAGGTCACAGGTTCGAGTCCTATATCGCCCACCATTATATTTCCCCTCAGATATCTTGATTCAACAAAAAATTTCGCATACAATACAGCCATTATGTAGGTCGGTTGTGAGTTGGTAGAATCTCACATTGCAAGTTCCTGCTTATACGCTGTAAAAAGCGAAGATAAGGTGGAGCGTTTAGCAATCTAGCGGTGCAAGTCCGACGACCTACAGAATTGTATACAATACAATTCCATTTTTAAGTTCCGTGCTTGGAAGTGTGTCCCACCATTTTAAAAACTCCTTGCTTGATATATCATTCAGTATGAGACATGAAATGAAACTAAATGCTAAAGCTTTTGTTGATGTAAAAACAGGTCGCCAGAAGTATGAGACTCGCCTATTTGATGAAAAGAGAAGAAAGATCTCTGTAGGAGACACTATAATTTTTTCTAAACTTCCAAAGTTAAATGAAAAGATTCTAGTAAAAGTAATTAGAATTATCAAAGCAAGAAATTTTGAAGAGTTGTTTTTACTTTTTCCGACAAAAGATGCTAACTGGCCATCAAACTATTCTAATTATGACTGTGCAAAAGATATGCTTAAATACTATTCTCTTGAGGATCAAGAAAGATATGGGGTAGTTGCTTTTGAAATAGAACTAATTGAAAAGAATGATTAAAACAATTGGAGTTTTAAGTTCCATGCATGAAAGTATCGTCCACCATTTTCAGATTTTTGATATACTCTGATTATGAAAGCAACGAGAGCATGGTACAAAGATAATAAGATATCTCCAGAGCATATGGGTTTAGAAGTAAAACAAATATATGTTTGGATTATTTCTAAAGATAATATGGTAGCGATTGTTACTAAAAGTAATGGTGATTCCCAATTCCCTGGTGGACATCCTGAGAAAGGAGAAAATTATATAGAAACATCACAAAGGGAGGTAAATGAAGAATCTGGATTAGATATATCTTCGTATATATCCGAACTTAGCCAATTTGGATATTATTTGGTAGAAGAGAAGGGTGAGAAATATCTTCAATTGAGATTTTTATTAAAACTACCTAAAGAATCACAAGAATTACCTCTTTTTATGAATGAGAACTCAAAAGAAGAGCGTCCTGTTATATCTGCACAATGGGTAGAATTATTGAATCTTCCTAATTATATACCATGGACAAAGGATTTGGATGAATATAAAAATGTTATAAATTTAGTGTTGAGTAAGTAGAAGTTTTATTTCTAAGTTCAATGCATTTCAATATCTCCCACCATTCTCTATACTCTAGTTCTATGCACTTTCTCTCTTTTAGAATGTTGCTTTAAATGTTTCAAATAGTAACCCTTAACTCTCTTAATATATCTATTTCCATTAAGTTTAAATTTCTGAAATACATAAAGATAGTAATCTGATGGTATATCCGTTGGTTTGAAATAGCTATTTGCCTTAATATCTTTGCTAATATATTTTAACTGTTTGTAAGTAAAAAGCTTTTCGAATGTATCTAATACGGAACTATTCATTTGGTTAAATACATAGGTAATAAAATCTCTATATAGCTCATAATCCTGTTTGTTAGAACCTTTAGATTTCAAATTAAGTAGAACAATATCAACATTGGGTACAGGTTTAAAATCTTCCCGCCGAAATTCTTCAATAATACGAATATCATACATAAAGGATAATATTGCAGATATCTGAGTGTTCTTAGGTCTACCAATAAATCTTTCTGCCGATTCCTTCTGTACAAACAAGAAAGCTTCTTTAAGTTTAGAGCTAGCACTTGTAATCTTACTTATTATATCTGCTGTAAGAGAGAAAGGGATATTGGAAAACACTTTGAAATCTTCTTTGGGTAGTGATGTACTTAAGAAATCTTCATTTAGAAGTCGAACATCAGGAGAATCTGAGAATTTGTCTTTTAATTTTTTATAATACTTCTGTTCTAATTCATATGCTATAACTTTCTTAGCATATTTTGATAGCTCTTCTGTAATTATTCCTGTACCTGCTCCTATATCCAAAACTATGTCATTGGAGTTAATTCCAGAGAGTTTAATAAGTCTTTGTAAATTTGTTTTATTTGTATAAAAGTTCTGAGAATATTTAATATCTACCATAAAAAGATTATATCACTAAGATTAGTGATAGATGACTTTAAATTCCATGCTTGAAAGTGTATCCAACCATTATTACCTACCTTTTACTTTTCTCAAATGGTATATCAATACTTCTGGTATCTTACAATCTGTCACATATTTATCAGGATATTCTTCTTTTGAACTCGCTATCGGTTTTGGTTCAACAAAATCAATAAGTTCAAAATCAGAATTTAAAATATCTCGTATCTGTTCCCCAATAGTTGTATGATAATTAATGGTCTCAAAATCTTCTCCAAATTTAATTTTGACCTTTCTCGAATTGAGATAATCTCCATAAACTTCCTGATTACTACCATCTTCCAATTTAGAGCTACCCAAAATCTTATATCTTCTACCATTAAATATTTTAATATCTAGCGCTCTTTTGATTGGGTGAATTATTGAGAAAATTAATTCTCCATTTACTTTTAATAAAGTACTAGTATTGGATAGAAATCTCTTATAATTAGGTAAATAATGTGCTACAAAACCTGCATATGCTATATCAAATTTTTTGTTAATAGAAAAAGTTTCCATATCACCAACATAAAAATCTATATCAGGATATTTTGCCCTTGCAATTTTTATTTGTTCTTCTGATATATCAAAACCTACAACCTTTGATCCTCTCTGATAAAACATATTTGCTTCTTCTCCATCTCCACAACCTATACATAGCATCTCCTTGCCTTCTATATTTCCTAGGAGATTTAAAATTGCTGGTTTTTCAATATTTGTATGGGTATAATTTCTTAATGAATACTTCTTTGTCCAGATTCTTGCATTTCTGTTATATGTTTCTTTAATTTTTGTTTTATTATTCATTTGTCTAAAATTATATTATATTAGCTATTAAGTATACATTTTTCTTAAGTTCCAAGCTATCCAATACATCCCACCATTTCTACATAGCTGATATAATAATTCATTATGAAGATTATAGACTCTCACTTGCACTTACCTGTTAGGAGGAATTTAATATCCCTTAAACAACAGAAAGCTCAACTCTTATTAGATTTAAAAAGGAATTCTATAAATAAAGGTATCGTAATACCTGATAATGTAGATGAATCTCCAATTGGTAATCTTAAACAATGCATAAACCTTTTTTTAGAGGTTCCAAATATTTATGTATTAGGAACTGTTAACATCTTAGAGGATAATCTCAAGAATAAATTAAGTGAATTAAGAAATTACTTCTCTTCTAATCAAATCATAGGTTTAAAGATTTTCCCTGGGCATGATAAACATTATCCTAATGATCAAAGATTAGAAAAATTTTTTAAGCTATGCATAGAGTATGATAAACCTCTTGTAATACATACAGGAGAAAATAGCGATGATAGTAAATGTGCAAAATATAATGATCCAAAAGATATTGTTGAAGTTGCTAAAAGATTCCCTTCATTAAAAATCGTTATTAGCCATCTCTTTTGGCCAAAGGTTGAATATTGTGTAGATATAACTAAAGATTATTCTAATATTAGTTATGATACTTCTGCACTGGCAGATAAGGAAGTTGTACTAAAAACAGGGGAAGACAAAATAAAATCTTCTCTTGAAAAACTAATTAAAGAATATAACAAGAAAGTCCTATACGGAAGTGATTATGGAATATGTAATATTCAAAATCATCTCGAGTTGATAAACAATCTAGATATTTCTAATACTCAAAGGAAGGCAATCTTCTATAAGAATGCTACCGACACCTTTGGAATATAGAGATAGAATTATAGCTATCCTACCTTTAAGTTCCATGCCTAAAAGTGTAGCCAACAATATTCAACTTAATGTATAGCAATATGTAGTATAATCCTTAAATGGAACAAACAGAAACAGAACAAACACCTGAAAGAGAAGATACAGAATATTTAATTAATAAAATAGAAGCAACACATTTTAATCCATACTTAAATGTAAATAGAGAAGACTTTATCAATTCTCTAAATAAAGCTGAAAAAGAGAATAATGAATTCTTTCCACTAGCAATTCAAGAGTCTTTGGCACTAATAAGAGATGCTCATACATATGTAAAAGGAATATTGAATAATGACTATCTACCCTTTGAATGTAAAGAATTTGAAGGGCATTTTTACATAATAGGATCATCAAATAATTACAATCACATTATTGGACATGAAATATTAAAGATAAATGAATACCCTTTAAATGGAATATTTTCTCAAATATCAAAACTTTCCTCAAAAGAAAACAAAGAAGTTCTTCTAAGTGATTTATCTAAATACTTGTCATCAAACAAAATTTTAAGATATTACAACCTTAGTAATTCTAATTCTGTTAAATTAACAACAAATAATGAAGAACTTGATATAAAAACAGATTCTGAACAAAAAATAAAAATTAAACAACCATTAAAATGGAAAATGCCTGATAAAAATGATCCTACATATGCTGGTAACAACAAATATCAGTTCAGATTAATAAATAATAATTTGCTTTTTCAATACAATGAATGTACAAATGAAGGACATACAAAAGAAGAATTAATGACTTTTAAGAATAAACTCCTTAATTCAGCACAAAACGCTGATAATATTATTGTTGATTTAAGAAAGAATGGGGGAGGAAATACAGAAGTAATGGAAGACCTCTTTGAGAAACTTCCAAACAATAAAAAGATATATGTGGCAATTGGAAGAAGAACATTCTCATCTGCTATGCATCATCTTTTATTCTTAAAACAAGAGAAAGGTGCAGTTTTAATAGGGGAAAATGCAGGTCAAAAGCCAAACAGATTTGGTGATTATAAAGAGATAGTTCTACCTAATTCTAAATTAAGGATAGCATGTTCTTTTAAATACTTTGAATTAATGCCAAATACTAATATTGATGTAATAGAACCAGATACAAAAATACCTATTACTATTGATGACTACATTAATGAGACAGACCCATTAAACAGATGGATAGTGGAGAATCTTTAAACACTACTTACTTAAAAATTTACTTCCTTTAATATAAAATCTCCAATCTCTATTAATAGCATCTAATGCATCTTTCTCTGTTTTACCATGCATTCCAAGATTAATTCTTTTACCAGTACAAATGTCTATATTTTGAGGTAAAATAGGCTTAACTATATAAATGTCCGAATGTGTATCAACAAGATCTTTTCTCTGATCCCCAATACTGATTCCAAGACATTCGGACACTCTGCCTGGACCGTTTGACAAGTTTCTTTCATCGTTTATACCTCTTCTCTTAATCATAACTTCTTTACCATAAACTGGCTCTATAGAACGAATAAAGGATACATCTGGAATATCTTTATCATTT
>Ga0208461_1002552_pt1 | contig 14791 bp, 14 predicted proteins | sample AD_JPNTR4_MetaG_FD_184448 | JGI IMG/M metagenome (GOLD analysis project Ga0208461, IMG submission 184448) | Active sludge microbial communities of municipal wastewater-treating anaerobic digesters from Japan - AD_JPNTR4_MetaG (SPAdes) (version 2) | ecosystem: Engineered > Bioreactor > Anaerobic... | reverse complement strand
GCGAAGTGCCACCTGAGTATGCGGGTGGGCTCGGGCCAGAAGGCGTATCCGCTCTCAACTCTTTTATCCGGAGCGGCGGAACTCTGATCGCAGCCGAAAATGCCGCGGACTTTGCCATAGAAAACCTTGGCCTGCCGGTAAGAAACATCATTGAACCAAGGAGGATGCGCCGCCCGGAAAGCCAGGCAGCCGGACAGACATCGGAGCGGGTCCGGGTTTATTCACCCGGCTCGATTCTTCAAGTCGCTGTTGACCCTTCTAGACCCGAAGCTTTTGGTATTGGCGAGGAGGCTGCCATTTTTTGCTATTTCAGCCCGGCTTTCGAGATAACCAGAGCTGAAGATAGTAAGTCGGCCAGCGCTCAAAAGGTCTGGAACTTGGCCTGGTTTCCGGCCTATGATCCACTCTTGAGCGGCATTCTCTTAAATGGTGAAAAACTGAAGTATAAGTCGGCAGCGGTAGCCTGTCAGGTGGAAAAAGGCAGGGTCATTCTGCTGGGTTTCGATGCTATCCACCGCGCCCAGGCTCACGGTAGCTTCAAATTCCTCTTTAGTCCGATTATTTATCGCTGATGACCGTCAGCTGTCTGATTACTGGCTAGCTCTTTTAGTTGAAGTTTTGCTTGGCCGCTTGCCTTCTATTATAAAAATAAATGGCACCAAAAATAAGAAAGGCCAGAAGCTCATACCAGATGAGTGACGATTGCCAGTAAGTTGGAACACCATTGAGCGGTTTCATCGCCTGGCAAAATACATCCCAGTGAATCCAGGCCCAGCCGGGATCCAGGGGATAAAGCATCTTAATTCCTTCCAGGCTCAGCATATCGAGCGGCCAGTGACCGACTATGGCACCAAGAAAAAACCATAAAACCGATGACCACTTTTTAGTGATGAAATAGGCTATCAGGCACATGATAAGAATGGCAAAGATACCATGAGTAGCATAACGGCAGACATTATAGAATTCGTAAAAGCTCTGATGTGATAAAAAATAGAAAGGCAAAGCAATCATAAAAATATCAACAGCGGCCGCCCCAATAGCAAACCACAGGATATCAATTTTGACTTTGACTTTTTCTAAGGCATAGCCGGCATCATAAGCGGCAGCGGCATGAAAGACAGGATCGGGCATCGTTTACCCTCCCTTAAAATTCTTAGGTTATATCCTTTTTCAATTTTTATTATAGGTTCACCTGGCTCTGATTTCAAAAGTGGCCAGGTTTAGTTACCAGTTTGGCCATCGTAACCGTCCACCTATTCACCTCGGTTATCTACCTGAGCCTGCTCTGACTCTAATAACTGACCAAACTTATCCGCTCTTTGAAACAGGCATAACCATCAGCTCTGCGCTCCGAGTAATTAACAGGCACCCAGACGCCTCTTCTACCAAACGCTTCTACTCATTGGGAAACCACCAGAGGATAACTATAGGTATGAATCAATCCAAAAACACAGCCATCATTGCCAACGAACACTGTAGACCTTTAATGTTTGAAATCCGCTATCATCCTCTTCCATAGCATATAATCTGTTTCCTCTCCAGGCCCGGGGCTCTCCTTTGAAGGAGAATTTAGCTATGTATTTTCCTTCTGGATCGAACACATCCAGGTAGTATTCTCTTTTGTCTTTTCCTTTCTCGAATGTCCTCACGAATAATCTCCACTTCTCGTCCATAGTAAAATTCTGATAAGCAGGAAAGACCTCCGAAAACTTTATTCTCTCTTTAGCTTGAGGGTCTATTTCCGGCATTCGGCCAAAAAATTCTTCCTTATCTTTTTCTGTTAGTTTGACTGGCTCATAGTCTTTCAATATTTTTTTGATCAGTTTTCCTTCTGGATTAAAGACCTTAATTTCGTATTTATCCAGGTCGCTGCAATAAATGATATTATCCTTCCCAAATTGATAAGAGAACACCATTCTGAATGGATCGATTTTCCCCTGGATAACACCGGTGATATCCACCGAAGCCAGGGTAAAAAGCGAATTCAACTCGCGATCGTATTTCCTTACTTCACGCATAATCTTGCCCTCAGCTTGCACAATCTGCTGTCCAACGATATTTCCCTGAGAATCAAATAAAGGAAGAACCAGCCCTCGAGCTTTTATGGCTGTAGACATTTCTCTCAGGAAATCTCCCTCAAGAGAAAAAAACATCAATTTCTGGTTCGAGGCGTCGCCAATGACTATTTCCCTGGCAGGAGTTACTTGAAGAGACACCGGTAAATTCAGTTCACCTGGCCCCTGGCCTTCCTCTCCAAATTTCTTGACAAACTTCCCGGCGCTATCAAAGACTTTTATCTTTTTCTCCTTGCCATCGAGAACATATATGTTTCCATCATTATCTACATCCATAGAGGTCAACTCTCCAAACCTATCCTCATCAAATTTCCCCTCTCCAACTGAGAATTCCCGTTTAAGTACGATCTTAGCCAGTGAGCCCTTCGGAGGAGCAGGGTTTTTTGGGTTATAAACAACTTGTATGCCGTTTTCGATCTTGATCTTTATATCATCAGCTTCTAGAAAAACTGGAGAAAAAATCAATAAAATAACAGCAGACTCAATTAAGAAGAACTTTAGCAATAATTTTTTCATCCTGCCCTCCCTTTTAAGCCTTTCCAGATATTAAGATGATAACATTAGCAGATAAATCTGGCAAAAATTAAAACTTTATTATTATCCTACCTTTTCCCGGGTAAAAACTCTCGTTTCTTAAAGTGATGTCTTGCCAGTGGCCGGACAGGAATAGAATTTTGAATATTATCCCACCTATCCACCCAATATTAAGATTGTCAATCATGACATTAAACTCTGCTTAAATTGATCTGCATATACACCGAGGATTGAGAGTCTCCAATGACCTCTGAAAACAATATTTCTCGACATTTGCCGATTATGATGAACGTTAAAAATCTTATAGCTAATTTATTTTGTTTAAAAATGCACTTTGATATAATTGATATAGAAAAAGAAAAAAGAGGGGGAAGGTTATGAAAAATTACACCAGGGTTTTCATCATCGGGATTCTTTTCATGCTTGTGTTCTCTAATGTTGTGCCAGGCGAAAAGAAATTTCAGACGCTTAGTTTAAAAGAAGAGTTAACCATTGGAGCCAGCCAAACAGACAGTAACCAGATGTTCTATTATCTAACTGGAAGCTTTACTGATACGGACAATAATTTTTATCTTCTCGATAAAGGCAATAGCCGAATACAGGTATTTGACAGAGATGGGAAATTTATCAGGACTGTCGGCAAAAATGGACAGGGTCCTGGAGAGTTCGAAGCCATCGCAGCCGGCGCTATTTTTGATAGAAAACTTATTTTAGCTGCTGATGACTCGCTCCTAAGAGTTAACGCCTATGATTTGAAGGGAGACTTTTCTTCAAGTTTTAAAATAAAGGGCAAAGCGAGTGATTTGATATGCTGCCCGGCCAATAAAATATATTTAGCTTACCCTGATGCTGAGGGAAGAATAATTCACCAGTATGATTTAGAAGGTAATTTGATAAATTCCTTTGGCAGTCTAAAGGAAAAGAACCTGTTGGTTTTCAATGACGTAGTAAAGATGAGTCAGGATGAAACCGGAAATTTTTATGTCGCCATCCGCTATGCCAACCTGATTCAGAAATATGATCAAAAAGGCAAGTTGCTAAAAGAGATTGAAGCTGATTTACCTTTTACTTTTGAGCTTACTCCAGCCAGAGATAAAGGCTATGAGGCCAGGGCTGTCTTCCTTGATCTGGCCTGTGATGGAAAGGATGTTTATGCTATCACCGCCCCCCAGCTGCCTGCAGGGGCTACTCCCGAAGAAACGCAGCAAGCTTTGAAGGCTGGAAATTACCTGATAATTTTCGACCAGGATTTAAAACAGAAAGAGACATATAAGCTTCCCTACCTCGTTCTGGCCTTATACTTTGATAATTTTAAAAGGCTTTTGCTGTGTGATCTGGACTTTGTTTTTCATGTCTGCCAGCCAGTTCCACAGCGATTGTTTTAAAGACAGAGGCAATAAAAAGAAAAATAGAATATTTGAATTAGCTTCTATAACAAATTGAGATAGTTACAACCAACGGGGGGGAAAACAGGAACAAATATTTCTCCCTGTTAAAAAGATTAAAAAATTCATTCGAGTGATCTTTATGAAATTACAGCAGATAGAGTTAACATTCTGCTGTCAGTAGCGCCAGCTGGTAAGATCAGCGCCAGCTGGAGCAGATTTTTTTATCCGCTCCATGATTTTTGGAATATGCAACTGGTGATAACGCAGCCGTGAGATATAAATTGGACTGCTATGGTCGCCATTCCAGCAATGTTCTGCCCGGTCACCGTAATCAACCTCACCATCATAATAGGGATCTTTCGTCTTTTTAAGGAAATCTTCCATGAGATAAACAGCATTATTGAGGTAATAGGTATCCATATCGCCACAGTAAATATGAATTTTCCCGATTAGCTTCGGGCCAAGTGTTTTCCAGTCCCGCTCGAGGATATAGCGCAGGTCATAATGCTCCTGCCAGTAGGCGGCAGTGTCGTGATCAATCTGACCGGTCAGTTTATCCCAGATGCGGCGCGGATAACCATCCTGGCCAACAGGTGAAAAGACTGCTTCCCAGATATCGTACTGGTCGCCGGAGCGGGACCTGGTCCCCAGCGCCAGCTCGCGGTGGTTTGATTCTTCCAGCGTGCAGAGAACTTCACCAAGATAATTGCGCTGCCCGGGACGAGGCGTCTTTTTCCAGCGGCTTTCTAAATAATAGGCATTCTGATGTTCATAAACATTGACAACCGTGTAAGCCCTGAAATCTATCGGGTCAGGACAGGAAGCCCAGCAGCCGTTATACAGATCAGGATAAAACACCTGAGTGGCCAGTGCTTCCCAGCCGCCGGTTGAACCGCCGTAGGTAAAACGGGCCCAGCCCTCACCCAGCCCACGGAATTTCTGCTCGATATATGGAATTAACTCATAGTTAATGGCATCACCGTAGGGACCAAGATTGGCGGAGTTAACCGCATAGGAATCATCATAAAAAGGATTGGCATGCTGAATCTCAATAAGGAGAAAACGCGGTGTGTCGCTGGCTGTCCAGTATTTATAAAAAGCATAAGCTTCTTCCTCAACGATTCGGTTGTACCCGTGGAGATGAAATCGCTCATTATAATCCGGTTCAAGGTTCGGATCAGGAGGCTCTTCCCGGAAGCCTTCAAAGGTGTAAGGGAAATGCCCATGGTAAACAATAAGTGGATAGCGGGCTTGCGGATGTTCATCAAAGCCGGCCGGTAGCAGGACGTGAGCTCCCAGATAAACCGGCGTCCCCCAGAAATCGGTCAGGAGTTTACTCTGAATTTTGACCTGCTTGATGTATTTCGTTTCGGGCGGGTCGGGAATTTCCGGCATGACCTGATTGAGTAAGATTTTAATCGTCTGAGAGGAGTGGGGGTCGAGGCGCATTTTGACTGGCTGGCTGTAAAGATTGCCTGGTTTCCTGTTCCATTGCTGACCTTCGCCGCGGTCAGGAGGGAGTTTGAGTGTTCTGCCGTCTTTGAGATGATATGTCTGATAAATGTTGAGTACGCCTTGCACCCAGTATTCGCCTGGTTCAATAGCCGCCAGGCTGTGCCTCGGGTAACCAAAAGCTGTCCCGTCAATAATAGCTGCGCTTCCAGGCGCCATCCCCTCTACATCTATTCCAAAAACCTGTTGCGTCCCGGCACTATCATTGATGGAAAAGCGCGGTTCTTTTTTGTCGTCAGTTGAAATAAGCAAAAGAAGCCGTCCATCAAGCGGGCTGGCTGACCTTTCGGCCGGAAAAGAAATAGCAAATTTCAGTCGGGCTTGATCTACCGGACTGTGGTCGCCCTGGCTGCAGCTTGTGGCTAATCCAAAAAAGCCGGCAATAAGCGTGCCCAATGCCAGAGAATAAAAAATCTTTCCTTGGAAAAAACGCATTATTTATTCCTCCTTCCTGATGGGCTGTTTCTTAGAATAAAACTATCGGAGCCAGTTAATCAAGCTAATCTAATAAAGTAGTTAAGCACTCAGCAAATTCAGGGCTTCGTCGTGTTTTCAAGGCCTGGCGGTACTTGCCCCCAACCTGGCCTTAAAATTCCAGAAGGGATCAAGCGGCAGATGATGAGAGCTCGGATAGACCCGACTCAAAAGTTCATAAAGAGCCGGATCGTAGCTTCTGAGCTCAGCTGGCGAATAAACCACCCGCTCGCCATCTTTATACTCAAAGTTTGACCAGAACCAGAACTGTGTTCCCTCGGCCCAGTATTCGTCGGAATTGGTCGAGGCGTAGTGTCCCTTAAATAATCCCAGAGCCATGGCGTCGGCATACGCTTTCTCAATATCGGCTGCCAGCCGCGGATCAGCCCGCCGGATGGCCCGATGGATAGCATGGCCGAATTCATGAACGAGAATCTGTTCACCAAAATAACGGGTGCCCGGAATGCCCAGCAGGTTTTCTTCACCGCAGGTGGTGTAAAGACCGCCGAGTCCTCTGGCCCGCTCGTTCCAGTATTCAGCATCGGATAGCTTGCTTATCCTTTCATATCCCGCAATTTCTGACGGGGTCAACCGCCGGTCGCCCAGCTGCGGCTTCCTTAAATTTTTATATTCAGGGATATCCGACATCTGCTGATCTTTGCCAATTATTCCAACCTTCTGTCCTTCCAGGACAAGCTGAGCCCTGATATCAGGCCGTTCCGACAGCATATGAATGATGATGTCCCGGGCAATGAGCATGGCCAGATCTGATACCTGACCCGAAGCAATGACCGGGATACCCATAGCGTTGCAGTATTTTTCATAAAAAGGGTCCAGCATGAGTTTGGCCGGCGGCTTGCTGATCAAAGCAGCCGCATAATCTGTAAAGACTGGCTGTTCTTTCTGGACCGCTTTCTTCGTGTCTTTTACCTGGCCAGATAAAGCGGTGAAACTCATAGCCAGAATCAAACCAGCCAACAGCATCATCTTCGTCTGGTTTTTTCCCATTGATGACCGCATAGTGATTCTCCTTTCTGAATATCAGGGATAATCATAACAAGATAGTGGATTGGCAGCAAATCAGGAAAAAGCCCTTAATTGGCCAGTAGCTTCGGTTGTGCGGAGCCTGCGGCAATCATTGGCAATTATTGGAGAGCCCGGAGGTCTTCCTTCAACTGATTGTAATTAGCCATAGCGACGGCCATGGTGTGAACTTTGCTCCGTCTTAGGATCCATCTTAAGGCTTCTTCAAAAGTAGGTTCAGCTCCTGGACCAGCCGCCAGCTGGCCACCCGAACAGGTCTTCATGGCTATTAGACCAAGCCCATTCTGGCGGGCTTTATCCATTTCTTCTTCGAGCGCTACTTGATCCCACTTGCCTGCTCGTCCGCTGTTAGCATGAACGTAGGCACCCTGGTGATTATAGGGCAGCATGACTACGTCATAGAATAATTTTTTATTTGCTGCCCGGAGTAGTTCAACTTGATTGGTATGGCAGGAAAAACCATAAGCTCTGATCATTCCTTTTCTTCTGGCGTCTTCAAAAAATCGCCTGACCTCTTCCTGGAAGATAACCTCTGGAGAAACTGCACCATGAATTAAAATGATATCAAGATAGTCAGTTTGCAAAGCCCGCAAACTGGCCTGAAGTGACGCTTCCATTTCAGCTACCGCTCTTTTTATTTCTGCCGGTGAGTTAAGTTGCTGGCTGGTCAAGCCCGGATTCAGTTTAGACTGAATAACGACTTCTTTTCTAAGACCGGCAGTAGCCCGGCCGATCATCATTTCATTCTGTCCCCGAAAATAAGACCGGCCAGTGTCCAGAAAATTTAGACCGGCTTCGAGGGCCGCCATGACCAGCGACTGCTCCATTGTCCTGGAGGCACCGAACCCCAGGGGGGTGACTTTAATCCCGGTTCTCCCCAGTTCGACCAGGCCCGGCCTTTCTTCATTTTTCTTCTGGTTGGCAGAATCAGAATCTTTAACGCCAATGGAGGAAAAGCAAAATCCTAAGATTCCAGCGGCTGAGGTCTTTAAAAATTCTTTTCTTGATAAGTGCTTATGATTTTTTGCCAAGCTAATTACCTCTTCTCAGGTCAAAGAAAATCTTGTCGATTCCTCGTCAGTTGCTCCATATTTGGGCAACAGCAAAGCTCTAAGATGGGCGGGTGATAAGTGATCACAACAACGGGCCAGGTTTTTCGCAATTTGTAACAACGAGGCTATCACCGTTTCATTCAGGCTAAGTTCGCCCCCTACCTTTATTGATCCTCTTCAAATATGACTTTGAGCTCGCCAGATTCAAATTTAGCTTCTTTCACCTGCCGTTCGAGCAAGACCTGAGGAAGAATAATGCTCCGCCTCTGGTTACCAATGGTGATAATAAGTTCATCTCCACTCTGCAACAAAGAGACATCTCCTTTGGCAACAAAGGGCAGCTTCATGGTCAGGGTGTAGAGGCCATCGTTATGCTCAATGTTAATTGGCTGTCCCTCAAAAAAGACCTGCGTTGGGTCGCTGCCGCCATAAAGATATTCGCCGACCTCGGCCAGCCTTTTCAGCCCAACCGCCTCGGTATCAAGAAGAGGCACTCTCATCACCGGCAGAGGAGAGAACCGCTCCTCAATATCTCGAAGATATCCGGCCTGGGCCTTTTTCCACTTTTCAAAATAGGCTCCATCTGCTCTGGCCGGAATTATGCGGTTACAGACAACGGCGTCGGTCGGATAGCCATAAAGATTGAGATAAGCGTAGGTCCGCTGGGCTTCTTTAATTACCATTTTTTCCGGGTTGACCAGAAGCCTGATACTGGTCTTTTTCGGATCGCTGAGCAGAACCCTCAAACCTTCCAGGCGATTAAATAGTTCCTCGACACTGTCCAGGATCTCTTTATCGGGCAGGGGCATATCCGTCACCCTGTTTACGATCGGGGTGGCAATCGGCATCAACTTTCGTCCAACAGGTAGTAATTTTTTAAACCACCAGCCAGCGACTTCCGGCAGAGTTAGTAGGCGGAGTGACTCAGCAGTTGGCGCGCAATCAACGACGACTACATCATAATTCTGCTCTTGCTCATAATAATAAACCCAGAGGAGATTAGCCACTTCTTCCATCCCGGGCAGAACAGCCACTTCTTCGGCCACTATTTCATCCAGACCGCGCCAGGCCATCAGAGCGGCCAGCCATTTCTTGATCGTTCCCCAGTGCTTTTCGATATTATAGAGTATATTCGACTCCTGGGCCCAGAGATTCTTCGAGACGAGGACTGGCTCCGGGCCAAGCTCACGCTCCAGGCTATCGCCCAGACTATGAGCGGAATCTGTACTGATGGCCAGAGTTTTATAGCCAAGATTGGCGGCACAAACAGCGGTGGCAGCACTGACCGTGGTTTTCCCCGTGCCGCCTTTTCCGGTAAAAAGCAGGATACGGCTCATTTGACCTCTTTTTCTTTTCTGGTTTTGCTCTTTGATTTTTCTTCTGTCTGCTCTATAGCGTTATCCAGAAGATTGCGGATGGCCAGAAGAATTTCTTTCTTAGCCTGTTTTAAATGACCTGAAACCGGCTCAGAATCAACGGTCAGGGTAGGCAGTTTAAATCTGAGCACATATTCACCTGTTTCTGTCCGTTCCAGTTCAATACCCTTTTCAAATTTTATCTTTTCCATCTCAAGCCTCCTTTATTTCGATTTTTTGCCTTTTTTTAGTCGCCCCGGCCTCACCCTGGCCCTCGGTGGGCAGCAGAAAACTCAAGGCCAGCGACAGCTCTTTCCCGGCTCGGGTCAGGTGCCGTCTGACCTTCTCCGAGACCAGGCCTTTGTGTTTGAGGCGAACCTCAATTCCCTGGCCTGGTTCGTAACCGATTTCTACCTTAAAACTAAAAATTACCTCTCCCATCTTTCATCCTCCAATTTCGTTCTGTTTTATTATATCTCTTTTTCGCTGCTTTCCTCAACCAGAGACGAAAATCAGTGATGAAATAATCTCCGCATTTTTCTGCGGATGAAACTCCAAATCCCAGCTACCAGGTGGATTAATCATATTGCGTTTTCGTTGCTACCAGGGGGTAATAGGCCGCAAGGTTGTGTTGGGCTGGACAGAGACAGATAACTTATTTATAATGGCTTTTCACCGGGGAGTAGCGCAGCCTGGCTAGCGCACAGCGTTCGGGACGCTGGGGTCGTGGGTTCAAATCCCACCTCCCCGACCATTTTTTTATTTTCCTCTGCATCTGGCTTAAAGATAATCCTCCCGGTTAATTACCCCACGCAACTCGCCTCCCTGGAGGTACCTTTTCATGTTCTCAACAGCAATTTTAGTCGCTTCAACGAGAGAATCTTCTACCACCCCGGAATTATGAGGCGAGCAGACGACATTGGGCAGCGCCGGGAAAGGATAACGCATTTCAAATCTCCCGTGACGAAAAGGCTCGATCCACCAGGCATCTATGCCGGCCATAAATTTCGGATGAGCTTTTAAGTGATCAAAAAGGGCTTTTTCCTCAATAATTTCCCCGCGGGAGACGTTGATCAAAACTGCATTGTCTTTCATCTCCCCGAGCTCTTTCTCACCGATAAGTCCCCTCGTTTTATTGGAAAGCGGCAGGGACACCACCACTATGTCCGAATTTTGAAGGACATAATCCAGGTCTTTTAGAGTGCCCGCAAATTCTACCAGTTCGCTCGTTCGGCCGCTCGTATTGATGGCCATAATCTTAACTTCGAAGGGACGAAGCATCCGGGCCACCGCCCGGCCAATACCACCGAAGCCCAGGATGCCGGCAGTCAAACCCTTTAGTTTTCTATTCTCATTTAATTGATCGAAAATTCCCTGTTGGATCTTCTGGTGTTCAATCAGCAATCTTTTCAACAGGCACAGAATCATAGCCAGCGTGTGCTCGGCCATAGGTTCAGCATAGGCGCCGGCATTGGCCACCACTTTTAAGGTTTCCGGAAGTTTAGAAAATGGCAGATGATCCGCGCCGGCGCTCAGCAGTTGCATGATCTCAGCAGTTTTTAGAAGCGGATATTCCTCTTCTTTTATCTCCTGGGGCGTATTCCAGGAAAAGAGGATGTTGGCTTCTTTTAAAGCCCGGGAGCGGTCGGCCGCCGTTTTGAGATAAGAAATTCTGGCCAGGGGGCCAAGTTCTTTTTCGAGAATCTCCTGCCCTTCCTTCCAGAGATCAAAAGTAACCAGAATGTTTTTCATGAGTTGTTGACTCCTTTCTTTCTTGACTTAAGAAGCACCTTTCTTCTTTAAGAATGTTCCCCTTATTATCATTTTTAGTCCTACTTCTGGCCGGAGTAAAGGGTAACGACTCCAGCTGTCAGATTCAGACAGGAGAGATTCCTCAATCCACTTTGCCGCATCAGGGCCATAACCTCTTCTGGCTTCAAAAAGCTAAAAATCGATGAGGCTAAATAGCTGTAGGCCCGGGCCGAGCCTGAAAATAACCTTCCGGCCAGCGGCAGATAATTTTTTAAATATAAAGAATAAAAGCCATAAGTCAGCTTATTTAGTGGGAGCGAAAACTCAAGGATAAGCAACCGCCCCGAAGGCTTGAGAAGGCGTGCCATCTCACTTATTCCTCGGGCATAGTCGGGCAGATTCCTCAAGCCAAAACCAATAGTCACCAGGTCAAAAGTCTTATCGGCGTAGGGAATGCTCAGGGCGCTCCCTGTTTCGAGTTTGATTCTCGTGGTCAGATCCAGCTTTTCTATTTTTTTCTGTGCCCGGGCGAGCATCCCGGCCGAAAGGTCAATCCCGGTGACGTCATGAGCTCCGCAGCGGGCAAATTCTATGGCTATATCTCCTGTGCCCGTGCAGACATCGAGGATTTTATCACCGGGCCGGAAGCGGGACAGGCTGACCAGCCTCCGTCTCCAGGCGCGGTCAAGATTAAAACTCAACAGGTGATTTAAGAAGTCATAATTTTTAGCAATGACCGAAAATAGCTCAGGTGTGTTGTCTTTGTTCATTTTTTGCCCTGAAAGGCCAAAGCCTCCTTGTGGTGTCAAAATCTGTTATTACTGCCAGGATGCTTACCTGACCACGACGGTCATATCCTCTCTAAATTTCCACAGATTGACAACCAACAAAGATCTGCTCCCCTGAAGTCATTGATTTATCTCATCCTCTGGTGGTAATTATCAGACTTTAAGCAGCCAGGTCAGATTTGGTTAAATCTTAGGAATCAGCTTTTCCGCGGCCGAACAGCTGGGGTTCCATCCGGTGCGAAATAACGGCGACCGAAAGCCAGAGCCACATTGACCAGCCCCAGCATGACCGGCACTTCAATGAGTGGCCCGATGACCGCGGCCAGGGCCTGCCCGGAGTTTATCCCGAAGACAGCCACTGCCACAGCAATGGCCAGTTCAAAATTATTGCTGGCCGCCGTGAAGGACAGGCTGGTGGCCTGAGGATAGTTGACACCGAGTTTCCAGCTCAAAAAGAACGAAACAAAAAACATCACTAAAAAATAGATAATAAGCGGTATGGCTATCCGCACCACATCGAGTGGCAGGCGGACGATATACTCTCCCTTTAAGGAGAACATGATCACAATGGTAAATAGCAAAGCAATCAAAGTCAGCGGACTGATTCTGGGCACAAATTTTTCCTCATACCATTCGCGTCCTTTTGCTGGCTCGAGGAAAAATCTGGTCAGAAAACCAGCCGTAAAAGGAATGCCCAGATAGATGAGGACGCTTTTGGCCACCTCGCCCATTGTGACATGAACCGCCATCCCCTTGAGTCCAATTAAACCCGGAAGAACAGTGATGAAGATATAAGCATAAACAGAATAGAAAATCACCTGGAAGATAGAATTAAAGGCCACTAAAGCTGCCGCATAATCAGTATCGCCCCGGGCCAGGCTATTCCAGACAATGACCATGGCAATACAGCGGGCCAGGCCAATAAGAATAAGTCCTGCCATATATTCGGGATAATTACGGAGGAAAATAACAGCCAGAAGAAACATCAGAATCGGCCCTATGACCCAGTTCTGCACTAAGGACAAAGTCAGCACCTTTCTGTTTTGAAAGACACGGCCGAGCTGGCGGTAATTGACCTTGGCCAGCGGCGGATACATCATGATGATCAAACCGATAGCGATCGGAATAGAGGTGGTGCCAACCGATAGCCGGTTTAAAAGGCGGGACAGGCCAGGGAAAACATAGCCCAGGGCGACTCCCAGCCCGATGGCCAGCAGGATCCACAGGGTTAAGAACCTGTCCAGAAAAGACAGCCGGCGCTTGGTTCGAGCTGGGGCTTCCATCGGGGCGTTTATCTCCTTTATCCTGAATCTATTTATCTATCCCAGCTTATCTTACCTCCATGTTTTTTGACCGGTGGCTGATAAGTTTCTTATTCTATCGTTTTAACTTCAGATGTCAACGGACAGACAGTGGGGCTCTTCAGCCAAAAGTGTGGTGAAAAAGATAAGGGAATAATGAGTGGCCGTGTCAAGTTGAGTTCGCAACTTCGGGGCCATCTAAACCTCTTCAGTTAGCCGTTTTGAGCGGTCAACTTATGGAACCTGTCCAACGAACCAAAGACCTTGTCCTCCCGGATATAACTGCGTTAGTTAGCCCAGTCCTCCGCCTATTCGATGAGATAACACATCGTCAGCCGGATGTAGCTTTCGACGGAGGGAGAAGACCACGACTGCGAAAAGAGCGAAAATCGGACGATTCAGCCGCGCGTCATTTTTCCTGAAAGACAAAGATGTAATCGACGATACACCTATAGTTGCGCGAGGTCATCTGCACGGCCTCCGGGCTCTGACCTCCGATGCAGAGCCGGTAGGTCTTGCCGGGCTCGAAGGTCTTGCCCTCCTCGGGTTTCAAGGTCACGGTGTAGGACGGGCTGTCGGCCCGGATGGTGCTGTACCAGCCCTGGGCCACCGGCTCGTTTCCGTCGAGGATGAGGTGGTACATCTTCTTCTCCGGCAACTTGATCCGGATCTCGAAGGTGATCTCGGTCGGTGTGGCCTTCAGGATCTTGAAGTACTCTCCCGGCACGTTCTGGCCGTGGTAGTAGTTCAGCTCTGGCTTCGACTTATAGGGTGACGTGCAGGCGGCGGCAAAGGCGAGGAGCAGGCCAACGGTGACGGCAGTTCTCGCAATTTTCATGGGCGGCCTCTTGGTCCGTGGGCGGGAGGATAAAAAATTCGTTTTTCGCTACGCCAGCAAAAATGAGTATTCATAGGCCCACTTTGTCTCACCCCATCGATTGGGATGGTATAACAGCAAATCGCCCTCTGTCAAATTGAGCTCAAGACAGGTGAAAGCAAGTCAGAAACCTGCGGCCAGGGAAAAAAGCGCCGGAGATCAGCTGGGCCACTCCTTTCAGGTAAGAAGAGAATCTAGAAAGATATTCGGCCGACGACTCAGCGGCCATCAGACTACTTCCTTTCTGGGAAATCGGGTCTAGATACTTTTGTGTTTCCTGGTAACATTTTTCTATCAAGTTAAAGGCTACGGGACCTAATTATTTGGCGATGTATCGGCAGATAAAAGGGGGTTTTCCGCTGATAGTTCACTTTTCAACTGTAAATAACAAACGGACAAGTAGCGGTTGACAGCCCGGCGATTTTTTTGTATAGGATAATAAAAATGGGCAAAGTACTTGAACTCGACCGGGTTTATAAGGCTTATAAGTTCGGTTTTATACCGAAGAAAAAACAGGTTTTAAAGGGCATTTCATTCTATGTCAATGAAGGCGAGATTTTTGGTTATCTCGGGCCAAACGGCGCCGGCAAAACAACCACTATCAAGAGCATTTTGAATTTGATTTTTCCTGATGCTTGC
>Ga0208461_1002543_pt1 | contig 14827 bp, 11 predicted proteins | sample AD_JPNTR4_MetaG_FD_184448 | JGI IMG/M metagenome (GOLD analysis project Ga0208461, IMG submission 184448) | Active sludge microbial communities of municipal wastewater-treating anaerobic digesters from Japan - AD_JPNTR4_MetaG (SPAdes) (version 2) | ecosystem: Engineered > Bioreactor > Anaerobic... | reverse complement strand
GGGCAAACTTAATAGATTTGTCGTAAAAAATGTTGTTGCCAAATATTTTATTCTCCTGGCTAAGTATGTAAGCATTTTGCTGTAGATTGGTTTGCTCAATTTTTTTATTGTACCAACCCTTTTCGCAGTAGGCAAAATTATCCTCATTAAAGATATGGGTTGGACCAAAGAAGTAAGCTAGTTCATTCTTGGTGTTGTAGCTAAGGGAGTCGGTGTATATTGTTCCGTCAGGATCCAACATCACTACATTTCCAGCAAACGATAGGAGGTTAGAAGAGCGGTTAAAGTAGCCCCTTTGGCTGGTTAGCTTCGACTCCTTTGAGGTAATTTCACCCGGAGTTGTGTAGTAGGCAACATTAGTTTTTGAATTAAAGTATAGGGTTTGGGTAGTGAGAGTGGTTTCGTCATCAATAAGCTTAACCTCTTTGCCGGTAATCTTACCTACTGAGGTTTTGCCATCAAAGTGAAGGGTTTGCCCGGTTATTCGGGTTGAACCCTGCTGAATGCTAACATTACCAAAGGCATCAAACCAGTTATCATTGGGATTATGGTAAGCGCTGTCGCAAACTATACGTGTGTTTTCATGCTGAAAGCGAACATTCCCAATATACCTGATGATTTTTTGGCCATTAATATTGAGATTTTTCATGCTCTTTGCCCCTTCAAACCTAATTCGGGTTTTTTGTTGAGCATGAGCGCCCGTGAGCAATCCCAGTACAATAGGTATAATAATAAGAATAGGAAGTATGGATCTCATCTCAGTTATGCCTACTTTATCCAACCCTTGCTTTGGAAATCGCAACCATGAAAATCATTATCAATCCTGATGTAGAACGATTTTATTTTTTTTGAAATCCAGTCCCTGAGTATCTCGTTTTCCTTATTCGACTTAGCCATTACCTGAATCTTATCGTAATCGTCTTTCAGGTTTGCCTTATGGGCAGGAATAATTCGTTTCACCTTGATGATTTTAAAAACGATATTTGCATGCTCATCGCGCGACTCAAAGGGTGTGCTGTACTCGCCCTCTTTTAGGTCTTTTATTGCATAAAAGTCCGACGGCTGCAAGTGCTCCTTCTCAAATAGCGATGTATTAGTAAAGGGATTAATCATTAAGCCCATGTTTAGGTTTGATTTTTTATCTTCGGAAAAACGGAGTGCTGCGTTCTCAAAGGTAATACTATCGTTGCGGATAAGCGTGGCAATGCTGTCGAGCTTTTGAACTGCTTTTGAAAGCAAATCGGTTGTGAACTGAGGTTTGAGAAGGATATGCCTAACATTTACCTGGTCGTTTCGTCGTTCAATCATCTGGATGATGTGCAATCCGTACTCGGTTTCCACCACCTGGCTAATTTGACCTTCCTTAAGGTTAAATGCGGCATCGGCAAATGCCTTAACAAGTTCTTCGCGTGAACGGAAACCCAACTCTCCGCCCTTTATGGCCGATGCTCTATCCTCAGAGTAGAGGGCGGCAAGGGTTGAAAATCGTTCACCATTAAGTATTCGATTACGAATTTCAAGCAGTTTTTCTTTAGCCTCAAGCTTAGCCTTTTCGGCATCGGGGGGGTAAATTGCAATCTGTTGAAGTTCGTACTGCATGGGTATGTCGGGTAGGCTGTCGGAGGGAATTTTCTTGTAAAAAGCTTTTACGTCCGATGGGGTTATTTTAACCTTATCTACAATCTTACGCTGCATCTGCTGGGTTAGCTGTTGCTCGCGTATGATTTCTCTTAAATCGTCCTTAATTTCAAATATCGGCTTGTTAAAGTAGTTCTCCAGTGCCTTTTCCGACCCAATTTGATTGATAAAGTACTTTAACCGGCGGTCAACCTCGCTCTCAACCGCTCCTTCATTAACCTCAATACTATCAATCTTTGCCTGGGTTATAAGAAGTTTCTGGATAAGGAGTTGCTCCAGGAGCTGGCAGCGGTCGATATTAGCATTTGTGCTGCCTTGCATCTTAATGCGCAGGAGTTCCTGCTCAACGTCGGATAAAAGTATGCGCTCATTTCCAACAACTGCAATTACCTTGTCGATAGAGATATTTTCCTGCGCGTGCGAACTAAAACTAAACGAAAAAATCAATAAAAAAAGTGTAGGTAAACTAAATGCTCTCATGGTTGTACTATTTGTAGATTTCAAAATTACGATCGTCTTTTGCTTTAATAAACAAATTGCGTTCCAGCTGGTCAATCAGGTTTTGCTTTCGCGCGTTAATAATTAGCTGTTTTATCTCGTTTGTTATGTAGGCGAGAGGTGCAGTTTCGCCTTGCTCTTTAACCTCACGCAGCGAAACCAGGTAGATGAAACTACCGTCTTCCATTTCAATGTATTGTCTTGAAAAGGTCTCCTTTACATTATCGATTGTGTAAGGAAGTTGACGGGTAATTACCGAGAATGGTATCCATTGGTCACTGAAAAAATCGTAGAAAATGGCCGCCTGATAGGCCAAATTATCCAGGAGTTGTATGTCCTCCTGTTTCTTAGAACGGTATATTTCCTTGATCTTTGGGGTTTGTGGGGCTTCCTTGCGGAGCTTTATAAATAGTGCTTTAACTATTGGCTCTGAGAGAACAAAGTTATCCTTGTTGGAGTAGTAGTACTGCTCTACCTCTGTTTCCTTAACCAGTGTATCGAGTTTTTGGTTTACGTAAGCCTGTTCGTACTTGTGGATTAATAGTGATGCCCTATAATCTTCCAGCTGACGTGCCACGTTTTTCTCCTTATCGGTAAGGTTGTTCTCGGCCTGTTTTAGCAGGAGTTGAGTTTGAATCCACTTCTCAATGTAAGCCTTAGCAATTAGTATACTGTCCTCCTTGCTTACATTTGTAAGAAAAATATTTTGAAGGTCGCTTTCGTAGAGGTACTTATCGTACACCCTTGCTACAGGCCGGCTATTATCGGTATTTTGGCAAGCAGTAAGAAAGCCAGTTACTAAAATCAGCAAACAAAGTAATTTGTTCATTTTTCTATTTGTTGAGATTTTCAAGTAGCTTACTGTAGGTGTCATTGTTAATTTTCACCTTATATTTCCCCTTAAGCGCTTGAATCCATGATTCCTCTAGATAGTTCTGATAATCAGCAATAACTTCGGCTCTACAGTCGTTTAGCGCCTTGGGCTCACCGGTAGTAGTTTTATTAATATGTACTACAACGTGTTTGTCGTTTTCAACGCTACTGTTTATACCTGTGTCCCATTGGGAGTAGCCTGAAAGCAATGGATTATCGGGAAATCCAACCTGTTGGCTATAGGTAACGTTTTGGGTCTTCTTATTCCATTTCTTAACGAGTTCATCAGGATTCATTGCAGGGTTCTTTTTTAGGCTCTTTACTAGAGCCTGGGCTATATTACCATCAGCGGTTTGGTAAACGGTGAAGTAGATTTTTTCGTTCCACAGGTACTTATCGCGGTGGTTCTCGAAATATGTATTGAGCGCCGTGCTATCAGTGGCTTTTGTCCATATCTCGCGGTTCGATATCTCAAAAAGCAGCATACCCTCGAGGTATTCGTTGGCAAGCTGTTTAAATTCAGGATATTTTTGGGGTAAAAGCGATTTTTCAAAGTTAATTATGGTTTGGTTTACCCAATCGGTATAGATAGAACTGATGAACGACTGTAAGGAATTGCCCTTGCTTTTTTGCTGGTTTTGGCCGATAAACTGAAGCAAGTCCGATAGTGTATAATTCAACCCTTTTACAACCAGTAAAGTTGGATTGGTTTTGATGTTTGGAGCTTTCCAGTTGCCTTTAAAAATGGAGGAATCGATAAGCGATGAGAGATGCTTGGCCGATTCGGCAGGGAACTCCTCGACCCCGTACTCTTTTTTAAGCTTTTTAATGAATGAGGAGCGTATGAGCATGGATCGGCTGTCGCGAGCCATTAGGCTTTTAATTTCGGGCAGCATCTCCTCGAACTCGCCCGGTAGCTTTCTATCAAGTAGTTTAACCACGTGCCATCCAAATGAGGTTTGGAAAGGCTTGGAGATATCGCCAATATCCTTTAGGGCAAAAGCAACCTCCTCGAACTCAGGTATTATTTGCCCGGAACGAATCCAGGGTAGTTCGCCACCGTTTGGGGCTGTGCTGTTGTCCTGCGATTCCTTTTTGGCTAACTCGGCAAAGTTTTCGCCGTTAAGTAGGCGGTTATGAATGTCGACTATTTTTTGGCGGGCGTTTTCCATTTCCTGAGGCGAGGCATTGGGGTTAACCCTCACCATGATGTGGGCAACCTTAATTTGCCCCTTGGCAGGGCGACGACCGTGAACCTTAATGATATGGTAACCAAAGCGGGTGCGAACCGGCATCGAAACGGAATCTACCGGAGTATTGTAAGCTGCACTTTCAAAGGGGTAAACCATTTGAAAGGCTGAGAACCAACCAAGGTAACCATTGTTTCGGCTAACCGAAGGATCGTTGCTAGTGGTTAAGGCAACTTTGCCAAAGGGTTCGCCGCTAAGAACTTTGGAGCGAGCCTCAATGGCTTTTTGGTAGTACTTAAGAGTATCGGAACCTGTTACTGTTTCCGGAATGCTAATAAGGATGTGGCTGGCACTTACCTCTTCCAGCATACGCTGGTAGGCCTCACGGGTTAAAGCATCGAGCGTTTCCTGATCAATGAGGTACGATTGCGCAAGCTGATCAACATAACCATTATACTCATTCCTGAACGAATATAGGGTATCAATTCCTGCATCACGGGCTGCTTGAACCTTTAGCTTAAAGTTGATGAAAAGGTTTAGGTAGTCATCAAGGGTCGATTTATCAATTTTTGCACCAGTAGCCTTGGTGTTTTTAATGTAAAGCGATATAAACTCATCAGCTGAAATAGGAGTATTGTTGATGGTTAAAAGCGTTTCAGAGCCCTGTTTCTGGGCATAAGCAATTTGTCCTGCTAACACTCCGGCTGTAATGATTGCTACTCGAAATACCTTTTTCATCGGTTTTGGGTTTAAGGGTTACCTTACAAAACATTAGTTTGGACTAATAGCTGGTATCGCGACTATAGTTTGGAGCCTCGCGTGTGATTGCCACATCGTGGGGGTGGCTTTCAATAATACCTGCATGAGTAATCCGAACAAACTTGGCTTTTTTGAGTGCATCGAGGTTTGGTGCGCCACAGTAGCCCATACCGGCACGTAGGCCGCCAATAAGCTGGTAGAAAACCTCGGCGAGGGTTCCCTTGTAGGGAACGCGAGCCACAATGCCTTCGGGTACAAGTTTTTTAATGTCGTCCTCAACATCCTGGAAGTAACGGTCCTTGGAACCCTGCTGCATGGCGTCGAGTGAACCCATTCCTCTGTACGACTTGAACTTACGGCCATTGTAAATGATTGTTTCGCCTGGTGATTCTTCCACACCTGCAAAAAGCGATCCGGCCATAATGGTATCGGCGCCTGCCGCTAGGGCTTTTACAATATCGCCTGAGTAACGAATTCCACCATCGGCAATTACAGGAACGCCTGAGCCTTGAATGGCACTTGCAACGTCCCAAATAGCGTTTAGCTGAGGAACACCAACGCCTGCAACAACTCGGGTTGTACATATTGAACCCGGGCCAATGCCTACCTTAACCGCATCGGCTCCAGCATCAACAAGCATTTTAGCGGCATCGGCTGTGGCTATGTTCCCAACAATCACTTCAAGCTTGGGGAATTCCTTTTTCACCATTTTTAGCATCTCAATCACACCCTTGCTGTGGCCGTGTGCAGTATCAATAACAATGGCATCAACATCAGCCTCGTATAGTGCCCTTACGCGGATTAGTGTATCGGCCGTAACTCCAACGCCTGCTGCAACCCTTAAACGTCCCTTGGCATCCTTACTGGCATTGGGATTATCTTTTACCTTGGTGATATCCTTATAAGTGAGCAAACCAATTAGCTTATTATTCTCGTCAACCACCGGAAGTTTTTCAATCTTATGCTGTTTTAGTATCTCGGTTGCCTTTTCAAGGTCGATAGATTGGCTGGTTGTAATAATTCCTTTAGAGGTCATTACATCCCTGATGGGGGTACGCATATTCTCCTGAAAGCGTAGATCCCTGTTGGTAACAATGCCTATAAGGATGTTCTCATTGTTAACTACGGGAATGCCTCCAATACGGTACTCTTTCATCATGGCCAGGGCATCACCAACAGTAGCATCGGGATGAATGGTAACGGGTTCATAGATCATTCCATTCTCGGCACGTTTTACCTCGCGTACCTGTCGAGCCTGAGCCTCAACCGACATATTTTTATGGATAACCCCTATGCCCCCTTCGCGGGCAATGGCAATGGCCAGTGCCGATTCGGTTACCGTATCCATGGCAGCCGAAACAATTGGCGCTTTAATTGTAATGTTTCGCGTAAATCGCGATGTTAAATCAACATTGCGGGGTAATACTTCTGAGTATGCCGGAACTAACAGCACATCGTCGAAGGTTAAACCTTCGGCTACTACTTTATCATCTAAGAACGACATGGCTAACTGGTTTACTGTTTAAAAATGCGGCAAGTTACAAAAAAATAGCATACCTGCAATTGGCTCAGCCCAATATGCAGCTCTGGCTATGTTATTTTTTGCAAAACCCAAAAGGTAGTTGTTGACATTTTGATTAAACCAAGGTGCAATGAATTAAAAATTCAAACGGGATAATTTTTGGAGGAATGAATCGGAATGAATCGGAATGAGTCGGAATGAGTCGGAATGAATCGGAATATGAGGAAGTTAGAGGAAGTTCTAGTTCGTTAAACGTGAACCGTGAACCGTGAACCGGAAGAATTAAGAATATGACGGAGTTAGAGGAAGTTAGAGGAAAATAGAACAGATAAATCTAAGAATTTTGATAATCAAATTTAACCTAACAAAAAATAGAACGCAGGTTACACTGATTAAATAGAATTGCAGATTTTCAATAATCACCCAACACCAAACACTAAACACTAAACACTAAACACTAAACACTAAACACCTTATATACAATTAACTAAAAAACGTTGATTCAAATCCCAAAAAAAGTAGCTGATTTTTTTATTGTTATGTAAATTTACAATATCTTGAAGTTAAAATTGAAAGAATAATTATGGATGAGGTTGAGATCAATGCAATACTTGCAGAGCTTGATGATTTAAGGAAGAAGTACGAGGAGTTAAAGGCTCTTCATGATGCCCAAAATAAGATTCAAAGCGATATAGAAAGCAGATTGCTTGATAGCGAGGCCCGTAATGCTGCACTGTTATCGGCCAACCCTGATATGATGTTTGTTTTCGATAAGCAAGGTTATTTTATTGACTACAATGGAGGGCTTAATGAGATGTATGCTCCTCCGGAATTCTTTGTGGGTAAGAGAGTAGATGAGGTGTTACCAGCACCAATTGCAACGCTAACCCACGAAAAGATAAAGCAGCTTTTTGAAACCGGTAAAATGCAGGTTTACGACTACGACCTTGTTATTCAGGGTAAAACAATGTTTTTTGAAAGCCGCCTTGTTAAGTATGGCACTGATAAAGCATTAGCCGTAGTAAGAAATATTACCCAAAGGAAGAACTATGAAATTACCCTAAAGGAGAGTGAACTCCGATATCAGGAACTATATAACCTTTTACGATTACTTGCCGATACGGCTCCCGATATGATTTGGGCAAAGGATGCTCAAAAGCGATATATTTTTGCCAATAGGGCAATGTGTCAAGAGCTGCTCAATGCGTCTGACACCAATGAACCAGTAGGTAAAACCGATTTATATTTTGCTCTTCGCGAAAGGGAGAAACATCCAGAGGATCCCAACTGGCATACTTTTGGGGAGCTATGTATGGATTCCGATGAAATTACAATGCGCGAGCTACGCCCCATGCAGTTTGATGAGTATGGTAATGTTAAGGGAAAATTCATTTTCCTTGATGTTCATAAAGCTCCGCTTTTCAGCAATGAAGGGAAATTAATCGGTGTGGTTGGAACGGCTCGCGATATCACAGAAAAAAAGGAGATGGAAGAAAAGTTAAAACTATCAGAGCAAACATACAAAGGAATCCTAAACAGTATTTCGGAGGCAGTTTACATACAGGATGAAAACGGAGTTTTTATAGATGTAAACGATACAGCCACCCGAATTTACGGTTACCCTCGTGAATACTTTATAGGCAGAACTCCTGAATTCCTGTCGGCGCCAGGGTATAATAACCTGGAGCAGGTTGCGCAGTGCGTGAAAAAGGCTTTCCATGGCGAACCTCAGGTTTTTGAATTCTGGGGGATACGACACGATGGGGCCTACTTCCCAAAGATTGTAAGCCTTACGCCAGGAGTATATTTTGGTAAAAATTGTGTAATTGCGGTGGCACGCGATATTACTGAACAAAAGAACTGGGAAAAAGAGATACTCGAGGCAAAGAGTAAAGCAGAGGAAAATGATAAGCTAAAATCGGCCTTTCTGGCCAATATGAGCCATGAAATTAGAACTCCATTGAACGGCATAATGGGGTTTGTGCAGCTTTTACGCAACCCAAATTTGTCCAAAGACGATTTGGATAAATACCTAAATGTAATTGAAAGAAGTGGGGAGAGGCTTAATGAACTGTTAACCGGCCTCCTCGATATGGCTAGAATTGAGGCAGGCCAAGTCAAAGTAATTTACAAAAGGACCAATATTGCAAGCCTGGTACAGTACGTAACCGAATTTTTTACCCCCGATGCAAGGGTAAAAGGCTTAGGAATAACTCATAAAATCAATATCCCTGAGCAGTTAGTTGAGATTGAAACCGATGGCTACCTGTTACAGGATATCTTTTTTAACCTGATTAAAAATGCCATAAAATATACAAATAAGGGAAACATAACCATTGGTTGTGAGTATTTTGATAGTTCACTACTATTTAAGGTAAGCGATACAGGTATAGGAGTACCACGGGATAAACAAAAAGTGATTTTTGATCGCTTTGTGCGAGCCAATAATGATTTGACTAATCCGGTTGATGGTGCTGGTTTGGGATTATCAATAGCAAAGGCTTATGTTGAAAGACTTGGTGGTAAAATTTGGTTGGAAAGCGAACCCGGTAGAGGCTCAACCTTCTACTTCACTATTCCCTTAAGTCCAAATGTTAACTTCTAATTCATCAACTGACTAAAATTCGTCAACTGTTTTTTTCGATAAACAGCTCCCCTCTTTAAATGTTTCCGCCTTCCATTTTGATTATCTCAGCTGAATTTATTAATCCATAGCAATTCGGATTAACTGTTCACTTTTTGCTATTCCTCTAACTTCCTCTAACTCCCTCATATTCCGACTCATTCCGATTCATTCCGTCTCATTCCTCAAGAAATAAATCCGTTTGAATTTTACAATTTATGGCACACGGGTTAAATAGCCGTCTCCCTTTGCCAGAAATACTTATTCGGTTATACCCCACTGGTTTAACATGTAGGCATATATAAAAGCCTGATCCTTGAGTTGAAGGTACCTACCCGATGATTGGCTATGGCCAAGCGACATATCAATCCAAAGCAAAATTTGGCTGTTACCGGTATTATTAGCCCGTAGCTTAGCCACCCACTTTACGGGCTCAAAGTATTGCACTTGATTGTCGTTGTAACCCGATGTAACAAGCATGTTAGGGTAGGGCATCTTTTTAATTTGGTCGTAGGGCGAGTACGATTTTATGTAGTAGTAGAAGGTGGAATCGTGAGGATTTCCCCACTCGTTGTATTCAACAGTAGTTAATGCTTGTGTTGAATCGAGCATCGATGTAAGCACATCTACAAAAGGCACCTCTGCAACCACAGCTTTGAATAGATCGGGGCGCATGTTTAATGCTGCTCCCACAAGTAATCCGCCAGCACTGCTACCATGAGCTATAAGTTTTGAAGCTGAGGTATAGCCATCGGCAATAAGTTTCTCGGCGCAAGCAACAAAATCGGTAAAAGAGTTTTTCTTGTTCAGGAGTTTGCCTTGGTTGTACCAGTGCCGACCCATCTCCTGCCCACCTCGCACATGGGCAACTGCATATACTACCCCCCTGTCAAGTAAGCTAATGAGATTTGGATCGAAGGTGGTGTTGATGGAGTAACCGTAAGCACCATAACCGTAAAGGAGCAAGGGTGTATTTGCGCTAAACCTGGTACCTTTCCTATATACCAGTGATATTGGAATCGTAGTACTGTCCGGGGCAGTTGCCCAAATCCGCTTTGACTCATATTTAGTAGGATCAAAACCACCCAGAACTTCATTTTGCTTGAGCAGCCTTTTTTTACGGGTAGTCATGTTGTATTCGCAAGTGGAACCGGGAGTGGTAAACGAGGTGTAGTAGTAATAAAAAAGATTGGTGTTAAACTCAGGGTTTACTGAAGGAAGAGCAGTATAAACCTCCTCGCCAAAATCGATATAATGCTGCTCCATATTCAGTAGGTTTATTACCCTTACTTTCAATAGCGCATCGCGGCGTTCAGTTGTTACTATGTGGTTTTTAAAGGCTTCCATGGTAAGAATTAGTACCGAGGAGTCGGCAGGGATTACCTCTTTCCAGTTCTTAAGTGTTGGGTTGGTAACTGGAGCCCTAAGCACCCTGAAATTGGGAGCGTTTAGGTTGGTTAAAAAGTAAAAATGACTACCTGAGTGGTCAACGCTATACTCAAGATTCTGTTCTCGCCCCGCTATCAATCTAAATTTATCTAAGGGCTTTTCGGCGTCCAGGTACCAGCACTCACTTGCAATTCCATTGGAAGTTGATATTATTACGAAGCTGTTCGATTTTGTGGTAAACACATGTGCCCTGAAAGTTTTGTCGGTTTCCTTAAAAACCTGGACATCATCGTATGGTTGGAGTATATCGTGGCGGTAAATGGCTGATGGGCGCAGGGTGCTATCCTTGAAGGCATAAAAAACAAATCGGCAATCCTTAGTCCAGGCAACCTCACCGGTTGTGTTTTCAATTTTATGCTCCAAAATCCGACCCGATGCCAAATCCTTGAAGTATATGGTAAAAAGCCGTTTCCCCAGGGTATCAACCCCAAATGCCATGAAATGGTTATCGGGCGAGATATCAATGCTAGCAATCTGGCAGTAGCGATGACCTGCAGCAACCTCATTCTCATCAAGTATTATTTCTTCAGGCGCATTCATGGAGCCCTTTCGCCTACAGTTAATGGGGTACTCTTTGCCTTCCTCGTATCGAATATAGTAGTAGTAGCCATTCATGAAAACAGGAACAGTAATATCGTCGCCTCGTTTGCGTGAGCGCATTTCAGCAACCAACCTATCCTGCAGGGTCAAGGTAGGTTCCATTACTGCGTATGTGTAAGCATTTTCAGCCAGTAAATGGTCAATTACCTTTTGCGATTCACGATTCCGTAACCAGAAGTAAGGATCGATGCGTGTATCGCCAAACATAACCAAAAGCGTATCGTGTTGTTCGGCTAAAGGTGCGGTGGGTACTAAGGAACAGCCCGAAATTATGAGGGTAACAAAAAAAAGAAAAGTATTTTTTAAGGCTCTTATCATCTACACCAAAATGAGTTTTAAACATCAAATTTATTACTTCCGTTGGTTTTTACCAAATTGCTGTTACTATAAATTGAATAGCGTGCATAATAAACGGCATGTGAACAAAGAAACATTTTGTTTGTTAAACAGAAAATATTCGGGCAATGTGGCGATCGTTTTTTACAGTTCTTATTGTGGTAGGTCTGTTTGGTTGTAAGACAAACAGGCATACTTATAGTTACGACACCATTTATGTTGTTGACTTTAAGATGCTTGAGCCACAGCTCTCAAAATCAACCGATACGGTTTACGTAGTTAACTTTTGGGCTACTTGGTGTGCGCCATGCGTTAAGGAATTTCCATACTTTGATGAAGCTGCAAAAAAATTCTCCGGTAGCAAGGTAAGATTCTTAATGGTTAGCCTCGATTTCCCCAATCAGCTTGAGAAGAGCTTAAAACCATTTGTAAAATCCAGAACTAATCGTTTACCTGTAGTTTTGCTCGATGATCCTAATCAGAATGAGTGGATCAATAAGGTGAGCCCCGACTGGAGCGGTGCGCTTCCTGCAACCCTAATATATAAAGGCAGCTATAAAGTTTTTATTGAAGGGCCTATTGAATTAGCCGATATAACTTCAAATATTGATAGTTTACTTGTCAAACCTTAAAACTAATGAATCTATGAAACGCTTGTTTTTGATGCTAATGGCTACTTTTATGGTGGCCGGGCTATACGCTCAGGGTTTAAAAATTGGCGATAAGGCCCCTGACTTTCGCCTGAAGAATGTTGATGGCAAAATGGTTTCACTGGCCGATTACACTCAGGCCAAAGGTTTTATTGTAATCTTTTCGTGTAATCATTGCCCTTTTGTGAAAGCCTATGAGGATAGGATGATAGCCTTACACGAAAAGTATGCCTCTAAAGGGTTTCCTGTAATTGCCATCAACTCTAACGATCCTGAGGTTGTACCTGAAGACTCGTTCGATAAAATGGTTGAGCGAGCCCAGCAAAAGAAATTCCCATTTGTGTACCTCTTCGATGAGGGACAAAAGATTTACCCGCTTTACGGAGCAGCTCGTACACCCCATGTTTACATTCTAAGTAAAAAAGCAAACGATTTGGTTGTTGAGTACATCGGTACAATTGACGATAACTATAAGGATGCCTCGGCCGTAAAGGAAAAGTACGTTGAAAATGCTGTTGATGCTTTACTTTCGGGTAAGAAACCTGCCGTTACAGAAACTAAAGCGGTGGGTTGCTCAATAAAAGTGAAAAAGTAGTTTAAAGCAATATTATTGATTAAGCCGCTACTGAGCTAGCGGCTTTTTTGTTAGCTTTGCCTAAATAATCTGCTATGGATGGATTAAGGGTAGTTCCAACTGCCGATGGTAGTTCCACGCTTTACAGCGAAAGGTTTAAGGCAACCTACCATTCCGTAAACGGTGCTCTAACGGAATCGATGCATGTTTTCATAAAATCGGGGTTTGAGGCCATTTTATTAAATAAAAAAAACGTTGATGTGCTTGAGATTGGAATGGGAACCTGCTTAAATGCTGCTCTTACAGGATGGGTAGCACAAATGCATGGTGTTAAAGTACATTACACCGGTATAGAGCTTTTCCCTCCTACGGGTGAAGTGCTAAACTCCACGGGTTACCATGCTGTTTTAGAGCTTGAATGCGCAAAGCTTTGGGAAAAAATTGTTGCTGCATCAGCCATTGAGCCTGTTCCAGTGTCTACTTGGTTTACAGTTTCAAAGTTGTATGTTGATTTCATAGGTTGGAATCCTAACCATATGTACGATTTAGTTTACTTTGATGCTTTTGCTCCTGACGACCAGCCCGAGATGTGGAGTATTGAAAATTTCAGTAAGCTATTCAGTGCTTTAACACCTAACGGAGCATTGGTTACTTACTCAGCTAAAGGACTGGTAAAGCAAAATTTACGGCAGGCAGGCTTTTGCGTTGAAAGGCTGGCTGGGCCTCCCGGTAAACGCCACATGATTAGGGCATGGAAAAATGCGCCAAGGTAATTTACCCAAAAAAAGCTAACGTTTTTTTTGATATTGGAAAAGTATAGTATCTTCGCAAAGAAAATTACGTTCGTATAACTAACTTAAATCAATCATATTATGAAGTTAAAAGGTTTACTTGTAGCTGCTTTAGCAATACCTGTAGTAATCTCATGCCAAAATTCAAGTAGCAAAATTGGCAAGGTTATTCTAAAATCAGAAACCGATAGTTTGAGCTATGCATTAGGTGTAAATATTGCCTCAAGCTTTAAGAACGCTAAGCTTGATGAAATTAACTATAAGGCAATGGCCAGAGCAATCCAGGATGTTTACAGCAAAGATTCCTCAAAGATAAAGATGGACGATGAGCAAGCTCTTAAATACATTCAGGATTTCTTTAACCGCCGCGAAATGCGTATTGCTCAGGAGAACCTTGAGGCAAGCAACAAGTTCCTTGATGAGAATAAGACCAAGGAAGGCGTAGTTGTTGACTCATCAGGTTTACAGTACAAAATTATTCAGGAAGGTACCGGACCTATGCCTACCGCTGAGGATATTGTAAAGGTTCACTACAAGGGTACCCTTATTGATGGCACCCAGTTCGATTCGTCGTACGATAGGGGAGAACCCGCTCAGTTTAAGCTCAATCAGGTTATTCCTGGCTGGACTATTGCTTTGCAAAAGATGAAGGTTGGCTCTAAGTTTATCCTTTACATCCCAAGCAATTTGGCTTATGGTGAGAGAGTTCGCCCGGGCAGCCCAATTGGACCTAACCAAGCCCTGATTTTTGAGGTTGAACTACTCGACATTGTAAAGGAAAACACCCAGACTAAGAAATAGATTTACCAAATATCAATCAAACTAAACCGGGTTGAACTTTCACCCGGTTTTTTAATCGGATTGCAAATGGAAATTCAGGGAAAACTAATTAAGAAACTCGACCAACAAACCGGACAGGGGAAAAATGGGGCTTGGGTTAAGCAGGAATTCATAATTGAAACGCAAGAGCAATACCCCCGAAAGGTTTGCATATCGCTCTGGGGCGATAAGGTTAAAGATCTTGAGACAATTCAGTTAGGCGACTCAGTAAAGGTTTCAATTAACATTGAGTCGCGTGAATTTAATGGGCGTTGGTACACCGATGTTCGGGCTTGGCGAATTGAGCCAGTGAGCAAGGGTGCTACACCCGAACAGGCTCCAGAACCCCCTCCGTTCAACGATAATCTTTATCCACCCATGGAGGGGGGGAGCGACGATGGTTTACCTTTTTAGCTGTAACTTTGCCTTTAGTAAACTATTAACAAAAAATACTTGAATATGGAAGGTATGGAGGAACAAGTAATTCGCAAGTATCTTTTTCTCG
>Ga0208461_1002534_pt1 | contig 14864 bp, 14 predicted proteins | sample AD_JPNTR4_MetaG_FD_184448 | JGI IMG/M metagenome (GOLD analysis project Ga0208461, IMG submission 184448) | Active sludge microbial communities of municipal wastewater-treating anaerobic digesters from Japan - AD_JPNTR4_MetaG (SPAdes) (version 2) | ecosystem: Engineered > Bioreactor > Anaerobic... | reverse complement strand
CTTGCGATTATCGATTTCTTTATATTTGATTACAAAATCGAATTTGGAAAACTCAAACAACTAATCGCTCTTGCCATGCCGCTATACTATTTGATCTTTGTCCTCACCCTCTCTGCATTCTCTGTCGACTTCAACGGTGAAATAGTCCCTTACTTCTTTTTGAATTACGAAAAAAACGGATGGCTGTGGGAAAAAAATGAAATGGGTGTTATCTTTTGGATCATCATCTTATCTTTATGCATGGTTATGTTGGCGTATCTCTTTTCATTTGCAATCAAATCCAGGAAAAAGCAAAGAGAAAACAAAAAATAAATAAACAATAAAAAAAGCAGGCTGTTTTTTGCAGTCTGCTTTTGCTTTGCAATCCAATTTATCTTTGTTACTTTATCTGATAAAGCCCAGTCGTTATTTGTGTGTATTTTTTGATATCGTAGGAAAAGAAAACATCATTTCGTCTCGGAAGATCAAACGAAACTTCGTTGATAAAATAATAGTCGATGGAATCGATTTGCGTATTTTTATCCACAATTAAAACAACCAAATAATTGATTTCTTCCGGCAACTTATCGAATGTTAAACCATAAGCATCTTTCCCGTATTGCGTAATGGTTAATTTGCCATTCTCAATTGTGGCATTGGTATCGCAAAAGACCGGAAGGGCTCTGGCATCAAGTTGTTTTATTCGCATTATGATTAAGTCTTTTTCATCAAAATAAGCTTTATCAAAAGTATTAAGGTATCTGGTTATGATATCGTAATCATACAAACCTTCATCCAAATCTGTATATTCCCTCACCCCCGAAAAACCGGTAACATAATATACTTCCAAAGGGTTTCTGTTAGGAAATGTTGCAAAAGCACCGGATTGTGCATCAAGATATTTTAACTGATTGCATTCGGTTCTGCTGAAGATCTTCTCTTGAAAGTTTACGGTTTTTCCTTTTAATTCTTTCTTTGATTCAAAACACAACCAATAGGTTGAGTTTACGGAATCTCTTTCATCCTTTAAACCGTGAACGGTCAAATTGATTGCTTCATCCGTTACATCTGCTTCGGTAATGTAATAATCAATCCCTTTTGCGTTATTGAATTTAACCAACATTAAATTGTTTTCTTTAAAAAATTTCCTGGTGTATCTTTCATCCTTGGAGGCTTTGGCATTAATGAAATGGTATTTGGCAGAGTCGCTTTTTTTAAAATCCTTAAAATTATCATATATATAATACTCAAACTCGGTTTTTAATTCTTCAAAAGGCATTTGATAAACGGAACTCCCTTGAACAAGGGGAATCCATTTTTGTTTTTCTTTAATTGCATAACTTACAATTATTCCGGACGTAATTATCACTAGCAATATCGGCACAATAATTAACAATAATTTTACGGTTTTTCTTTTTCTGACTGTTGAATCCAGATTACTTGTCAAAAGATCAGCTATATCGATTTTCAACTCCTTGCTTATTTTTTCTAAAATGGAAATGTCGGGATAAGCTTTGCCCGTCTCCCATTTGGATACGGCTTGCTTGGTGACAAACAGCTTCTCCCCTAATTGTTCCTGCGTCATCCCACAATCCATCCTAGCCCTTTTGATTACATCACCAATGTTTCTCATATATCTTTAATCCTCCTTGGATTTAATTAATCTTGAATTCGATTACATTATAGTCTAATATTATTCAATTTGCAAATTAAAATTAAAATTCATCGTCAACTTGTGGTTGACATAAACTGTTTGAAAACAATAATGTATAGTTTTTAAAATTTTTTAAATAGAAAAGTTTATTAAGAGGATTGCTTCTAATTATATGTGAAAAGAAGGTTGCCTTGTTCTCGACCAATAGCCTTAGGTACATAACCAACAATCTGTTTATAAACTGTTTCCGTTTTGCCGTGCGTATTATACCTGAATTAATCTAGATAACAAAAAATCATCAACAACCTGATTCCAGTGTTCATTTTTCTTCAAATCCATCATTTTCACCTCGGGTATAGTATACCAAAAACGACGCCTAATTCAAGACGTCGTATATTATGAGTTTACTTTTATATTAGCTTAATTTGCTAAAGTTTATTATATTTGTCCGATTTCCCAATGACTTTTCAATAGGATATTTTTTTCTATTCTAATTTATCAAGTATAATTACTTTAACATCAAAATCATAATTTTCACACAAATATAGGCAATATGTCATAACATCTGCTAATTCTTCTTTTATATTATCTTTATCTGTTTTATCATTTCCCCATTGAAAATTTTGGAGCAATTCAGCGGATTCCAAAACAATTGATTTTGCCAGATTTTCGGGAGTATGAAATTGTTTCCAATTTATTTCATCTCTGAATTTGATTAATTCATTAATAATGTCTTTTATACTAATCTCCTCCGATTTATTGTTTAATTAACTTTTTAAAATATGATCTTAAGTTACTGTCTTCACAATAGATAAAACAACCTTTTTGTCCTCTTGTTAACAAAGTTTTATATGTATTTAAAATCAGTTTCTTAGCAAGACTGTCTTCTGCTGTTCTTATTCCTGAAGATTTATCATCCATAGATATTTCATTTTTATTTGTTACAACTTTTCCATCCTTGAATGATAGATCTTTACCGATAATAACACCAACATAATCAAACTCCAGTCCTTGTGCTGTATGAATACAACCGACTTGATCAAATGAGTCAGGATTAATTGCCCAAATCTTATCATTTTCTAAGTTCCATTGGGCTTTAAAGTCACCAATTACTATATCCCAAATTCCTCTCTTGTTTTTTAAATTCCAATCGTAACAATATCCAGCACCATTCTTGCTTTATTATAATTCTTATCTGATTCATTTATTTTTCTGAGTTCATTCTTCATCTCAATTGGATTATCAAAAACTTTAATGTCATATTCTAATTTGCTTAAATCTATATCTACATACTCATCTATTTGGAGCATTTTATTTATCAATTGAATATAAGCATCGCTTCCGTTGCAGCGAAATTGAGATTTTAAAATTAAATTCTCACCCATAATTACTGTGCTATTTAATTCGCGTGCGTGTTTTTTTATTTCTTCTATTGATCCAATATCTTTTGTTGTAATTCTTTGATCTTCATCAATTAAGAAAATCGACAATAAACTTGCATTAATACATTCCCTAACTTGGTTTTCTCCACTCCAATCACCATACATTCTTCTAACTAAACGATGAGCCTCGTCGACAATCAAACATTTGTAGGCATTTGGAGGTGATTGGCTCAAATTGAATGGAGACCTAAAGAGTGATTTAATCTTAACACCTAATTTAAGATTGTCTTTTCCAAGCAACCTTAAAAAAGCTTCTCTTGGAGCACTATTCTTAGTTACATAACATGCAAATAGACCTCTGTCTATCAATTCTTTAAGCAGGTTTATTGCTAATACTGATTTTCCAGTTCCTGGTCCACCTTGAATTATTATTGTCCGCGTTTTTCCGTCTTGTAGACACTTTGCCATATTAGATAAACAACAGTCATATGCAACAACTTGATCGTCTAATAGTATAAATTCTTTTTTGCCGGAAAGAACAGATTTTATTGCATCTTGAAGGGCTTTTGAAGGGCGTATTGATCCGTTTTCAATTTTATATAAAAGTTTGGAATCATTTGGTTTCTTGCAAACATACTTAGTTAAAAAAGTCTTTAATTTGTGCATTTCGTCTTTAATAAAAACTGGAGCTTCATCAAGCCATGTTTGATATATAGGATCAGTTATCACTTGATAATAACTTCTTTCAAAATTATGTAGATAAGCAGTTGGTATAACATTTATGTTTTCTTCTTGAATGACCATTGACGCATCTTTTATATGCATTGAGTAAGAATATGCTTGATATGAAGGGTGGGACACATAACGGTTTGCTCTACCAGTAAAGGTTTTTACTGTGTGTTTACTTTCATCATCTACTTTTTCTAATTTTGTCTATTGCTTTAGTTCTATTACTACAATATTATCTTGATTATTTTCATTTGAACCACAAATAATAAAATCTACTCGTTTTGATGTTCGAGGAATTTGATATTCTATAGCAATTAATGTATCATCAGAAAAAGCATCTCCATCCAGAACATTACGCATAAAATGCATCGAGTTTGTCCACGCTGAAAATTGAGAATCAAAATTTAAATACGTTCCGCTCTTAATGAATTTATCTCGAATTTTATCTGCAATTTTATTATTGATGACATCATCGATAAAACCTCTTTTTGAATCAGAATATACAATCATAATCCAACCTCGCAATATAGTAACAGTTTTAGTTATATCAAATTAACTCATGATTTTTAAATATTTCCTTCGAAAACCAAAGTATAATTTCAAACATAAAAGCTAGTGTTCTATTCTCTTTTGAAAATTTTAATTTTATTTCTTCGCAATTTGTTAATAAAAAGAGATAGTTTATCACCAATAAAACAATCATAGCATTAAAATTTTTTGCAGTTTTTTATATTAGACTAAATATTTTTCAGAAAAACCTGATTTTTTTCTAAATTTTAACACTTTTTTTCAATTCTGTCTATGTTATCAACATTTTCTCTTAGAAATTGAACTTATTTCAAATCTTTTAATTAATAGGTAATGTTTTAGGATGGTAATTTGATATATTCAGACTACTACATCACTTTAAAAACTAGGTAATAAGAAATCATTTCCTATAAATCAACAAAAAGACCTCCTAACATCGATAAAACCTATGTTCTTAATTTTGTTCTTAATTTATTAAAAAGACTCAAACTGTCTAAACTTATTATCAATAAAATCCCGTCTGTTAATTTTGATTTTCATTTAATTCAATAAAAGGTGAAAAGAAATAATGCCACAAAAACAAACTTTGTGGTATGTAAAACATCCAAACGAATCATTACTTTACATTTTTACGTATCATATTCTTATTTAAATAAATGAAAACCTCTTTGACAAATCTATCTATATCATTTTTTTTATTTTCATTTGTTCTCCAATTCTCACTTAATGGGAATACTATTCCATCTGGTTTAATATTTTTCATCTCCCATTCATTGTTTCTATTTCTATTTTTATAAAGCCAATTCTTTACAAAAGCCAATTCATTTTCTCCTGCATAATCCGCAACCATTTTAATCGCAATCAAATAACTGATTGTGTTTTTAGAATCGAATTCTTTTGGCAGATCATATAAGTTTTTATCATAAATATAATATATACCCTTTTCCATAAGGTATTGAAAGTAAGCTTTTTTTGCTGAAGGGATTAGGATATTTTTTAACAAACAAACCATATAAAAACTGGATGGTGATATTTCTCTTAAACCTTTATTACCAAACATTAATCGATATTGTTTTTTATATTCCGTGTAATCAAACTTATCATCAATAATAGATTTTTCGATTACACTTTTCCATTTTAATTGTATTGAAACAACTTTTTCATCTTCAACCTCAAATAAATTCAACCAGCTGGAAAACATCAATTCTTCAAACACATCCCAATTAATGACTTTTTCTCTTCTATCGGGAATAACGATTTCTTTATACAAGCACTTCCTGACATATTCCAGGCTTTTAGAGACTATGGGGTGATTTTTATTAAGGTTTAAGAACCAAAAGCGACGCAATGCCTTTTCGGTTGTAATAGAACTATCGGAACTCATGCTATGGAATCGACCGAATCCCCCGTCGGGATTTTGGATTTTTGCTAAATCTTCTATTTTCATTGTAACCTCGCAATAAACTGTTGAATATCAATTCATTTAATCACATTACTGAAAGTTCTTAGAAACCCAACATTTCAGTGTTTTGGTTTTAAACAAACCCAACTTTATTTCTGCAACAACAGTAATCCTTATATTCGGAAAAAAGAATTTGTCTGTTTCCAGTTCGAAATTATTGATTTCGTTTTTTAATAAAATTTGCTTTTCTCCCGATGGTTTCATTGGAATCGTTGCAATGATCCTTTTTACTCTTCCGTCTCTCTGATATTTAACCGAGAGATTGAAATTAATATAACTCTTTTTCGGTCTAAAAAAGCCTCCCCGAAATACAACTCCGTCTCCAGGCAAAATACTTACACTGAGCATTCTGTTTCCGTCTCTTACCGTAAAGTTGGAAGAGGAAACATAAGGCTTGTCCTTTGGGATAATTTTCCCATTTTTTCTTAAGGTTTTTTTGTTTCTTTCTTTTTGTCTGGATCTCGCCCTTATTTCCAGAGCAGTCAGTGATGGTAATTTTAATTTTGCAACCAATGCTCTGATTAGACGATTGTATTGTATCAGGCAATTATTGATATCAATATCAATATCCTCCAAACCGTGTTTTACATCGTTTCCGGAATAGTTGATTCCTGTTGATATCAAATCCCTGAACAACGATTCGTCTTTTAATATCTTTTGGCATAGGTATGCCATTCCGACAAAACAAGTGTCTTCCCCTTTCTTTTTGGGGGAAATGACAACCTCTTCGATAATAAAACTAACCTTTGTGATAAGCACCTGCATGCTTAACGCAAAAGAATGTTTATAACCTTTCTTGACTTTCTCCACCGTATCATTGTATGCGGCTTGCACATTATCGCGATATATATATTCTTTTACTTTACGGTTGGCATCTTTAATCAATTTCATATGTATTCTCCAGAAAAATAAAATGAAGTGTTCAGGTCATGTGGTTTTTTAACTCTTAAAAAAATAACCACAAAACGATTCCTGTTTTATATTAACATATTAGAATTATTTTTCAAAGTATTAAGTAATCATTAAGACCTTGAACCATTTAATATCATAATTTTATGGATGCAAACAAATTCTCTTTTTGAAATATTCCAAGATTCCTTTTCTTAACAAGTTAACTTGTCTTCCTAATAAAAATAATTTTTTCTGGTTTTAACGGAATTCGTTGAACCTCTTTTTTCATTTGAATATCTCGGAATCAGCTGAATATGGTAAAGGTTGTTCGGTCCGTCACATATTGAACATAAATATACCCTTTCGTATTGGTATACTTCTTTGATTATCCTTATATAAGCTTTCGCAAAGCGGATTATTTTCTCGATGATACAATACGGCGCTTCCCTCCTCGTTCATCTGCAAGGTATAAATTTCCAAATAACCGAGTTAGGGATTGTAAAGTTCAATCCGGGAAGGACTCTAATCGGTGGTGATTTTATAACCTTTTCCAATCAACTCTTTTAATAGGACTTCCTCGTATTCGGCATCAAAATCAATATCACGATGATCTCTGTTTTGTTTTCCGGTCAGAATAACGACTCCCCAATCGCAATCGACCCAATATCTTATTTTCAATTCTTCTAGATAATCAAGAACTTTAAATTAATACTCTTTACTTGTTATCCCTTTATATTTATATCCTGATATGGTTTTACCTCCCCCCCTTAATCGCAATTATTTCATATCACGGAATTCTTTTGCCTACCATCGCAAATAAGAACCAACTAAGTATTTGGTTATTAATGAAACAATAGAATTATTTCTGTTTTTAATGGAAAAACGGTTCAATTTGACCGCTTTTGCAGCAGGCATTTGCTTCCAGGATTTCTTTCACCTTTTCTTTGGAAAGTTTGGTGTTCATTATTTCAAGAGCCTGCTTGAAAAAGGCTGCTTTGGTTTTCATGTCGGTCCTTGATTTCAGGTTCCCGAAACCGGTATAAATTTCCTCGACGATTTCCTGATTAACTTGATAATTTTCAAGCGTTTCTTTGAATTTATCCGGTGAAGGCATCTTTTTATCCTCTTTTATGAATCATCGTTTTTAATTCATATATAATTTGGTTAAAAGATTTCTTAACCTCTTTTTAAATAAGATATACTTTTATTGAAGTTATATCAGCTTCAGAAATCTCTGATTTGGTTATTATACATGTAAATAACCAAATCCGGTTGTGGCTCCGTTTTTATTATATCATGTTTTATAAGATTGCTTAAAATTTCAATAAAAAACCATCATGACGGATTGGATTATTATTTCTAAACCCACTATATAGAAAAACAAATAATCTTTTTTACAATTTGTATAGCAATTATGTAAAAAACTCCAGTTCGGTTAACCTGTTCTGGAGTTTTTAACTATTAAGAATTAAATTTTTAATCCAAGCTTAAATCAATTGTATATTTAAATTGAATAACGTCATTAGGTGCAGTTTCAATATATGCAACTTCTTTATGCATTAATCTTACCATATCATTTTTAGTTTTATTTCCAAATTTAATGATTATTTCATCTAGTATACCTTTTTCTTCTTCCGTTAGATTAGGAAAAGATTTGTCTGTTGAAGGAATAAAGTGATATCCAAAATTATCACCGAAATCCACCAACTCATATTTAATGCCTTTTAAGTCTATAATCAAATCATAGCACAAAGGAACGGCTCCCATCGGAAGAGCCTTATAAACCAATCCCGTTATTGAGTGACCGTTTCTTTTATATGATAATGCATCCGAATACCAAAGCAACTTCATAAGTTTGACTGCATATAAAAATGTTACTTTTGGCGAATTTGCAAAATAATTAATTGCATCAACCACTTTTTCCAAATTCAATTCCCTGTTTCCGTTACAGTCGTGGAGATTTTTGTATTTTACATATTGGGAATTGATTGATTTTCTCAAATACTCGTCTTTTGTATCTGCATACTTTTCCTTAGCAGATTCATAATATTTTTGGTAAGATCTTTCAGTAAAATCATCTTTGTTTCTTTTTAGCAATTCTAAATACCACTCAGGATCCTCATTTATCTTTCGCAAGACGGTATCGTGTGCTACATCTTGTACTTGATGACTTTCGTATCTAGTTATCGTTTTTGCACCCCAACCAAGAAGTGTTGCAAGATCAGATTGGGAAATTCCATATTTTTTCCTAATATCAACTATCTCATGCGATGTTAATAAACCTACCTTAGCGCGGTAGGCATTTTTCATCGCAATATCATTTGATGAAATCATTTCTTCATCGGCATAATACTCGTCACTATTTTCGCAATAAAAATATGTAGCTTCATATTCTACTTCCATATCTTTAAACACATTTGTTTCACGGACCTTTACCATCGGAACCTCATGTTCTTCCATACACGACACACATAAAATCTTCTCTTTTTTCACAATATCCATTTTGCTCCTCCCCTTATCCCTTACGAAATGGAAAATCTTCCTTTTTAAACTTATGCTCTGCAAAATGAAACGACATTTCAAAAATAGTATGATTTCCAAATATTTGAGCATTGACCAATTCTACTCTAATTTTTATATATACGTCTCCAAATCCTGGATACTGCCGCCCAAAAACTCTCATTTCCTGTTTATTGAGAAACCTATTATCCTTAACGGTTTCTATATACTCTTGTACAGTTAATTTTTTCAATTCATTTCTTAAAGCCTCTACCGGATTATCATTTGGAAATAACTCTCCTATTGTGTATATATTGGTAACCCTAAAATTTTTTTTTGAATCAGAACCCCTCTTTTGTTGAAAGGTAATTATTGCATTATTATTCAATGCATAACAGAGTTTATCTAAGTACGCTTGGATATCTGCTTCAGATTCTATTCTCTTAGATTCCTGGTTCAATACAACTGCTTCCATGGTATCAATTGATACCATGAAAATTATATAATGAATTTATTGTTGTGTCAATAGATTTTGATAAAAATCCCAAAAAAGTCAACAAATACGACTATAGCGGCTAAAATATTATATGATTTTATTATTCTTTTTATTTATACCTACAATAAACTCACATTAAATATCCTAAGCCAGGGGCGGTTTCCGTTTTAGTTCTTAGTTAAATATATATTTTTTAAAAAGTTTAAATCAAACCAATGACTTTAAATCAAATTTTTCGGTAATTTGGTTCCGATTTTCAAAACCATCCATATTTTCAAAATCTTTATTATTTTCAATTAACATAGAAGCGAAAATATCATAGTTTTCAAAAATGGCAAAACTAGCGTCAATCGAATAATAATTATATTTGGTTTCCTAAGATGTTACATCAATATTTTGTTATGCCCGCAGTAACAAAGTTAAAATGAAAAAAAATTAAATAGAAGGTGTTTTTTTGCTTCTTCTTTTCATTATTTAATTCTTTGGGTTCCATTGTGTAGAAAATAACTATAAAAACTTTTTTATAACCTAGTATTAGTTACCAAATTTCGTGCAGATAGAAGTTTTTTCCTCTTTTGGGCAACAAAAAAGGCTTGATACTTCAACTTGTTCAAGCCTATTGATTCCATTTGGTGGAATAGAGGGGACTCGAACCCCTGTCCAAACTAAACCGCCGATCGACTTCTACATGTTTATCTTATTCATTGGTTTAATTTAATAAAGGGGAACAAGCAAAACCTTTATTAAACTAGCCTCTGTTGTCGACATAAGAGCCGAAGCGTTTCTCTTACATCCGAGTCTGCTTTCGTCCCCCATTCTAATCTCACAGACAAAGACTAGATGGAGTGAGTTTGCTTACTAATCTATTTTAGAAAGCGAAACTTAAAGATTGTTGATTGTTTGCGGTTAATTAAAACCTCGGCGTTTTTATATGCGCTACCATAACATGCAATCTCTCTTTGCTTTAGTCTGTCGAACCCATAACTATCCCATTTGTATATATATTATACACTATTTGCGACAAAATGACAAGGGAAAATATCTAAAAAAATTACAATTGTGTGATTATCTTGTGATAATTTCTTAAGTGTTATCTTTTGATTATTTCTCATTTGTATCTGTTTTACTATGGTATAATCATCTCATTGAAATGAGGTGATTCAAAAATGAGAAAGGTAGATTTAAGCATGGAAGAACAACAGAAATATGAAATTATCAAAAACTTAGTCGATAATGGTGGCAATAAAAAGCGTGCTGCTGTTATTCTTAATTGCACTGTTAGGAATATTAATATTTTGATTAATAAGTACAAAACCCAAGGTAAGAATGCGTTTCGCCATAAAAATGCTAATCGCAAACCCAAACACACTTTATCACAAGATCAAATCAACACAATTCTGCTTCTTTTCGAAAACAAGTATTTTGATGCTAACTGGAATCATTTTCGTCAGTTGCTTTTAGAAAACGAAAATATTAAGATCTCTTATAATTGCCTTCATACGCTCTTAACCGCTGCGGGATTATTGTCGCCAAAAGCTCACCGAAAAACCAAAAAAGCTAAAGCTAATGAAATTAAGAAAAAACTAGCCAATAAACAAAAACTCACTCCGGTGGAAAAAGATCTTGTTATTTCAAACAATATTCTTGATCCTTTGAATTCTCACCCGCGAGTTCCTCGGGCCAAGTACTTTGGCGAAGTATTGCAAATGGATGCTTCACAACACATCTGGTTTAACGACATGATGACTTTCCTACATGGTGCCATCGATGATGCAACCGGAACTGTATTAGCTCTTTATTTTGACAAACAAGAGACATTACGGGCCTATTACTGCGTTTTAAGAGACATTTTGCATGGTTATGGCATCCCTTATTCTTTTCTTACCGATAAACGTACCATTTTCGAATATAATCCTAAAAAAGACGAATACCTTACCAAAGACTCATTTACCCAATTCGGTTATGCTTGTAAGCAATTAGGCGTCGAAATCAATACTACCTCGGTTGCACAAAAAAAGGGGCGTATCGAACGCCTCTGGAATACATTGCAAAGCCGACTAACTGTTGAACTCCGATTAGCCGGCATTACAACGATTGAAGAAGCAAACGAATTCTTAAAATCCTTTATCCCTAGATTCAATCAACAATTTGCTCTTCCTATTAATCATACCAAAAGCGTCTTTGAAAAGCAACCAAATGACGATAAAATTAATTGCATTTTGGCTGTTATTTCACCGCGAAAATTTGATAATGGTTCGGCAATCAAATTCAATAAAAAATACTATCAAGCCTACTCTGAAGGATCCTTGGTATGTTTTGATAAACATACTACTTGTTTGGTTATTGAAACATTCGATGGAACTTTGTTATGTAGTGTAGATGAGAAAGTATATGAATTACGTGAACTTGAGATCAATAAAAGGATTTCCAGTAATTTCGATGTGGATACTAATCCAGTACCTAAAACAAGAAAGGTTTATATTCCTCCTATGAGCCATCCTTGGAAAGAGGCTTCGTTTATGCAATACGTTAATTCACAGAAACATCAGAAAAATTACGCTAATGTTTAACTTTTTTTGAGAAAAAATCAAAAGATATTGACATAAAAACAATAATTTTTTTAAAATCATACATGTCTAAATTTACATTTTGTTCTAACTCATGACTTTTTAATAAATTCATACTTGTCCTCTTAGCTTTATCACCTTAATAACCTAATAAAAGTTAAGCTCAAGGGGTAGTCATTTCAAATCGCTGCTTTTATTAAAAACTGGTCAATTTCATTTAACCATATATAATTATTACACAACTTAAATAATCAGTTCATAATTTTCTGCAATAAAAAGGCTCTAGCTGTATGACTTAAATCGCTACTAGAACCTCTATACCCTTAATATAGGGTATTTTAATCGATATTATGCTATTTTAGCCTTTATACAACCGAATTTATTGTATCAAAGTAATTATTCTCTTATGGCGGAGGAAAGGGGATTTGAACCCCTGCACCGTGTTACCGGTCTACTAGCTTTCCAAGCCAGCCCCTTCAGCCACTTGGGTATTCCTCCAATTTGCTTAAATATTATACCACTTTCTTTTGAAAAATGCAATTGATTTATTTAGTCAATTGCAAACAACTGTAATGGTTTTTTCTAAGAACGACAGATAATCATTATATATCGCTTGACTTTAAAATCGAATATTAATATAATTATAGGAAATACTAAAAAAAAGAGGTACAATATGGAAAAATTAAAACGCAAATACGGTCTTCCGACTGCAATCGCGATGGTTGTGGGCATTGTAATAGGATCAGGAATTTTCTTTAAAGCAGATGATGTTCTGAAACTAACCAACGGCAAACTGAGTCTTTCCATTCTGGCTTGGGCTGTCGGCGGGTTGATTATGTTAATCAGTGCCTACACTTTTTCCCTTGTGGCACGCAAGGTTGAAAAAGTAAACGGCGTTGTGGATTATATCGAAGCAGCCGGCGGAAAAAAAGCCGGATATGTCGTCGCTTGGTATTTGTCGACTGTCTATTATCCGATCCTTACTTCCATCCTTGCTTTCGTTTCTGCCAATTATTTCTGCTCTTTAATCGGACTTGATTACGGCCAAACAACCTGGTTGGTCGCTTTCGGTTTCTTAACCTTATCCTTCGCCCTCAATATTTGGGGACCGAAGCTTGCCGGAAACTATCAAGTTTCCACTACCCTAATCAAACTGATTCCGGTTATTTTTATTGCTGTTATCGGAACGATTCTAGGCATCACCAATGAACCGGCCGTCGCACCGCTGCTTCCGCCGAATACTTTAAAGTTTGACTTCGGGGGCGCCATCTTGGTTACCATCTTCGCTTACGAAGGCTGGGTTGTGGCAACGAGTATCAATGCGGAATTGAACGATTCGAAAAAGAATATGCCGAGGGCTTTGGTTTTGGGCTCGTTGATCGTAATCGGGGCTTATCTTCTCTACTATGTCGGCTTATCCGGTTTCCTTCACAACAACGAAATCATTAATAAAGGCGACCAGGCACCTATTGTTGCGGCTACGCAATTCTTGGGAAAAATCGGCGGAACATTTTTCAACGTCTTTGTCGTCATTTCCTGTTTGGGAACTTTAAACGGCTTAACGATGGGTTGCGTTCGCGGGTTCTATTCAATCGGATCCCGTAAACAAGGGCCGAATCCCGATTCTTTTGCCAAACTAAGCCAAAAAACCAATACATCGCTTGCTTCAGGTTTTGTGGGTTACGTATTGTCGCTTGTTTATTTCCTCGTTTGGTTCCTTGCCATCCATAAAGGACTATTACCGGGAACCTTCGATACTTTAACGATTGCTTTCCTTTATTTATCATACATTATTATCTACCGTTGGATTATGCGTACCTTTACCGATCTCAGCTTCTTTAACCGTTATATCATGCCGACCTTGGCCATCGTGTGCGCAATCTTCCTCACTTTGACGGGTTCCGGTTTATACCAGCTTATTTTCCTGCAATCGTTTAACGAAATCAAAGAATTCCTGATTTATTTGGGCTTTGCCATGACTTCGATGTTCATCGGAATGTTATATTACCGTTCGACTAAAGAACCCGCAAAATAAATCAACTATTAAACCGACACCGACCAAAAAAAGGTCGGTGTTTTTTATTAAAAGCAAAAAAAGAGAGATTTTTCGAAAACGGAAAATCTCCCTTTGATTTTCATTAATTTTTAAGTCAAACTTATTTTGGCTTAGCCTTCCAAAGTGGCAAGTTTTGCCGACAAAAGGTCAAGCACATAATAGAATTTGACAAGTTTTCTTTGACTTGGCGTCAAAGCATTGTAAGCTGTTAAGGCTTGTTCAAACGCAGGTTTGTCATCGAGCGTAAAGTCAGCCACGGTAGGTAGCGGAACAATCAATTGGTCGACCGCGTTCGCAGCTTCCATGTCGGTTACAAGCACGAGTTGACTGATTGCGCTTGTCAAACGGCTGTATGCTTCCACAACTTCGGTCAATAAGGCATCGTCATCGGCCAATACCGCCGCCGCATAACTCTTGGCATTTTCCAAGACCATCCAAGAATTGGCTGAATAATCTTCTTCTTTATAGTTCAAACCTTGGTAAAGCGTTTGAAGTTTGGTCTTATCGACTTGCAAACCGAAAGCCCATTCCAAAGCCAATGGGAAATGCGTCCGCCAAGCATATTCGTTGTGCGTGAAACCGTCGCCTACGTAAGTTGCAACATTGGCATCCGGTGCCCCC
>Ga0208461_1002524_pt1 | contig 14902 bp, 28 predicted proteins | sample AD_JPNTR4_MetaG_FD_184448 | JGI IMG/M metagenome (GOLD analysis project Ga0208461, IMG submission 184448) | Active sludge microbial communities of municipal wastewater-treating anaerobic digesters from Japan - AD_JPNTR4_MetaG (SPAdes) (version 2) | ecosystem: Engineered > Bioreactor > Anaerobic... | reverse complement strand
TTTCCATCTACACCTTTTTCCCCTTGAAAGGCATATCCATTTGCTTGGCTTGGATTTTATAAAAGCGTCGGGCAGCTTTGACGTTGCGGCTGATCTTTGATATACGGCTTTCCCATTCTGCAATCATCTCTTCCACAGCCTGCTTGGTGGGGTTGATTCGGTACCCGCTTCTTGCGCTGTTGGCTATGATAGGAACAAAGCGGTTGCGGAGTCTTTGAATGGCTTTACGGTTACGACGGTCATTCTGATCTAAATTGATATTGACCTTTGGTTCTACACCGTGAACGGCGCGGACAAGATCATGTCGGCTAATGCCTTCTGGGTGTGCGGTGATAGCTTTCAGTACGCGCTTTTCAAGGTCAGGCAATTCAGTTCGTAATTGGCGCAAGAGTCTTTGATATTGGGTGGTTACTGACATGGCGTCACCTTCCTAAAATTTCATTGTGCTGAGGCGGATCTGATAGACATCACTCATGGTGAGACCGAGGCTGGCATTGAGTTCCTCAATGATGGACTCTGCGCGTTGTTTGTCTTTGCCAAACTGCCAGACGGTGGAAAAATTTCCATGGATTCCTTCGACGGCAATCACGGGGATGAAGTTGCCGTGACGGTCCTGCATGGTGTCAATCAGGAAATAGGCAGAGCGGACGCCTTCGTCGACATAGAACCCAATAGGGGTACTGGTGAGGATTCCATAGCGTGCCACCTCTTCAATGCGAGAGTCGGGCGATTCGTCACTAGTAGCAAAACAGCGCAGGCAGGAAGTCTGCAATGCGCGGTAATGGATGTGGCGAGTCTTACATTCGCAATCCCAAAACAGGCTAATGGTTGTTACATCGCCATTGTGCTGGATGGGTGACTCGGTAGGTTGTTCGTCTTTGGGGGTTTGGTTTGCCTGACTCATTGCTTCGATCAGGCCGAGCGCACCTTTACGGTGGCTGGTTACGTGTAGCGTTTGCATATTCATCTCCTTAAGTTGTTCCCTTGTCCGTGGAAGACAAGAGTTAGTGAAGTAGTTGGCGTCTACATTCGGGAGTATAAATTAGCATCTTTGTTTTGTCAAGATATTTCTTACAGAAATATCTTTAAGAAATTGCTTGACAAAATTAAATAAACAATTAAAATACGTCCTATGAATACACCATATCTAAGCCCAATAAAAAAGGAGACTCGCATGGCTGAAGGGATGAGAAACTTCGTCCCCCAACTGCTCAAAAAGCGTGGATGGTCAGAGAGAGAGTTTCGCATCAAGATCATGCAGGCAAACCTCTCAGTCAATACGGCTGACCGCTTGCTTGCTGGCGAAACTGACTTTAGTGTGAGAACATTAGAGAAGATAGCCCGCCACGTTTTCAACGTGAAAAGCATTTCCGAGATCGTCGATCTGGATAAGGAAGCCTGAGCAATTGGGGCAAAAAGAAAATGCCCCATCCCATACGAGTACGAGACAGAGCATTTCCTGCGTTCCCATCCTTCTTGCCGTAGACGCCAATCAACACCAAGGAGATGGGACCAAACACAGACGGAGTCTGTAATGGCTAAAAAAATTGTACGTTCCCCATTTACTTATTTAATCGCCAGCGCGCTTTTCTTCGCGTTGGCATTTTTGCTTCAGGAACCCCGCCGATTGGAGATGAGAGTCCCCAAGTCGGCGTAATTCCGCTTCATCCTCCAACGCGGCGCTTCGGCTGGCAGACGAGCCGACCTGTACCGAGTAAGCAGGATTTATTTAGAGAACAAAGTGCCAAGGCAGATAAATATTATCGGTATCAAGCATCCAATAATCATTATGGTAACAAATACACTCTGCTGGCTTCGATATTTTACATGTATGCACGAAACAAGATGAAAACCAGAGAGAAGGATGAGAGGATTTCAAAGCTGGAACGCCAGCTAAACGAGATCAAAACCCGCCACATGACAGCAAAGGGCGGCCTCGGCAGAGATGACAAGTTGAAGCTGCTGGACCTGATTGCCAAGGCGGATCTGATCGAGGATGACAGTCAATTGGTGCAACTTCGGGTTGCCGACCTGAAGCGGAGCATGATCGAATTTTTGAATAAGGAGAAACGGAGAGTATGAATGACTTTTTCGCCGATGGTTTACGTTTACCTGGCTAATGGGATTACCTGTTTTTTCTGTGCCCTGCTTGCGGCGTGGAAAGGTAACGCAGAAAAGACGGTTGTGTATTTAGCCTCTATCTTGCTCAATGTGATCGGTTTTATGAGCGGGATGTATGTTGTGAAGTATTTTTGATAATTGGAGATGAAATGTATATAGAGTGGCACACCCCTAATCAATGCGCGACGTACTTGTCATGGTTCCTTTGGATCAAGCCCCATAAGACCAATAGTGGCTGGCGTGTTTATTTTCGCGTTTTTGGTTTTCAGTTCATTTTTGGAGCCGAGTAATGAGAAATTTGCTTATCAAAGAGCCGCCTCTTCAAGTGAGTCCTACGCTTGCGGTTAGGATCGGACTCAACGAGGCAATAGCATTACAGCAATTGCACTATTGGCTTGCTAATCCTAAGTCGGCGGGAGAAATAGACGCGGACGGAAATAAATGGGTATTCAATTCCTACGAAGAGTGGCAGGAAGATAATTTTCCATTTTGGAGTATTTCCACCATTCAGCGGATATTTATTAGCCTTGAAAAAATGGGGCTGGTTCTATCTTCTCAATTGTGGGCTACTCGTAGGGATATGCGGAAGTTTTATCGCATTGATTACCACCAACTTGACATGATGGATAACGTCAATTTGACGTCATCTAATCGCGTCAAGTTGACACCATCCAATACCCCAAAATGCGACGATGTTAATAAGGAATCAGAGACTACAACAGAGACTACAACAGAGACTACCGGGGGCGGCGACAATTTGGAGTGGCTTTACAAGAAATACACCGCTGTTATTGGCCTCATTCATTCCGCGATTTTGGCCGATGACATCAAAGAATATGCGCTTACTCCCCTGCCGTGGCTTGAATACGCTTTTGCACAGTTAGCAGAAAAGAATGCCAAAGAGCCTGTCCGTATGAAGTGGTCTTATGTGAAACGAGTCATACAGACATGCCATGAAAATGGCGGAATCCCCACACGGGCCGACAAACCTACTGGCAATTCAAAAGCACAGTCGGCGCTCAACTTTCTTGCAGGAGTCGAATAATGGCAACCCGAGATCAAATCAAAGCTATCTTGAACCTGCTGGCAACTCTTCCCAATTGCCCGATTACCAGCAAAGACACTGCTGATATTGTAACGAACATGTATGTTGTTGCGCTTTCGGATGTTCCCAATGAATATCTGCAAGCTGCATACCTGCAATATATCAGCAGCAACAATCCGTTCTTCCCTTCAAATCCCGGTACATTGCGTGAGATTGCCTATGACCTCGAAATGACCGCGCAGAACATTCCCACCGCGTCACAGGCATGGGCCATGTTATTACGCGGTCCTGAGCGCATTGTGGCACGGTTTTGCGACAAGGGCTTGGAATTGCGCGAGGCTGTTGAAAATGCTGCTGCTGGCACGTATTGGAATGCAGTCCATGAATATGGCAAGCACGTGGACAACTGCGATAAATGTATTCCTTCCAGCCGTGACGGGTCTTACGGTAGCGATGTGGTGGATGTGGTGGTACGCATGATGGGTGGTAGGGACGTGATCTTCACCGACAATGCGGCGGCAGATCGTGCCCGCTTCATCCTTGCCTATAACGAGTTGGTCACCAATGAGCGGCGCAAAATGCAGATGGTGCCTGAAGTGCGCGAGTTCATTGATTCTGAAAATCGCCCTGCACTAGTTGGTAAGGGTATTAGCCAGGTAGCGGCGCGTTTATCCGCAGGAGGTGGATAGCAGAGATACATACCTACATACCTCAGCAGAGTCTATTCAAATAAATCAACAGGAGTCTATACCATGTTAGTCACCACGAATGAACTGACACAAGAACAATTAAACAATGCTGCAACCCTTCCCCACCCACAAGCGCCGACCTTTAGCGAGTTGTGCGAGAAGCGTATTTTGGTAGAGCAGCGCGGCGACCCAGACGAGTACGACGCCCTTGCCGACGAATTCCTTGTCATTGGAGCTATTACCAATGCTCAGAGTCTGCACATGAAAGCCGTAGGTATGCGCCGAGAGTCTGTGCGATTTTGGGAGGTGGAATCATGAGTAGCCGTTTTATGTCCATTCTCAACGCAGCGCAGAATGACGAGGCCATTCACCCAAACGTTGCAGTGCGCCCATCGTCCAAAGTTATCCGCACTGGAATTGTTGCACTAACCGAAGAGACAGATAAGGCCGAGATCGTAGGACTCCGCTGTAACGTAATGGCAGAGACAGACAATATGGTGAAAGTGTATGTCTACAAGCCAGATAGTTACGGTGTCGACAAGCTCGAAGGCCCGTATTACTTGAAGCAGAAGGACGTTATCTGATGAGAAATCGCCAGTCACCCACCCCATTGCAGCTCAGCCTCTGGAAATTATTGGACGAATTGACTGCAAAGAACCTACGCCCGCCGACCATCCGTGAATTGATGGTTGAAGCTGGCGCAAAGTCCACCTCTACGATTATGCACAGACTCAATCGTGGTGTGGTGGCTGGAAGAGTTACACGATGTGACAAGGGCGATGGGACTCACGTGTACGTCCCTGCCTGGTGGGATCGAATGATCACTGAAAATGTACCTGTCTACTTCGGAGGACAAAAGAATGCCTAGTAATTTATTAGATGCTAAAAACTCTACTTCTACTGACCTGCACTTTGAAGCGGCTCTGCCCTCTGGCGGCAAGGTGAATGGTATTGTCTGGCAGACTCCAGACGGCACGTGGAACGCATCTATTGAGGATTGGTTCCATGCCACGGGAGGCACGCGAGAAGAAGCAATTGGAAACGTTGTAAAGGACTATACCGATGCTCACTAAAAAATACAATGTGATTCTTGCTGATCCGCCTTGGGACTTTGTTGTTTGGAACAAAGACACTGGTAGTGGGCGCTCGCCGAGCGCCCACTACCAAACGATGTCTCTTGATGAAATTTGCCGACTTCCAATTGCTGACTTGGCAGACAAGGACTGCGCTCTTTTTATTTGGACCGTGTGGCCCCGCATATTTGATACCCAGAAGGTAATTGAGTCTTGGGGTTTCAAATATAAGACTCTTGGCTTTGATTGGATAAAGCAGAATAAATCAGGAAATGGGTTTCACATGGGAATGGGATATTACACCCGTGCAAACCCTGAACCCTGTCTCTTGGCTATAAAAGGCAGAATGCCAGTTCAGACTCGTGCGGAACGTAATCTGTTATTTGCTCCTGTGGGTAGCCACTCGCAGAAACCAGATGAACAATACAACAAAATAGAAAGACTCTACCCAGGTATGAATTATTTGGAGTTATTCGCCCGTCGTCGGCGCGAAGGGTGGGACGCATTTGGCAATCAAGTCGATGGGTCTATCTCCCTCCCCCAAGGAATTGTTAATGCTTCCTAAAAACGTTGTCAAGACCTCAGAACATAACGAACAGGCCGCCTTGGTATCCACGGTCCTGCTCACCTATCAACACCGCACTGACTTTGTTCGAAAACTTTTCTTTTCCACATTATCAGGTGCGTGGATTGGTGGAAGTGGCAAACGTGGCAGAGGTGCATTGGTCGGTAAGTATAAGAGTGAGGGGTGGGTCAATGGCGTTGCCGACCTTCTTTATTTGCAGCCGCGTGGAGGGTATGCCTACCTCGCAATCGAGATGAAGACTCCAGAACGCATCGGTGAAAAGAATGGCGGTGCGTCTGATGATCAAATTGAATGGTTGAAAGCTGCGCGGTCTGCTGGTGCAATGGCTGAGATATGTCACGGTGCTGAGGCGGCGTGGGAGGTTTTCAGCAACTACATGGCATTGGACTTTGTGCCAAGATTGGATCAGGAATGAAAAGAAACCGAGGCATTATCAACGCTATTCTGATTATTGCAGGAATTGCAGCTTTCGCAGCAGGCATGTTTTACAGGAATATGACTGCTGTTTGGGCGGGGTTGAGCATTGCGCTCGGAACTTTGGCAAAGGAGGTGGTGTAGTTCCACGAATCAATTTTGTAAGATTTACTGTCCACTTTACATATCCTAAAAAATAAAATGACCTACCACGAAAGGTGAAAACATTATGTTATTCAAAAAGAAAGCAAACGACACTTCCGAATGGCTGAAAGACAACGCCCCCGCCCTCACGTTCTGGGTGGCTTCGATTGCGTTGGTGTTCTTTGAGGCTCGTGTTTTAGATGTGATGTACACTCTTACAAAGTCTTGGCTTCTTACTGTCGGCTCTATTTTTGCCACGGGTTTCATGTTCTTTATCTGGAAAACCGCTTTCCAGTACACCCTTGCAAATAGCCACCAAGTCACAATGTCCACCATTGGCATGACCATTTCCCTGCTTGCCTCTGCTATTTTCGGCGGAATGGACTTTTTTGTGAAAGGCGGCTTACTGATCGATACAGGCGCGGACAAGTTCAACGCGGTTGACCTGCTTTTTTGGGGAGTCCCTACCCTGTCGGTTGTACATGTAGTTTTGCTGTTGCTTTATTGGTATCTTGACCCTGTAATCAGCGCAGATCGTAAAAAGAAGGTCGCTGACGATGATGCCAAGTTTGCACAGGATGAAATGCTGCACGCAGGGAACCTTTTGGAAACCCGCCGTAAACTTGTTGACAACTTTGTATCTATGGCGCAAAAATACGGGAAAGAAGCGGCTTTAGAGCAGCTTGACGTTCTTGGGATTGACCGCGACTCCTTCAAGGATATTAAGGTTGAATCTGTCGATGACGGTCATGGAGGGGATGCAAGTCATGGAAATAGTGGTAATCTCCCGTCCATGACCGCTCCAAGACCTGCCATGACCGTCCCTCATCCGTCCATGACCGAGCCGATTTCCCCAATTCACCCGTCCATGACTCCTGTGCCTATTGCATTACGGACGAATGGAAACGGGAAGGAGCCAAACCCTACGAAGGCGGAGTAGAGACTCTACCTGCTCCGCTGGAAGACGAGTTTGCCATGACCGTCCGTGCTATGCTCCATGACCTGAAAAATGGTCATGGAGCGGTCATGGAAGAGGGCGTGTCGTATAACGCCCAATGTGACGGCAAGAACCATTATTTATACAAAATCGACAAACGGGCAATTAATCCCAAAACGGGACGCCCATACTCAAAAGGACGTGTATATGCAGGCAAATTTGACCGATCAAAATCCCCCGCTTACTGCGACCAATGGGCAAGTAAACATGTCTGCGGTCATGGAGGGAATGGCTCAGCTTCAGGACGGATTGAGAAAGATAACTCTGGCAGGGTGTCTGACACCAGCGCCGAGGTCGTTGTCCAATGGGTTGTGCCTAGTAGTAATATCCGTTCCTGACCACAACATAGTGGTCATGGACGGAGAGGAAAAGAACACGTTTGCGTTTGCTATTGACGGAATACCCGTTCGGCAAGGGTGGCCCGAATGAAGCGCGGTCATGGACGCCTCATGATTGCGGTCATGGCGCTGGTCATGGCAAGTCTAGCTTGCAGTGTACGGATGGAAGGCCCGACTCCAACACCTTCCATGACCGTCGCGCCGACCATTTCCCCGTCCATGACCGCCACTTTTTCCCCAAGCCAGTGCCTGGTAGTTCGCGCGCTGGCTGGCGGAGGCGGTGCGCTCAATTTGCGCGTTGGTCCGGGAACATCGTATGCGGTAATTACCACTCTCCATGACGGGCAAATTCTGGTCATGGATGGAGTCTATGGTGAATGGTTTGGGGTGCGCGTGGTCATGGACGGAAATACAAAGTCTGGCTTTGTTCATTCCAGTTATGTGGAGGCGTGTCCATGAACGATCAGGAGCGTAAAGAGTTCGAAGAAATGAAGCGTCGCATAGACAGATTGGAGAGTCAAATCGGACGGTTGAAGTTCTCTCTCCGTGAGCTACTTCAGCAGAACGGACGGCAGGCGCGTTCCAGTGCCCGCCGACTGCGTAACCTTCTGGCTCGAGACGAGAAGTTCGCTCAGCTTTGTGATGATCTTGCGGCTAGTGTGGCGTGACAAAGGATAATTATGTACCCAACTGAAGAACAAATCGAAACAATAAAAAAATGGAACCCCGCCGACCTGCATGGTCTTATGGAATTTATCCAAAAAATTTGGACATTTGCAGATTGGGGATGGAGGCAAGAAGATCAGATTTATTACATCTCCACAGGCGGGTGGTCTGGAAATGAAGAAATTATTGAAGCCATGCGGGATAACCTTATCTGGTGGGCGTTCTTTTGGGAGCAGTCCAAACGCGGCGGCCACTATATCTTCGCAACCATAAAGGACTCCCTGCACATGAGAGGTGTAGACGTCAAAGTGAATCCAGAAGATAAAAAAGTAGTATAATTTTTTCAGTCTAATATTTCTTTCCCGCGTGCCGGCCTTCGTGGTGCTACCACTCGCCAGCTTGTGAGACAGCCAGAGCCCCAAAGCCCGCTGTACCGATTATCGGTGCGCGGGCTTTTTTGTTTGCTTGAAAGGAGCAAAACATGCAAATCGTACTTGAATTCTTGAAATTGCTGGCTGCCCTGATAGTTTTGGGATTGTCCACCGAACGCGGCGTTGAGTTGCTGAAGACCTTTTGGAACCTCTTGGTTTCAAGGGCTGCCTGGCTCAACTTGCAGAATAAACGAACGTTTATTTTTGCGGCTGCTGTTGCCTTTACCGTTTCTTACTTATTCAAAATCGACATTACCAAATACCTGTCGGTTTTGGACGGGTTCGATGCCAACCTTTTACAGCTGGTGAATGCGCTGCTTTTGACCTTTGCGTCCAACTATGTGCATGACTTGCTGCCAAAGGGTAACAAGTAATAATGGGAGTCGGTCAACCCGCATTATGCGGGTTGACCGCTTTTATTTATGACAGACCCGTTACTACCTCAGCAAATTATAAGTTTATTGATACAACTTCCTGTGGTGGGAGTTTTCGCGTGGTTGATGCTTGAAATTATGAAACGTCAGGATCAGCGCGAAGAACGGCGCGACGCTGCTCATACAACCGAACGCAAAGAACGTGACGAGGCATGGAGGCAATTCTTGGCAGAGCAGCGAGAACAGAATAACGCTGCTGTGTCTCGAATAGCAGAAGAGGTGAAAATCATCTCTCAGGAAGTCGCCCGTATGAATACGGTGTTGACTTCGCACGATGCAGCCAGCCGCGAGTCTCGAAGGTCGGCATGAACACTTTGAAATGGGTAAATATGGCCGCCCCGCTGTTTGATTACAGTGGGGTGAAACTTGTCACCGTCCCACAAGGTACGGTGGTCGAGGCGTATGGATGGGAAGAGTCTTTTGTCGGCGTCCTTCGAGAAGCCGTTATCTACCAGACCGAAACCCATAAATACAACGGCTTTATCTATACCCAATACCTCGAACCGTATATTGAACTTTTGCCGCATGACTGCGTGAAGATCAGCAGTCCAACGCCAAACCCCAATGACGCAGAGCAATACGCCATTGTGCATGGTGTAAAGCAAACCAACCTCTGCGGAGAATTGTGCGTTGCTTATCTTCTGAAGGTGCCCCTCGATGACCTGCTTTCAGAGTGGCAAAAAGACGAACCGAGTCTGTACCAGCGTGTTTTCAATTTCTTCACGGACAAGCACGCGCGCGGGACCGGAGTGGGGGAGGTGCAGTCTATGCTCGACTCGTTCTCTAGGTCCTCGCAGTTACTGACAGACTCCCTGCGTGACCCTATTCTAAAAATCCCCAGGTACACCGTCACGGCCTTGAAGCAACTGGCCGGGCGTGTAATCGTGGGGGTGAAGATCAACAAATACACAGGCAGACTCCAGCCGTCTGGAGTCCCTCATTGGGTGGTTGTGGTCGATGTTCATCCCGAGCGCATTGGATATGGACTGGTCGAGGTTTACAACCCATTCCCTAACCGTGTAGAGGTCTATTCTTGGCAGGAATTTATCGCGTCGGCAGGGAATCCGTCAGGAGTGGTGATGGATGAGTAAGAAACCACCCATTGAAGAGTTGAAACCTCTCAGTAAAAGGCACCAAAAGGTGCTTGACGAATATCTAATCAGCTTTTCACAGACCAACTCTTATCTAAAGGCATATCCAAACGTCACTTATGACTCTGCCAAGGCTTCAGCTGCCCGTTTGTTTGCAGACGTTAACTTTAAATCCCATTTACAGTACCGCTTAGACGAAGTTCACATGTCAGCGGACGAGGCCGTGAAGTTATTGTCTGAACAGGCGCGTGCAGATATAGGGAAATTTGCCACTCCAAACGGCAATGGATGGATTTTTGACATGGAGGCCGCTAAAAAGGCCAACATGACAAAACTCATTAAGAAGATAAAGCAGAAAACCATAAACTTTCCAATTGCAGGTCGGCAGGAAACCGAACTTGAAATTGAGTTACACGACCCACAGGCCGCCCTCGACAAGATATTGAGAATTCACGGAAAGTATAAAGACTCAATAGCCCTTCAAAATTATGACTTGTCTAAGTTGACTGAAGAGCAATTGACCAGGCTTGCGAACGGAGAAGACCTTGTTACCGTCCTCCTTACAACTCAGGGCGCGGGCACAGCTGGAACTAACTCGCCGACAACGGACGGGTAATGTTCTTACGGCTCCCGCAAACTGGCGAGACAGACTCCCCTCTCTATTCCCACGGCATTTCAGCAAACCGTTCGCCCCACGTCATGGTGAATTGTGGGATTGGGTGACAGGAATACAGGCAGGAGCCCGTCCTAGGCCATTTACTGCGTTTTGGGGCCGTGGTGGTGCCAAGTCGACAAACGCGGAAGCAGCAGTGATTGACCTTGGGGCGCGTGGAGTCCGTCGGTATTGCTGGTACGTGAGTGGCACGCAGGATAAAGCCGACAGTCATGTAGAGAATATCGGAGCCATGCTTGAGTCTGCGAACGTTTCGAAGTATTACCCAGAACTCAGTCGGCGCATGATCGGAAAATATGGAAATTCCAAAGGCTGGCGGCGCAACCGCTTACGCACGGCGTCAGGGTTGACCGTGGACTCTCTCGGCCTCGACACAGGTGCGCGCGGTATGAAAATCGAAGACGCCCGCCCTGACATCATTATTTTCGACGATGTGGACGAGTTACACGACACACTGGCAATCACAACCAAGAAAATACAGACAATTACTCAATCTGTTTTACCGTCTGGCTCCACGGATTGCGCGGTGATGTTCATCCAAAATCTAATACACCCGCAGTCCATCGCCTCGATGCTGGCAGATGGGCGCGCCGACTTCCTAACAGATCGTATTGTCAGCGGTCCACACCCTGCGGTGGAAGGGCTGGTGTACGAACAAAAAAACGGGCGCTTTGTCATTACAGGCGGAGTCGCTACGTGGGATGGTCAGAGTCTTGAAGTATGTCAGCAGCAAATTGACACATGGGGCTTGTCGGCCTTCCTCCAAGAAAGTCAGCATGACGTTGACCGCGCTGGCGGCATTTGGAACCATATTGAATTCCAGCATGAAGACTATGACAAACTGCCAGTCTTCACCAAGACCGCCGTGTGGGTTGACCCCGCTGTCACTACCACAGACGACTCGGATTCCATGGGCATTTCTGCTGGTGGGCTTGCTGCCAGTGACAAAATATACGGCTTGTACTGGTGGGAAGGCATCACCACCCCAGAGGATGCAATCTCACGCGCAATTCGTAAGGCGATTGAGGTCAAGAGTCTTACAGTCGGCGTGGAAACCGACCAAGGTGGCGATACGTGGCAATCTGTTTATGCCCGTTCGCTGGCAAGTGTAAAAGAAAAGATGCGCGGTGAAGTATCCGCTGAAGAGTATGCCAAGATCGTATGGCCGTCTTTTATTGAGGATAAAGCAGGCGCAGGCTACGGTTCCAAGGCTGAGAGAAACTTCAAAATGCTTGTGGATTACGAACACGGAAAGGTGATTCATGTCCTTGGCACGCATACGGTGATTGAGAAGAGTCTAAAGCGCTTTCCAAACAAGCCGCTCGACCTTGCCGACTCGTGGTTTTGGACATGGAACGACCTACGCAATGGGGCAGGTGGATTCGCTGAGTTCGCCCGCCGACGATTAGAGGCGATGAAGAAAAAGGAGTAGTTATGTCAAAAGTGGTTATCACCATTGAAAGTGACGGGTCGCAGTGGCTACCCTATCAGACGTCAGGTCCCAACGAAGGACTCCCGCCCGGTTACCACCGCGCAGGAACATTTTCCATACCCCATGAACTTATCGAAGAGGGTGACCCTTCAGTCTTTGCCGTCATGTCTCAGGTAGTAGTGGTGCGTTGTGAACATGAGTGGCAACGCGCTAAATTTATTTACCATGCGTTTTCTCCCCACTTTCGTCCTGTGGCAACAAGTGAAATAGCGCCAGAGTATTTGATTATTTTTCACAAAGATGAAAATAGGAGAATTGATAGTTTTGAATTCAAAGAGCCTCAACCTCTTAGTATATGCCCCGCATGTGGTGGGCGCGGTGGCTTTCATAAAGAGGACAACCTTAATCCGTGCCCTCTTAATATATTATCGTAAGGAGTAACCAATGGCCGACTTCAATGGTGCTACACAAATTGACCTAACCCCGCAGGCGCTGGCAATGATACGCCTAATACAGGCTGGACAGGGAACAAACAGCGACTCCCGCTTTACGGGACGCTTTGGCCCCGGTTTCCCTCCCATGCCCGTGGAGCCAGAGACTGAACCGCGTCTGTTCCAGTACCAGCCAGGCACAAACCTAATGATGATCCCGCGCATGGGATATAACTCTCTGCCATTTGCCACTCTTCGCGCTATGGCTGGCGCGTGCAAGGAAATCAGGATCAACATTGAACACATTAAGCGCATTATGCGCGGTGTGGATTGGGACATCATTCCCAATGACAAAAAAAAGACTGTGGTCGGCGGCAAAACGTATGTTGCCACACCAGAGACAGAGTCTGTCAAAAAGTTCTTTCAGCGTCCTGATGGAATAAACCCCTTTGACGCATGGTTGAACATGGTACTGGAAGAGGTGCTTGTCACGGACGCTCTGACATTCTGGCCCGTGCAGGAACGAGGGCGAGAACTACAAGCGGTTGAAGTGATTGACGGTACCACAATCAAGCCATTACTTGACATGCGTGGTGCGACTCCGCGCCCGCCCATGCCTGCATATTTGCAGATTATTTGGGGTACGCCTCAGTCGTCTTATCCTGCCAATACGCTCATTTATCGCCCTCTCAATACCAAGGTGAATTCTCCCTATGGTGAGAGTCCGATTGAGTGGGTACTTACTGCGATCAATACCGCTATTCGTAAGGACCTGAGTGCCGTCGGCTATTATGCTGATGGTAATATCCCCGGTGCGTTCTATACTGTCCCTGAGTCTTGGACTCCAGAACAGATCCAAACATTCCAAAGCTACATTGACGCGCTCATGGCTGGCGACCTATCCCGCTTTGCAAAGTTGCTGGCTGTACCTGGTGGGACAGGTTCACACGTGACCACTTTCCAGAACAATGACCCAGACAATCCCGCGCTCAATGAGTACCTCATGAAGGTGGCTTGTTGGGCATACGGCAATAACCCTGCTGAATTTGGGATTACTGGCGGTGCTGGTTTGGGTGGGGCAGGATTTATGGAAGGTAGCGAAAACATTCAGCAGCGCTCCCTTATTGGTCCCGTGTCTAATTTCCTTGCGGGTATCTTTACTGAAATTATCCATGATTGGATGCGCCGCCCTGACCTGCGCTTTTCGTGGACCGGCCTCGAACCCGTGGAAGACCGCGCGACGCAAGCCACAGCCGACCAAGCCAATATTGGATTGGGAGTCTATAACGTAGCGTATGTGCAGGACCGTGAGGGCATTCCACAGGAATATCGCCCCACGTCCGCGCCGTCGGCTGATCCCAAGGTCGGCTCTGGTACGTTGCCCATGCCTCTCCCTCCCGGATACGAGCAGTATTTGAAGAGGGCTATTGATGCCGACTTGAAGCAATGGGAAACCAAGGCATTGCGAAGTCTCAAAAAGGGGTGGGGTGCAGCTTCTTTTACCTCTGAGGTGATCCCTGAAGGAGTCCATGCGTCAATTTCTGAGAAACTGGAAAAGGCAACAACTGAAGCCGACGTGAAAGCGGCTTTTGTGGTTGACCTTGAACTACATAAGCGCTATGGTCCCGGAACTCATAAGTCGGCCTCTTCACCGCCTGACCTCTACAAGCGCGATGAGACCGAAAGAGTCATGGCCGACGAAATGACCGAGTATTTCACTGGCTTGGCCGACAGGATCACGTCGGCTGTGAGAGACGCCGACGGTGCAGTCTCTCGGATTGTGAACATTGGGGACGTGGAGGGCAAAGAAGAGAGCGGCCATTTTTTTAAGCGTGAGTTTGAAACTGACGATGAACGCAAAGCAGCGTTTGCCAACATGCGCGCCCGTGGGGCCTATGACCCATCCTATCGAAGTAAAGATGGTCCAGACTCCAGCGGAGTTTGATAAATTATTCAATTCCAAAGGATGGACAAAATGACAGAAATTAGCCTTTTAGAATACGCAAAGTTGAACGGGTGGGACGACGAGAGACTTGTAAAGTTCATGGTTGAAGAACTTGGCTTCGATGAGGGCGAAGCCTGGTTGAATATTGAATTAGAGCGGGGGACAAGTACAGGCGACGTAATTGAAGGCGGTGAATAATGCCGACTCCGCCGACCTTGCCTCCCAACTTTTGGGAGGACGAAATGCGCCGACTGGCGCTTATCTTGCTTCCACGCTTGAAAGACCTTGCCCTCGAAGGGATGCGTTCAGGGACCGCAAAGGTCGGCATTGGCTTTAACTACGCCATTTACTCTATCCTCTCCGAGCAATGGGCGAAGGAATATACCGACGAA
>Ga0208461_1002521_pt1 | contig 14909 bp, 13 predicted proteins | sample AD_JPNTR4_MetaG_FD_184448 | JGI IMG/M metagenome (GOLD analysis project Ga0208461, IMG submission 184448) | Active sludge microbial communities of municipal wastewater-treating anaerobic digesters from Japan - AD_JPNTR4_MetaG (SPAdes) (version 2) | ecosystem: Engineered > Bioreactor > Anaerobic... | reverse complement strand
TGAAGAATTCATGAAAAGTGAGCTGATGAGGGCGATATACAGGAAGAGGTGGGAGATAGAGTACTATTTTGAAAGGTTGAAACTGGGATTAGTGATAGAGAAGATAAACAAAGCGACGTTGTTTACATATTCACCCCATGAAGGATTTGGAGGGAAATTAGGAGAGTGATAAAATTCATCTTAGAGGGGTGAGTCGTATGCAGAGCAGGAAAGAGTATTCTCCAGAGTTCAAACTTACTGTCGTCAAGGAATATCTTAACGGTGATAAGTCACAAGCGCAGATTTGTGAGAAATATTCAATCTCTCCCAGCATATTCTTCAGATGGTTGAAGAATTACAAGGAATCAGGATACGATGATTCAGTATTCAATGTCAGCAGAGGAAGGCCGGGATCAATCATATCAGATTATTCAAAGATACCGCCATTCATCTTTGAATCGGCAGGTGTTCGGAGAGACGATTCAACCAATCCGAACGACACAATTGCCTTGAAACGGAAACTTGAATACTACGAGAAGATACTGCTCGAGAAGGAAGTACAATTGAGGATAGCATTAGACCAAATAGAGTTATTAAAAAAAACAAACAGCAAGAAAGAGAATCAACAAAAGTAAAATCGACAAATGTTGGAGAATTGTTAATAAGTTTGAAGTACAAGAGAATTGGAGTATGCCTAAGATATCTTTTAGGGAAGTTTCAAATGAGTTCAAGCACATTTTACGCAACAACACGAACGTTCTTTTCAATAGATTGGATAAAGGGAAAGAGCAAAAGAAGATGCAAAGGCTACTCAACAAAGGTAACAGGGGAAACAATCAGCGACGAAGAAATAGAGGGACTTTTAGTTACGATATACGAGAATGAGAACTGTAATGATCCAGAATACTACATCAAGACACTTGGAGACAAGAAGCTCTCGAAAGTACTGAAGAGAAGATACGGAATAATAGTAAATCACAAGAAAATATACAGAATGAGGAAAGAACTCGGACTAATACGTAAGTACAAGAAACATGCAAAACATCCAAAGAAAAGGCCAAAGGATCATGAAATAGGAGAGACAAATAGATATTGGGAAGCAGACATTAAATTCATACCGACAAAGAAAGACGGATACGTACCGATGCTTGACATAATAGACGTGAGAGACAAAACGATAGTAGGGACACATTTGGGACAGAAGAGCAAATCGAAGAACTTCATAGAATGCATAGAAAGAGCGATAGAATACAGGAAAGTAGATACGAAGAAACTGACGATAAGGACAGACAATGGGCCACAATTCAAATCAAAAGCAACGGAAGGATACCTGGAAGAAATGGGAATAGAGCATGAATTTGGATACAAGAACAATCCAAACAGCCAAGCATACATAGAGTCACATCATTCAGTAGTAGAGAGAGAATTCGTACAAATGAATGAATTTGAGTACATAGAAGACGTATACAATGCATACAAAGCATACATATACTTCTACCAAGAGATAAGGCCGCACGGATCATTAGGATATATGACACCGAGCGAATATGATGAACTATTAAACGAGCAAGAAAGTAGGAAAGGCGCAATTAACAGAGTGGTGGTTGTGAAAAAATGAGACTCGCTTAATTATTCTCCAAAAACAGGGGGTTTAACCGGTTTACGAAGTTAACGATAAGGTTAATTGGGCAGGAGTTAACATACTTGATAGGGATGCTGAAGAAACAACCGAAGCTATACACAGTTCTGTTCACTTAGATTTTACATTGGCCAGGGTGTCTTTCAATTTATCAGAACTAGACGAAAGTTCGTCGAAAAGTCTTGTTATATTATTGAATTCCTCGTTGAACTCACCTAATTTTTTCGATGAGACTTCAACGGAGTCTGAAACCTCGGTCATAAGCTTTTCTATCTCTGAAAATGCTCTTATATTCTCTTGAATCTGCCCACTAACTTGTGCACTAACATTCCCTATACCTTGCACCTTCTCTATGACTGAATAATAATTTGAAGAGAATTCATTATTGGCTGTCTGCAGCTTTTGGAACTTTTCTCCCGATGTTTCGTACAACTCATCAAGTTCTTTCAGATCTCCGGTGTAGGTATCAACGTCTTTTACTAAATTCTTTGATAGTTCATTGATCTGCACAGAGAGTTTCATTACTTCATCAGCAACGACTGCAAAACCGCGTCCCGCCTCTCCAGCCCTTGCTGCTTCAATAGCTGCATTGAGCGCAAGCAAATTCGTCTGAGATGCAACGTTTTGAATGTTGGTTATTGCGTCTCTTATTTTAGAGAATTTCTCGATAGTCCTTCTAACAGTCGTACTGAATTTCTCGAATACTTCGATGTTTGAATTGACAGATTCGTTCATTTCCTCTATCAAAACAACGTTTTTCAGAATTTCAGATTGCGTATGTTCTATATCTTCAAGCAATTCTGTTAGCTCGTTTGACAAATTGTCATTATTTGAAATGGAATTGCCCAGCGTTGCTTCAAGTGTTTGGATTTTCATCTTGATTTCATCAACACTTGAAATGTAATCGTTGACGAACTCAGTAAAATTGCTGACAGAGTTTCTGAGCATATCATTAGTTTTTAAAATCTGATCAACTTCGTTGCTCAGCGAAGTTGAACTCGTCTTCATATCATTTGCATAATTTCGTAGGTTTTCGGAGAGTCGCCTCAGCGACTTTATAACACTTTCAAATTCTCCCGTAGCCTTAACATCAACAGTTATTAGCTCACCGTTTGAGAACTTTTCTATCAGCGCTGCCGAATTGACAATTTCTTTTGAAATTGAATTGATTAAGGGTACAGAAATTGCGAGTGCAATGCCTAAAATCACAAGTCCGATGATTACATTTAACATGACTACTCTTCCAAGGTTGAGGTCCACACTCACGTCAACCTTAGGCAATGTTATCTCAGGCATAACGAACTTCTCCGGTTCTGGGATTACAAACTGTGAATTCACATTTTCCCGTTTCAACGCTATCTCGATACTTCCCAAGTCATTGCCTGCTACAGTGAAAGCCTTCTTGATGGCCATATACTCTTCATTTCCTACATTGAAAGTGTACTGTGATTCTTGTGGCTCATCCATCTGTACTTTTCTCTCACCATTCTCATCTGTACGAGTTGTGGCGTATGCTTTTCCACCGATATAAAGTGTCAAATCTGCATTCGTCAATCTTTTTACTTCATCAAGGAAGTCATTACCCAATCTAGCCACTGCTATGACAAATCCAGTTATAGTATTACCAAGCTGTGGATGAACGACAGGCTGGATAGAAACAAGATACAACTCAGATTTACCCACGTATGGAAACGTCTCCGCATAAATAGATGGTGAGGCGAGTATCTTTGCTATCTTCTCACGCAATGGATCAATGAACTCCAGATCTTTGTATAGCGCTGACGAAACTCCGGATGCGAGAGAGTATGCATACTCCACCAAAAATCTTGAATCAATTGAGGTATAAGGTCTCAATTTAAGTTTTGGCTCCTGATTATCGACGGTCCAGAGTGCAATATAATCGAATAGACCCCTCTGAACGAAATTATCGAGCAAAGCTCTTTTCGTTGTAACATCGATGTTTTTTAGACTGGCGGCGTTAACTACGTCTTTTGTTGTAGCAGCGATTTTTACGATGTTTTCTATGGTACTGACTCTCTCTTTTATGAAATTATTGGTTATATTACCTACAGTTTCTATCTCACTGTTCAGTGTCGATATGTAAACGTCTTCAAAGGCCTTCTCAACGGTTGTCTTTTGCTCTTCCACAGAGGCCTTTAATTTCTCGTTGTAATCATTTATGTTTTTATCAAGTTGGGCAGAGAATTTGTCCAAGAAATCTTTGAATATGACCTTCGGGTCACCAATTTGCCTATTTACGTCCTCTTCGATCCTTGTACTTTCCCTAGATAAATTGAAGATCGTAAATACCAACGAAAGTATCAATGGAACCGTTACCAAGAATATCGATAAAACTATAAGCCTGTTTCTTATAGACATCTTCCTCCACCTCGCACCAAGTGAATTTGTGTGGCAAATTCAAAGAAATGTCGAAAAGCAAGAATATTAAAGCTTTTTAACCATTTCCGCAAGTATCTTCGCTATCATTCTGCCAGTCTTGTTTGCTACTTCCAAGACCTCTTCACCAGTCAAAGGTTTTAGATCATCTGGTACGGCTCGATCAGTTATTGCTGATACAGCTAATAATTTCATTCCACCGTGTGCTGCAGCAATGACTTCTGGAACTGTTGACATGCCAACTGCGTCTGCGCCGAGTGCTCTAAACATTCTTAGTTCTGCGGGTGTTTCAAAATTTGGACCTGCAACGGCGACGTAAACACCTTCATAAACAGGTATATTAAGTTCGCTTGCAACTTGCTTTGCGAGTTCTCTCAGTGACTTATCGTAGGCATTGGACATATCAGGAAACCTTGGTCCCCAATCATCGACGTTTGGACCAATTAGAGGATTGTCTCCCATCATATTTATGTGGTCACTTATTATCATGGGTCTTCCAACCTCGAAATCAGGATTCAATCCACCTGCTGCATTCGTAAGGAATATGTATTTAGTGCCGAGTTGTTGCATCACTCTGATTCCAAAAGTGACATCTCTCATGTGATAGCCCTCGTAATAATGGAATCTTCCGTTCATCAACACAACTTCTTTTCCATTTAGCGTACCAAATATGAGTTCTCCTTTGTGTCCGGGTGCTGTCGAAACTGGAAATTCGGGAATATCCTTGTATGATATCCTTTTTTGGTTTTCCACACTATCCGCAATTACTTGTAGCCCTGAGCCAAGTACTATACAGAATTCTGGAGTCTTTTCAATCTTACCTTTCAAATATGCGGTTGCTTCGTTGACTCTTTCAACGTATCTCTTGATATCACCAGTCATGTTTTTCGCACCTCCCAGTATGTATTATGATTTTTATCTCGAATTTTTCAATCTATTCCACTTATATTATATACCGCACATACCTTCTCAATGCTACACTCATGAAAATAGTTCCAAGGAGCAAAAGCGTAGAAATTGCGTTTATTACTGGCGAAATGCCAAATCTGACCATGGAGAATATTTGAAGTGGCAACGTCGTTGAACTTGGTCCTGCGACAAAAAATGTTATCACGAAATCATCGATTGACAAAGTAAACGCCATAAAGAATGCTGCAATTATACCGGGCATTGCAACTGGCACGATAACCTTTCGCAAAGCGACAGACTTTGTTGCGCCCAAGTCGTATGCTGCCTCTATGATAGATTTATCAAAGTCATGGAGCCTTGTAAGCACAATCATCATCGTGTACGGCATACTAAAAGTAACGTGGGCGATGAATATCGTGAAAAGGCTTAATTTTACATTGAGTGTTGTAAAAAATATCAACAAAGAAACGCCTATGATTATATCCGGTATCGTAAATGGGATGTAAGTTGTCGTCCACATGACCTGCTTAAACTTCTTTGAGCCAAGGTACATCGAAATTGCGCCGAGCGTACCCAACACAACCGACACGATGCTTGATGACACACCAACTATTATAGAATTGAGAAACGTTCTCCAAATGTAACCGGAAGATGTGAATAGTTGATAGTACCATTTTAGACTAAAACCAGTCCATTCTGGTGATTTTGAAGAGTTAAACGAAAATACAACGACAACTATTATAGGCAGATAGAAGAACAATATGGCAAGGATGGTAATTATGCGTGTTAGATTACCTGGTTTCACGTTTCTCGCCCCCGTATATGAATACTATGACTGCTATGATTGTCAAGATGAGCAGAATCGATGATATCGCGGCAGCTGCAGGCCAATTCCTTGCTATCGTCAATTGTCGGGCTATTTCATTACCGATCAGTCGAGAATTTTTCCCACCCACCAATTCTGGCACAGCATAGGTTCCAAGTGCTGGTATGAAGACAAACACAAAGGCAGAAACGATTCCTTGCTTTATGTTTGGTAACAAGATTTTGAAAAATACCTGCCTTTTCGTACAACCCAAGTCCATTGCCGCCTCAAAAAGTTGTTTTTCGAGACGTTCTATCGAAGAAAAGAGCGGCAATATTGCAAAAGGCAGATAAGTATATACGAGTATCAACAGTACTGCTGCATTGTTGTATATGAATTTAACGTACGAATTCACAACGCCCGAATTGAGCAATAATTGATTTATCAGTCCATTGTTGCCTAAGATGAAGATCCAAGCATATATCCTTATGAGTGAGTTTGTCCAAAAGGGTATGATTACAAGTAGAAGAAGAAAGTTCTTGAATTTGCTGTACACTATGTAATATGATACTGGAACTGCTATCAATATACATATTGCAGCTGAAATAAATGATAAGATTACCGTACGTATGAATACCGTGAGATAATTGAGATTGAATATATCCTTGTACCCTTGTATGGAAAATTTGAGGATTATGCCACCTTGATAATCTCTGGTAAGAAAGCTGTATGCCAATATGACGAGTACAGGTATGACAAAGAAAATGACCAACCACATCAAGTAAACGCTCCCGTACTTCTCATATCCACTACCAGCTGACAGCACTTCAGACCTCTTACGTTTTAATGTCAATTCTCTTCAACCTCCACTATGAAACTGTCGTCTGGATTCCAGTAGAGGAAGACTTCGTCCTTCCACTTAATAATCCTCTCGTCTAACAAGTAGCTGACATGTTGTTTGTACACCTTAAGGATGTAACCCTCATCCGTCTTTATGAAGTACTTAGTCTGGTACCCCATATAAATAACTTCATCGACTATTCCGTGAACCACGTTGCCAGGTATTCCATCGGATGGCGTAGGTTTATTGTGCATTATTCGGATCTTCTCCGGGCGTAACGTAATGAGCACAGTATCATCAACTTTAACGGGCTTATCGCGGTAACATATTACTTTGCCAAATGACGGGAATTCGACAACTATGTATTCGTCTGACAGAATTTCAACAACGTCACCCTTCATTAGGTTACTTTCTCCGATGAAATTTGCGACAAACGTATCAGCGGGGCTTTCATAAATTTCATATGGCGTACCATATTGAACAACGACACCATTATTCATAACTGCAACGTGATCAGAAATACTGATTGCTTCAGCTTGGTCATGTGTAACGTATATGAACGTTATACCAACCCTATCGTGCAAATTATCTAGTTCTATGAGGAGTTCTTGCCTCAACTTTGCATCCAGTGCGCTCACAGGTTCATCAAGCAATAGTACCTTTGGCTCGTTTGCCAACGCTCGAGCAAGAGATACTCTTTGCTTCTGGCCACCAGAAAGTTGCAAAGGTTTCTTTTGCGCGTGTTCTTCAAGTCGAACAAGATTCAGTAACCAATCCACACGTCTTTTAATTTCAGATTCACTGAATTTTTTTAATCTGAGCGGAAATGCAATGTTTTCGTAGACGCTTAAATGAGGAAAAAGTGCATAGTTTTGGAATATCGTATTTACGGGTCTTTTGTTGGGTGGCAAACTCAATATGCTCTTATCATCAAGTAACACGTCTCCATCATCAACGTCTTCCAAGCCAGCTATTATACGCAGCAGAGTTGTCTTTCCGCAACCAGATGGCCCTAGCAAGGAGAAGAATTCATTTTCTTCTATCTCCAAACTCACATTCTTCAAAACATGGAAATCACCGAAGTACTTATCGACTTCAAATATACTAACAGAACTACCAGGCAATTGGCTATCACTCCCACATAATTTTTATTTTGCATCAAATTATAAAATGATGAATTCAAACTGCAAATCAAAGTCCAAACATGTAAAGTAGTACCAAGAAGAGTATAACTATTATGGCTATCGATATCGAAAGAAAGATATAAGATAGAGAAAAGGAAGCAAATATATGGGTTATCAGTGTTAGTACGAAGAAGATATTTGCATATTTAAGCTTAAGTGGAAATATTTTCGTTCCTATGTAGATAAGGAACAGAAAACCTATTAGGATTAGGACTATCTTCAAAAGTATTACCCCCTTTTTGGTCTTGGAGTTCATCGATATCTCTTATCTTGAGGCTTTACAGATCACATGTATAGTTTAAGAAATTCACCTTTACTCTGCCATCGTTAGAGATCAGTGAGCTTACAGAGGCGTTATCTAAAGCGAAATTCAGATGATCAGGTGGCATCAAATTGAGTATCTTGCTAATGAGCATTCTCAATGCAATTGCATGCGAGACAATTATAACATTTTTGTTAGTGAAGTGAACAATTACATCTTTCAAGAAATCGTACATACGTCTCTGCACACTCTCAAGAGATTCTACTCCAGATACATCAGAACTTAAATTCGTGAACCACTCGTGAAATTGTGCAGCATAAAGCTGATCAATTTCTTCATTAGTCTTTCCATTCCAGAGTTTTATCTCACATTCCCTCAATCTATTATCTACAATTATCTCCTCACTACCGTATGCTGTTTTCGACGCAATAATGTTTGCAGTTTGATAAGCCCTCCTCATCGGGCTTGAGAAGATTACATCCACTTGTTTATTCTTGAAAAACTCTGCCATTTTTTCTACTTCTTCAATACCATTTGTCGAAAGTTCCGTATCCACAACTCCTTGCCATATCCTCTTTTCATTCCACTCGGTGCTACCATGCCTAACTAAATATATCTTAGTCATTCCAAATTCCCTCCGACACTTATGTGTTTTGTATGCTCAGATGAATATTCAAGTTCAAGTTTTGAGAAATATTCAATGAAACTTTTCTTTAGTTCAACTATTGTGCTCAAATTCATAACGCTAGACCTAAATTCTCGTGCGCCAGGCAAATTCTTTGTGTAACCGGCAACGTACTTTCTGAACACGACTGCACCGTAATCTCCGTATTCCATTTCAAGGTAATCCAAATGCCTCAGTACAACGTTAAGTCGCTCATTGTTACTCACATTTTCACATCCAGTTTCACTATCGAGAGACGAAAAGATCCAAGGATTTCCTATGCTACCCCGTGCAACTATCACTCCATTTGCACCTGATACCTCAATTGCTTTCTTGATATCTTCCTTTGTATACATGTCACCACTTAAATACATCGGTACATCTCCGCGATTGTAGATACGCCAATTGGCTTTTCCCGCATACATCTGCTTTGCTGTCCTGCCATGTATGAAAATTGTATCTACCCCTTCTTCAACAAGGATATTGTATATGTATTCAAATTCATCTTTATCCCAGCCTATACGTGTCTTCACAGAAAACCTACGTGTCACTTTCCTCATTTCTCTCACAACTAATCTAAAATGTTTCAAATCCTTAAGCAATGCGGCACCTGCATCTCTCTTAACGATTTTACTAGCTGGGCAACCTGCGTTCAAATCTACCCACAGTGCTTTATCTTGCACCATTTGAGCAGCCTCGGCCAGTTCCATAGGATCATAGCCAAAGAGTTGGATACCTACACGTTCTTTCTCACCGTCTCTCGGAAAGTATTGCTCATTGACTTGGAGGTTGAGAAGTACACTCTTTGCACTTATCATCTCGGTAAATGCAAATGGAGCACCATGTTCAAAACAGATCTTCCTAAATGGATAGTCTGTTATACCAGCCATAGGTGCCAATCCCACTTTACCGGGCAAAAAATTCTCTTTCAACTTTTCTTTCCTCCCTCAAAATTCCCATTTGCGTAAATCCTCTCAACATCTTCTCTTATACACTCTGGTACTAATCCAATGATACTCTTGCCTGCACGTATTCTTTCTCTTATATCCGACGATGAAACCTCGAACAATGGAAAGTTCAATTCTAAGACCCTCGAATACAACTGACCAAGTACCGATTTACCACGCATGTAAAGATTACCATCCCTCGTTCGTGGATAAACTGCTAACCTTGCCAAACTCAATAACTTTTCGTAATCATACCAAGTTTCAATATTACCAAGCGCATCCTCACCAACTAGCAAAAATACTTCTTCGTAATACTGGATGAAATAATCGACATTTCTGATTGCATAGTTCGTACCATCTATATGATTCTCCATGTCTGTTATAAAAAGATTATCCTTGCTGAACGAACTAAAGACTTTTGATGCCCAATTGAACCGTTCATCAAAAGAGACATACACCCTCTTATGTGGAGGTGTCTTTGTGGGAACGATGTAAAAATCTGCGTCGAAAAAATCAAGGGCATAGCTCAACATGGCAATATGACCAAAGTGTGGTGGATTGAAAGAACCGCCGTACACAACAGCAGTCTTACTCTTTGAAAGTGAATTCAACTCCCTCAAGCCATACAGTATCTCCATCTTTTGCACCAGCTCGCCTCAATTTTTCATCTAATCCACTCTTCTGGAGTATTTCCAATATATCATCCAAAAGATACTTTGCGTCCATCTTGTATTTTTCCATATATCTCTTCACGTACTCACTCACAACCTCGAACTCACCATTTTCGTTTCGTACAATCTTCACATCTACCCTATCTGGCATAGTAATCCTAACAGGCTCTGGTCTTACAAATTCGATCTTAGAAAGGTCTAACGTACCTACAAACAGCTTCTTACTTTCACGAATGATATTCCAAATTGCATGTTTTAGTTCATCCAACCCAGTTCCAGTGACTGTCGAGACAGTTATTAATTTCTTTCCCAATTTGTCTTCCAGCCTCTGCTTTACACTTTGTAATTCTTCATCGCTAAGCAAATCACACTTATTTCCAACTATGACCTCCGGTTTCGTTGCGAGATCCTTATTGAAGAACTCCAACTCTTTGCGTATATCGAAATAATCTTGTAGTGGGTCTCTACCATCGCTACCGGACAAGTCTAGCACATGCACTATAACCTCGCAGCGTTCCACATGCTTTAGAAATATATTGCCCAGTCCTTTCCCCTCACTTGCACCTTTTATAAGCCCAGGTACATCTGCTACGATGAAAGAAGTACCAGACGTACTATCAACTACAACCACACCAAGATTTGGCACAAGTGTCGTAAAAGGATAATTAGCAACCTTCGGATGAGCATTACTGATGCGCGATATTATCGAACTCTTACCAACGTTTGGATAACCAATCAAGCCTGCATCTGCAAGCAACTTCAGCTCAAGAAGAATCGTTTTCTCCTCACCTTTTGCGCCTTGCTCAGCGAATTTTGGCGTCTGATTTGTTGCAGACTTAAAATGCGTATTACCCTTTCCACCTTTTCCACCACGTGCAACGCAACAGTATTTTCCAGGTTCATCGAGATCCGCAAGTATTTCTCCACTCTCAAAATCCTTTACGATTGTTCCAACAGGAACACGCAATACTGTGTCGTTACCATTCCTTCCACTCTGTTTCTTCTTCCTACCGTTTTCCCCATTCTGTGCAAAGTATCTCTTCTTTTCTGTCAAGTGATACAACGTAGAAAGAGTCGGGTCAGCGATCAAAAAGACAAAACCACCATCACCGCCATCTCCACCGTCAGGGCCACCGTACGGTATATACTTCTCCCTACGAAAAGTTACCGCACCATTCCCACCATCGCCAGCTTTCACAACTATATCGACAACATCAATAAAATCGATCTTTTCCACTACAGACACCTCTTCACATTTTTACTTGTCTTCTATTCACATTACAAGAAGATTCAAATATCCTTATTCATCCCACTACTTAATATTATACTATATTATAGTAGATATGATTGAACCCATTACTATCTAAACGTCGATTTTCTTCACAAACAAACGTTTCAAAATATCTTCAAATAGCAAGACAATATCCCAAGTACAAAAAATAAGGGACTCGCTTTAGAGTCCCAAATTAGCTATATCACTATCTTCTTTTGCACATATGTCTCTGGAGCCAGCGGAGGGACTTGAACCCTCAACCTACGCATTACGAATGCGTCGCTCTGCCGGTTGAGCTACGCTGGCTTCAAGAACTTCAAAACTTAAAAAGTGGTGGCGGCGAAGGGACTCGAACCCTTGACACGATGATTATGAATCATCTGCTCTAGCCACTGAGCTACGCCGCCACTTAGGCTGCTTATTCACAAACAGCGGTAACATTTTATCATAGTGAAATGGTACTGTCAAGAACCAATTTTGACACTTCACTGACGAAAATATGCCAAAGAATTGTACAACAAAAAAGAAGTGATATAATATAATGTTACGGACAACGTACTAATATACAACCATAGAAATTTGTTAATTTACTTGAGCTTACAATCACAATTACAGAAAAAAGGGGGACTCGTTATGAAGCGATTTTCATCCTTTCTCATTTTGTTAATCTTAATTATCGGTACACTCTTTGCACAGAATGCAGAGCAACCCAACTACAACGATTATACCATTTTTTATGGAAATTTGCACTCACATACATCGTACTCAGATGGCAAAGGTACACCGGTTCAAGCATATGCACATGCATTTGATTTTGGTGACTTTCTTGCAGTTACGGACCATTGTTATTTCATGAAGATTCCAGTTGACGGTCAACAGAAAACCAAGTTAGTTCAACAGGCTGCGAGAGCTGCGACAACCAATGGGAAGTTTGTCGGACTACAAGGCTTTGAATGGACTGCAGGTTCTGGTCATATCAACGTGTACGAATCTCTTGATTTCATAAGCAGAGATGACAAGGGTGATTTGAAAGATTTTTACGAATGGATAGTTGAACACAAAAAGCTTGCAGAATTTAATCATCCTGGTGTTACATTTGGTAACTTCCAAGATTTTTGGTTTATACCGGCAGCTGATAGGTACGTTAACCTCTTGGAAATTGGTAACGGGAACTCTTCGAGCAACGATACGATTTCAGAAGAGATGTACAACAACTACATACTAGCTCTAAATAGAGGTTGGCATGTCAGTGCTACAGCCAATCAAGACAATCACAAAGAGAATTGGATTAGTGCCAATGAATCGCGTACAGGAGTAATCGCAAAATCTTTGACCTATGATGACTTGATGGATGCACTGTGGAATCGTAGAACATTTGCTACTGAAGATAGAAATGCAAAACTTTATTTCTATGGCAACAACACAATTATGGGTGGTGTGATAAACGATGCGACTACTGTAAGACTGTATGTCCACTACGAAGACTCCAAAGACCCAGTGTCAAAGATGACCATCGTTAGTCAGAGCGGTATCATCGATGAATTGTCGAATTTAGGAGATACATTTGAATATTCCAAGCAACTAACGGTACCTGATGGGTTTGAATGGTATTTTGTACATATATTGCAGAAAGACGGTGATGAAATAGTCTCCGCACCAATATGGGTAGAAAGTTCAGTACCGCTCAAAGTAAATTACGTTAGAGTAGGGCCAGAAAAGGCAAACATAAATCAAAACGTAACAACCGTATTTGATGTCTACAACGCATCTGATAAGGAAATAAGCTCAACTTTGAATGTGTTGCTAGATAATACACAACTATACTCAGAAACGTTCAATCTGGAACCATATGGTATAATATATGGTAAAGAATTGAATATAGGAAAATTGTCATCGGGAACGCACAACTTAGAATTTGTCGTAAATGGCGAAGTTATACAATCCAAAAAGATTGAAATTGTCGAAAAGACAGGCCTTACAGTACTTGTTGACAAACTTCATGAAAATGACCTAAATCCCGTTTTCATGCAATTTATATCTGCCTTAGAAAAAGAGGGTAACAGTGTTATCTACTCAGATATGATATTGGCAAATTACGACGGAATTGACGCTGTCATCATCCCGACTCCGAAAGAAGATGGATTAAGCTTTTTCAAAGACCTCTTACCAGATGAAATGGAATGGTTGAATTCATTCAAAGGGAAGATATACATTGTTCCGGGTAGCGACAGCGAGTATGCAACTATCTACGAAGAACAAATCAAGAATGGTATCAAGATAGAAAATTTAGATGAACTATATGAAACATTCAATTTGAAGTCAGTTGCCTCAACATCTGTTCAACAATTCAAAAAGGTTGTTTACATAGACCAAGGGCATGGAAATGACTACGGTAAAAACGATCTCAAGAAACTCGAAGATGCAATGAAAAGCAACGGATTTGAGACACAATACATAAACAAAATCGAGAATATAGACGGTAAATATCTAGTCATAATGAACGGTAAGGGATTTTCAGATGACGAATTGAAAACAATTGCCAACTTCGTCAAAAGTGGTGGAACGCTGATACTGACGTCCAAGAGTGACTATGGCAATGGTGGATACACGGAAGACATGAACATGATACTAGATTATCTTAATGCGCCAGTTAGATTTAACGATGATCAAGTGATAGATGATGTAAACAACTACGGTTCAAATTTCAAAGTAATAGCTCAAGGCTTGAGATTTTACTCAGCTTGTTCTATAATATTATATGGAAATGCAGAAGTGCTCGTTTCATCAGAAAGTGCGAAGACAATCGACGCAGACAACAACAAAGATGCAATGCCCGTTGATAAAGTTGTGCTAGCAGCGAGATTCGATTACGGTACGGGTAGTGTATATGTACTAGGTAAAGCCATATTCTCGGATTATGATTACAACTACAACAAAGAATTCATTGAGAAAAAAATATTTACTTTGTACTAAGTCTTTTTAGAGTGATGCTTTTAGGCTTATTAAGTGTAAAGTTTTAGATTGTCGTAAAATTAGCGGGGGTAAACATAATGTATACCTTCGCTTTATTTTTCTGATTTGATATGGTATAATTATAAATGAAGTTAGGAGGTGAGGATAATGTTTGACAGATTCTCTGAAAGATCCGCAAAAGTATTTGTAACAGCTCAAGAAGAGGCAAAGGACCTTGGCCACTCGTATGTTGGGACTGAACATCTCTTGTTGGCAATATTGAAACTCAACGATAAACCATTATCTGCAATTTTAGAGAAGTACGGTTTAACATACGCAAGAGTAAAGAACGAGGTAATATCAATAGTGGGCATGGGAATGCGAGG
>Ga0208461_1002519_pt1 | contig 14918 bp, 3 predicted proteins | sample AD_JPNTR4_MetaG_FD_184448 | JGI IMG/M metagenome (GOLD analysis project Ga0208461, IMG submission 184448) | Active sludge microbial communities of municipal wastewater-treating anaerobic digesters from Japan - AD_JPNTR4_MetaG (SPAdes) (version 2) | ecosystem: Engineered > Bioreactor > Anaerobic >... | reverse complement strand
GCATGGGCGAGTGGAAAAGCGGGAGTATTGGTGGACGGCCAGTGCGGAACTGGAAGCCTATCTGGCGCAAGAGTATGGCTGGGAAGGTGTCCGTCTTTGTGGTCGTGTCCGCCGTCAACGCCGCCCCCTGACAGCGGACGAGTGGACCGCAAGCGAAGAGTATGTGGTGGTTTATGGGAGTCGGGGCTCCCACCTCCCGACGGCCCCACAGTGCAGCCAGTGGTTGCGGGAGCACTGGAGCATCGAAAACCGCGTCTTTTGGGTGTTGGACGTCACCTACGGCGAAGATCGCAACCCTGCCCGCGGGATCGGTGTCGCGCTGAGTAAACTGCGGTGCATCTCCTTGAATATCATTCGCCGCCTGGGTTATCGGTATGTCCCTGACGGCCACCGCGCCGCAGCTGCCTTGCCTGATCGCGGGTTAGCCTGGCTGAGGTCGGTATGAGCGTTGATAAGCCCTAACCTGAAATCCCTCTATCTTCCTACATTGTACTATACAATCCCACGCCCAACGTTTGTGTTTTGTGCAATTATGTGGCAATTCCGTTAGTGACGCTCCTGCCGTGAGCGTCTGCGTCAAGGTTCTTCATAATGTCTTTTTCGTAATAGAACAAAAATCGTAACTACTCAGTGGTAGAGCTGGCCGACAGCGAATTGAGGAACGAATAAACGAATTAAGCCCCCGCTTGGCACAAAACTCACGTTGAACCAGTCGCTATTCGTTTATTCGTGGCCTATTCGTTGTCGGGCGCGGAACACTGGCATGTGATTAGCGACGAACCCGACAGTCTCAGCACCCTGACGGAGTACGGGCAGCGGTTCGAGATTGAAGAAAACTTCCTGGATGATAAATCCAATGGCTTTCAATTACCCGACTCGCGCCTGCGGGATGCCGCGGTGTTGACCCGCTTGGGGCTGGTCTTGGCGATTGGGACGCTGTTCTTGGTGCTCCAAGGGGTTGCGGTGCAAGCCGCCGGCCGCCGCCGCTGGGCGGATCCGCATGGGGCGCGGGGACAAAGCTACTTCAAAACCGGCTGGCACTGGCTGCAAACCGCCTTGAGTCATGGCTGGCCATTGGCCGCACGCTGGCGGTTGCCCAGCGGCCCTGACCCTGAACTCGCCCAGGCCTCGCAACGGCAGGCCGCGGCGCGCCGGCCACCGCCATTTACCATCATCAGCGCCGCGCAGGCGGAACCCCCTGCTGATAATTTGGATTGTTAATGAACGTTAATTAATTACCGTAAAAATTGGTAAGTCAACTAGCCTGATCGCATGTGATCCCCTCCTCATACCCAAAGAAAATACCCCAAAAGCGCTTGATTTCGTCATCAAATTGTACCAGGAGCGACTGCTGTCGTCACTGTCACCGGGCGACAAAAAAACGACAGGCTTTCGACTGTCGTTTTTCGGGGGGGAGCGCGAGGTGGGGCTGCGGTTATTCCTGGATGCCCAGGCCCTGGCGTCGGGCATACGCGATGGCTTCGCGTTTGCTTTCCAATTGCAGTCGTTGCAGGATCTGCTCCATGTGATAGCGGATGGTGCGTTCAGTGAGGTGAAGCCGGACGCCGACTTCTTTGTAGGTGAGCCCTTGCGCTACCAGATCGAGGATTCCCTGCTGCTGCGCGGTGAGTTCCGGAATGGGCGCGGCGGCTTCAGCGGGGGAAGGCGCTGCGCGTTGCGTGAAGGTACGGAGCACCCGCTGTGCCAGTCCCGGCGCGAGCACGGCCTCGCCGCGCGCCAGCTCCTGCAACAGGCGCTGGAACTCGTCCCCTTGCAGGCTCTTGAGCAGGTAGCCGGAGGCGCCGGCTTGCAGCGCGGCGAACAGCGTGTCGTCATCGGCGGCCATGGTGAGCATGACAATTTTCACGGCGGGCAGCTCGGCTTTGATGCGGCGCGTCGCCTCGATGCCGTCGCAGAGGGGCATGTTCACGTCCATCAGAATCACATCCGGCGCGAGGACGCGTGCCTGCACCTGGGCTTCCAGCCCGTTGTGCGCTACGCCGACCACCTGCACGCCCCGTGCGACCAGAAGGGTGCGCAAGCCTTCGACAAACAGTTGATGATCGTCGGCCAGCAGGACCCGCATGGGGGAGAGGGCAGTTTTGTTCGACGGCGACGTGACCAGGGCGCGCGGCACGCGAATGATCACCTGGGCGCCCTGTCCTGGCTGGCTGTGGAGGTGCACGCTGCCGGAGACCTTCGCGGCCCGTTCCGCCATGATCTGCAGGCCGAAATGCACTTCGGCGAGGGGTGCAGCTTCCGCCGCCTTTTCCGACGGCTGATCGAGATTGAAGCCGCGCCCACGATCCTCGACTATGGCCTCCACGTATTGGGGGTCGAGGTCGAAGCTGAGGCGCGCTTGCCTGACGCCGGAATGTTTGCGGGTGTTGGCCAGTGCCTCCTGGATGATCCGCAGCAGTTGTCCTTCCACTTCAGGCGTGAGCGCCGACGTCAGATCTTCTTCCGGCAGGTTCAGTTCCACCTGAAAGGCGTAGGTGTGTTGGAGCTCGTCCAGATATTGCTGAAGCGCTTCGAGGAAGGTGACGGTTGTCGGCGCGGGAGCCTGTCCGGCGCGGATGCCGAGCAGGTATTGCCGCAGATCGCTGTGCGCCGTTTGCGCCGCGTGCTCCAGCTGTTGCAGGGCTTCCCGCGCTTGCGGGTATTTATCTTGCGCCAGCAACGTCTGCACGGCCTGCGCCTGCACATTGAGGTAGCTGAGCAGCTGCCCCAGGTCATCGTGCAGCTCCCGCCCAATGCGTTCGCGTTCGGCGAGAGTCGCCAGCTGCCGTTGTTGCTCCAAAAGACGCTGTTCGGCTTCTTTGACGGCGGTGATGTCCGTGGCTATCTGAAGCTGCGCCCAACGACCGTTAATCCAGGGGATGGCCTCGTAGCGCAGCTGATACCACTGGCCAGTCTGCGTGTCCTGGTATTCGCGTGTCAGAGGCGCCGCCGCCGCGCCCGTCGGGGTCAGCAGTCGGGGGGCCGGGCAGACTTTGCAGGGAGCGGTCTGCCCGGGGTGAAACACTTCCCAGCAATGTTGCCCTTCGATCACGCCGAAATCGCGGCAGAGCTGCTGATTGACGAACAGCAGCTCGTGGGTGTCTATGTCGGCGACGTAGATGTCCGCCTGGAGGCCATTGAGCACGGCGGCAAAGCGCTCCTCGCTTTCGCGCAGCGCTGTTTCCGCCTGTTTGCGGTCGGTGATGTCCTGGACGTAAACGACGTAGTACAACGGTTCGCCCTGCGCGTCGCGCACGAGCGTGCTCGAGGTCAATCCCCAGATCACATGCCCATCCCGATGATAGTATTGTTGTTCCAAGGCGGTGAGCGGCGATGTTTCGTTGCGCAGATGTTGCATGAGCAAGGGGCTGATGTCACGATACGCGGGATGGAGCAGGGCGGTGAGCGACGTTTGAAGCAGCTCCTCGGCGGTGTAGCCGAAAATCATGCCGAGCTGACGGTTGACGCGGACGAAACGGCTTTCGAGGTCCACCAGTCCCATGCCGATGCCGACGTTTTCGAAAGCGAGCCGAAAGAGCGCTTCATTCCTATGCAGCGCCATTTCGGCTTCTTTCTGGGCCGTGATGTTGTCTTTCACGGTCACATGGTGGCTGATTTGGCCCGTTTCATCTCGCACCGGCGAGATGATCGCGCGTTCGTAGAGCAGGCTGCCGTCCTTACGTTGGCTGACGAGTTCGCCGGTCCAAACCTCGCCGCGTCCGAGGGTCTCCTGCAGATTACGGTAGGTTTCTTGCGGCAGCACGTTGGTCCTCAGGGCGAGAGGGAAACGTCCTATGACTTCTTCGGCGGTGTAGCCGGTGTTGACGGTGAAAGCGGGGTTGACGAACTCAATCTTTTTCAGGTGGTCGGTGACGACAATGCTGGCGGCGCTTTGCTCGACGGCACGAGAGTAGAGCTGAAGTTCTGCGGTGCGTTCGGCAAGGAGGGCCTCCAACTCTTCCCTCTCACGGCGGAGGCGTTGCGTCGTGCGGCCATGCCAGCGCCACAACGCGAAAAGCAGGAGTGCCAGCAGTGCGGTCGCGCCGGGCAGCCAGCCGACGTCCCCGCTGAGGAGTGCGGGAATGCCCGCCGTGTGTGGGAGCACCCAAACGGACTGAAATAGATACAGCATCGGTCAGCCTCACTTGACGTCTGCAAGCCCGCGCTGGAGTAGCACAGGGGACCATGGCCCGGACCTGCGGCGATTGAATTGGGGCGCCAGCAGCGGGGGATGATCCGATGGCCGGCATTCTTGCCGTTGCTAATGCGCGCAAGCCTATTGTAGCATTATAAAAATAATTGGCAATATCGCTCTGAAAGTAAATTACATTGTTGGCGGCGCATAAAAAGCGGCTTCGGGAGCAACGCAATGGCTCCCGAAGCCGTTTGTTCTCGCGCTGATGGGAGATGGGGCTACCGGCGTCGTCTGCGCGCCAGGCCCCACAACCCCAGTGCTGCGAGCGCCAATGGCAGCCCGAAGGCCGGCCCGCGCGCGCCGAATCCGGTAATCCGTACCGCGCTCGGCGTGGCTGCGGTCGTGCTCACCGGGCCGTGGAAGGTGCTTGCGCCGTAAATATCCACGTCCTCCAGGCGGTAGAAATACGTTGCGTCGGGCGTCACGTCCACGTCCAACCATTCATACGTCGCGCCGAAGGTCGCGCCGGGATTTTGCGCGGGGATGAGCTCCGCGTTGAGGCGGGTCCACGGACCGGCAGCCGACTCGCCGCGATAGAGGTTGAAGCCGAGGTTGTCGAGCTCCTGCGCCGTCTCCCAGGTCACGCGGATGGCGTTCCCCTGCGGCTCGGCGCTGAAGGTGACGAGGTCCACGGCGGTGGGTTGATTGCGCGTGTAGCCAAAGTTTACACCGGTGACATCCGTCGTCCCCACCGTCACAGACCTGGTATCCCCGCCCTCCGTCGTCACTGAGTAGCCTGCCAGGACGTTGTTCCGGTCGGTCACTCGCACCGTGTAACTACCCTCCGGGACATCGTAGAAGGTGTAACTGCCGTCGGCGGCGGTCACGGTGGTCGCTACGACGGCGCCGCTGCTGTTCAGCAACGCGAGCGTCACCCCGGCGAGATATGGCTCACCGGCATTCTGCGCGCCATTGGCGTTGAGGTCGTTCCAGATGACGCCGGAGATGTCGGCCAGATCAGCATAGTAGCCAAAGTCAGCATTCAGGAAACTCACGCCGCCTGCGAGTGTGATTGCGGTTTGGTGGTCACAGGTTGCGCACAGGCCCGATTCATCCGGGTCGCCGGTCTGTGTGTAGCCGCTCGGCGGCGTGACCACGACGACATAGTTGCCATCCGGCAGGCCGGTGAAGAGGTAATTGCCGTTGATGTCAGTCTGGACCGAAGAGATGGTTTCACCAGCGTTGTAGGTCACACCGTTAATTACAACGGTTGCGTTAGCCTTGAGCGTCACTGTGACCCCCGCAAGCCCCGGTTCGCCGGGGTCTTGCATCCCGTTCCCGTCGGTATCCTGCCAGACGCGGCTGCCGATGGCGCCGGGGCGGGCATAGCCAAAGTGCTCGCCGGCGACGGGCGCGCCGTTGACCGTGACCGCCAGTTGCCCGGCGTGGGCGGCCGGCGTGGTCGCGCTCAGGCCGCTCAGGGCGTTGGCGTTGTCGGCAATCTGGATGGTATAGTTGCCATTCGGTACGCCGCTGAAGGTGAACGTCCCATCCGGGCCGCTGGTGGTGGTGGCGATGGCCTTGCCCGCGCTATCGAGCAGGTTCACCGTGACGCCGCCGATGCCCGTTTCCCCTACGTTGGAATTGACCACGCCGTTAAAGTTATTGTCGCGCCACAGCCGGTCGGTGATGGCATAAGTCGCCGGGCTGTAGAGGCCAAAGTCGGCGTTGAGATAGACCCCGCCGGCCTGCGCCGTCATCAGCAGCGTGGGATTGGCGCTGGACTGCGGCCCGCTGGTGAGCAGATAGCCGGACGGGAGAGTGATTTCCACCCGATACTGCCCCGGCGCGACATTGGCAAAGAGATAGCGTCCATCCGGGCCGGTGGTGGTCGTTGCCACGGTATCGCCGCCGCTGCCTTTGAGCGTCACCGCAACGCCCGCGACGCCCGGCTCGCCGGGGTCCTGGATGCCGTTCTGGTTATAGTCGCTCCAGACAAAGTCGCCGATGATGGCGTTGGCGGCGCTGGCGTTCTTGTAGCCAAAGTCCTTGTCGAGATAGGCGTTGCCGCCCGTCACGGCAAAAGTCGCTGTCGGGTTGCTCGTGCCGGGGGAGGCGGTCAGACCGGCTGGCAGCGTGCTCGCATTCACCTGCACATAGTAACTGCCCGCCGTGACGCCGGTGAAGAGATAGTTGCCGTTGGCGTCGGTGGTGGTGGTGGCAATCAATACATCATCGCCGCCGCCAGGTTGCCCATCGGTGCCGGGGTTGTACAGCCACACTGTCACGTTTGGCAGGCCGGGCTCGCCCACATCCTGCACACCGTCGCCGTCCACATCCAGCCAGATGCGGTCGCCGATGACGGACGCCATCACGAGGCCCAGGTCATAGGTGGTATTGGCAGCGCCCTTAACCGGCTGCGCACTGACCACCAATCCGTCCGAGTCCAGGTCATCGCTGGTCTGGTCGGAAAGGGTGGCCGCATAGCCGGAGGGCGCCGTGAAGGTAATCTGGAAGGTCGGCTCGCCGCCGCCCGCGCCGTCGAAGTCCTCATCCAGGAGCAGGTTGCCGAAGGAGTAATAGCCGCCGGCGTCGGTGACGGTGGTCAGGGTGGTGCTGCCCGCCCCGCCCGGCCAGGTGATGGTCAGGGTGACTAGGACCCCGGCCAGTCCCGGTTCGCCGGCATCCTGGATACCATTGCCATTCAAGTCTTCCCACACTCTATCGCCCAACGCGGCCGGGTCGCGGTAGTAGCCGAAGTCCGCGGTGTTGTTGGTCGCCGAGCCCGGCGTCAAGGTGACTGCATACGGCGCCGCCTGGCTGTTATTATCAGCCCCGGGCGTGCCAGTGGAGGCCCACCAGCCAGCCAGCAGGCCGCTGGCGTCGGTCACGTGGACGAAGTATTGGGCGTTAGCGCCGCCGTCATCCGTCGCCAGGCCGGTGAAACTGTAGGCCCCGCCGCCGCTGGTGACGGTCGTGCCAACCAGGGCGTCAGCTGCATCCAGCACGCCGTTGGCGTTGCGATCCTGGTAGAGGGCCACGGTGACGCCATCCAGGCCGGTTTCCCCGGTATCCACCACGCCGTTGGCGTTGCGGTCGTTCCAGATGAGATTGCCTATCACGCCGGTTGTGCCGGTACCGCGATAGCCGAAGTCTTGCAGCGGGTTGACGCGGTTGCCGGCCGCGATGGTAACAGAAGACTGATTGTTGTTGCCGCCATCGGGGTCATAGGTGTTGGAATAGCCCGCCGGAGGCGTGACCCGCACCAGGTAGGTCCCATCGGGCAGGTTGCCAAAGGTGTAATTGCCGTTCTCGTCCGTCACGGTGGTTGCCAGCAAGATAGTACCGGCGCTGTTATACAGGCGGACGATGACGCCCTCCATCCCTTCGCCGGGGTCGGCGGTGTTGTTGCTGTTGGCGTCGCGGAAAATGGTGTCGCCAATCAGGCCGCGTCCGCCCTGGTGCCCGGCGGGGGCATAGCCAAAGTCCTGGAAGAGATTATTCGCCCCGCTGAGGGTGACGGTGTTGCGGTTGTTGCAGGTGCCGCACGGCTGGCCGTTGTCGGCGGCGTTGTTGGGCCTGCTGGTCTGGGTCAGTTCGCCGAGCACATTGGCGGTATCGTTGACCCACACCGTATAAGTACCATTCGGCAGGCCGGGGAAGGCGTACAGGCCGTTATGGTCGGTGACGGTGGTGGCAATCACGTTGTTATTGTTGTCGAGCAGCGCCACCGTTACACCGGGGATGCCTGTATCGCTGCCTCCGTAGGAACCGTTGCCGTCCACATCGCGGAAGATGCGGTCGCCGATGGTGTAACCGGCCGCGGGCTGGTAGCCAAAGTCGGCGTTGACGAAGACATCGCCGGGGGCCAGCACGATGGGCGTGGTGGTCTGGTGGTCGTTGGCGCCGGTGGCCCCGAAATTGTCGGGGTCGCCGGTTTGGGTGTAGCCGGCCGGCGGCGTGGGAATGCGCACCACATAGGCGCCCGCGGGCAAGTTGTAGAAGACGTAATTGCCAGCCGCGTCGGTGACCTGGCTAGCCAAGACGACGTCATCGCCCGTGCCGAAGAGGCCATCCGGCCCGGCGGTCACCAGTTCGACGGTCACGCCGGCCAGCCCGGCTTCGCCCGGGTCCTGGCGGCCGTTGCCGTTCGCGTCAATCCAGACCCGGTCACCAATCGCGCCGTTGCCGGTGTTGCCGTTGACGTTGCCCGCGCTGGCCCAGTTGAAGCCGAAGTCGGCGGTCAGGTTTTCGACGCCGGCGGTGACCGTCAGGGTGTAGGGATAGGCTTTGCTGGTAAAGTCGGCATTGCCGCCGATGACGGTCGTTGGCGCCAGACCCGCCGGCAGCGAAGCAGCCAGGATATCCACCTGGTAGGTGCCGGGCAGTACCCCCTTGAAGATGTAGTTGCCCCTGGCATCGGTGGTCGTGGTTGCCACAACCGCCGTGTGGTCGGCGTTCCACAACTGCACGGTGACATTCGGGATACCGGCTTCACCGGCGTCCTGGATGCCGTTGCCGTCTTCATCCAGCCAGACGGAATTGCCGATGGCGGCGCGCGGCAGGGGATTGCTGACCGAGGCCGAGCGCGGCGTAGGCTGCTGCGTGCTGACGACGGAGGCGGTGTTATCAATGCTGGCCAGGGAGTTGGGGTCGTTTGCCGTGACCCTGAAGGTGACGACCATCGATTCGCCCGGATCCAATCCAAATTTATCCGCAGCTACGACCAGGTTGGGCTGCGCGCCTTGCTGCAGATCCGGGAATCCGGCGGAAGCGTTATCCCTGGAGGCGGCCGTCTTGGTATTGCAGGTAAAACGGACGTTATCCACGTAAAGATAATTTGCGCCCGTGCCGTTCGCAGTTACGTCAAATGAAATCCGCGTGTTGGCGGTCATTTGGGCGGCGGTCAGGGTGAAGGAGGCTGAACCAATGCCGGTATTCGTTGTGCTGTTGTAGGTGGCAAGAGAGCCTACCAGCGTAGCGCCATCGTAAATGCGGGCGGTCACTGTCCTACCGGCAGCACCAATCGCATTATTATAGTCATACGTGAGCGTACCGCCGGCATTGCAGGTGGACATATCCGCCTGGCGGTAGACCCGGCGGTTAGCGTTGTTGGTCTGGATGCGCAAATACCAGGCGCTGCCGCCCGTCCAGCCGGCGTTGACCACCTGGATACTCCCCGCACTAGGATCAGTAATCTCGCCAACTTCCGTCCAGTTCGACCCCCAGGCTTCGGAACCAGGCCCAGTGAGGCTGTAGCTCTGTGAGGCAAAATCGTCGAAATAGAAGAAGGAGTCGAAAATGTAGCCGGTGGCCACGGTGCTGTTGGCGATGTAGGCCGCGCCGGCAATCAGCGGGTCGGTGATGGCGATGCCGGTGTGCTGGATGGCGGTGTTATTGGTGACGGTAATGGTGTAGACGTAGGTATCGCCGGGGTAAACCTGGTTGAGCAGGCTGGAGGTCTTGGCGATGGTCAGCACGGTCAGGCGGAAGCCGCTGTCGAGGGTGTCGTTGAAGACGCCCTGGGTGACCGTGGCGGGCACGGCGGCGTTGCCATCCGAATCAATCGTATCGTCGCCGGCGTTGGGGGTGGTCGGTTCGTAGCCGATGGGGGTGGAGAAGTTGAGCGCATAGGTCGGCTCGCCGGCGCCCACGCCGTCGAAGTCTTCATCCAGGAGCAGGTTGCCAAAGGTGTAATACCCGTTGGCGTCGGTGAGGGTGGTCAGGGTGGTGCTGCCCGCCCCGCCCGACCAGGTGATGGTCAGGGTGACGGTGACGCCAGCCAGCCCAGGTTCGCCGGCATCCTGCAGGCCGTTGCGGTTGGTGTCCTGCCAGACGAAGTCGCCCAGCGCGGCCGGGTCGCGGTAGTAGCCAAAGTCGGCGGTGCTGTTGTTGGCGCCGGAGAGGACGATGGTGTAGAAATCCACCTGGCTGTTGTTATCGCTGCCGGGGCTGGCGCCATTCGACTTCCAGAAACCGTTCAGGATGCGGGCGTCGTCGGTCACATCCACAAAGTAGCGGTCGTTGGGCAGGTTGGCGAAACTGTAATTGCCGCTGGCGTCGGTGGTGGTGGCGCCAACCAGTTTATCGCCGGCATCCCAAACGCCGTTGTCGTTCGAGTCGGTGTAGAGCGCCACGGTGACGCCCTGGAAGCGCCCGGTTTCGCCGCCAGCCAGCGTGCCGTTGGCATCGCGGTCGTTCCAAATCGTCCCGCTGATGGCGTAGCCGGTGACGGCCCGGTAGCCGAAGTCCTGGTCGAGGCGCACCTGGCCGGTGGCGAGGGTCACCACAGCGCGGTGCGGCGTGCCGCCATCGGGGTCAACAAAGTTGGTCAGGCCGGTGCCGTAATTGGGCAGGGTGGCCAGGTCAATATCCACCGTGTAGGTGCCGGCCGGCAGTCCGCCGAAGAAGTATTGGCCGTTTTCGCTGGTGGTGGTGCGGCCCAGGTAGGGTTCGCCGAATTCGTAAATGCCGTTGTTATTGGTGTCCTGGAACAGGTTGACGATGACGCCCTCCAGCCCTTCACCGGGGTCGAAGACGCCGTTGTTGTTCAGGTCAAACCAGACCGTATCGCCAATCAAGCCGAGGGCGGAGGTCTGCGCGGCGGGAGCGTAGGCAAAGTCCTGGTTCAGGTTGCCCGCCGGGGTCAGGTCGGCCACGCGGCTGATGCCGAGGCCGGTGACGAGGCCGGAAGCGGGCGCAGCGCCGTTGTCATCATAGACCGCGGCCAGTTCGCCGAGCACATTGGCGGTGTCGTTGACCCAAACGAGGTAATCGTCCGTGCCAACGCCGTCAGCCACGGGAACACCCGTAAAGGCATATTGGCCGCTGGCATTGGTGTAAGTGGTGGCGATAATCGGCTCACCGGCATCCCAAATGCCATTATTGTTCAGGTCGCGGATCAAGGAGACCGTCACATTGGCCAGGGCCGGTTCGCCGCCTTCTTTCAGGTTATTGCGATTGGTGTCCACCCAAAGCGTGTCGCCGATGGTCGCGCCGGTAGAGGCGTCTGGCTGGAAACCGAAATCGGCATTCAGGTAAACGTCGCCGGGCGCCAGGAGAACCGGCGTGGTGGTGCGGCCATCGCAGGCGGTGCAGGCCACATTCGGCTGGTCGGGGTCGCCGGTAAGGGTATAGCCGGAAGGCGCGCCCGGGATGCGGACCGCGTATGCGCCAGCCGCAATATCATCGAAAATGTAGTTGCCAGCGTAATCGGTGATCGTCGTGGCAGCCACCACGTCATCGCCGGTGCCCAAAATGCCATCCGACCCGGCGGTGAGCAGTTGGACGGTGACGCCGTACAGGCCCGGCTCGCCCGGGTCCTGCCGCCCGTTGCCGTTGGCGTCAATCCACACCCGGTCGCCAATCGCGCCGAGGCCGGTGTTGTTGTTGGTCTGGTTGGGGGTGGCCCAGTTGTAGCCAAAATCGGCGGTGACGTATTCGACGCCAGACCTGATGACCACCGTGGTGGTGTGGGGCGTGCCGATGCCGTTTTCATCGTAGGTGGGGTTGGCGCGCAGGCCCGCCGGGAGGGTTGCTGTATCCACGGTGATTGTGTACCCGCTGGCGTTGCTGGGCGGGACGTTCTTGAAGAGGTAACGACCGTTGGCGTCGGTGTAGGTCACCAGGCTGACCGCGCCGCCGTCCATGTTTGTGCCGGTGAGCGTGACGCGGACATTGGGGATGCCCGGTTCCCCGGCATCCTGGTCGCCGTCGCCGTCTTCATCCACCCAGACGTAGTCGCCAATGGAACTGGTCAGCAGGACGGTATCGAAGGCCGGGTTACTGCGGATGCGGTCGGTGCCATACAGCGCCAGGGCCATCGCATAGTTGGTGGTGTCAGCGTACATGCGCCCGGTGCAGGTGAAATTCCAGGTTTCGCCAGGGTCAAGATAACCGGGGTTGGCAGTATCGCCCGAGACATAGGTGGCGGGCGAACAGCGATCATCCTTAACTTCGACGTTATTGACCGCCGTGCTGAAGGTCTGGATCAGTTTGACGGTGTAGTTGTAGGTCACCAGGTCGCCGGGGGAGGCAAAGGAGCGGTCGGCGTCTTTGGTGATGCGGATTTGTGAACCGTAAGGCGGTACACCCATACCCAGGTCAGTCGCTTCATCGTCGCCGGAATAACTCGAAGCGGGATTCTGTCCAAAGGCGGCGGCCAGCAAAATATCACCGCTGCCCACAGAGGGTTCGTCCGGGCAGGTGCGGATATACGCGCCGGTCATGTCGAAGTCGCCTCCCGTGGCATAATCGACATGAACCTCGTCTATTTCCCAATATTCGCCGGCTTCCAGGTTGCCAATAGTGCGGAAACGGAAAGTCGTATTGACGCTGTTGTAGGCCGTAGTGCGATAGACACGATTAGCCAATTGTGCGGTGGGGTAAGAAATTGGGCCCTGGATGGTTTCGAGAGTAGTCCAGGTTGTGCCGCCATTTGGGGAGACTTCAACCGCAATGGCGTCATCGGGGTCAAATGTGCCACTAAAGCTAATCTTGAAACTCAGGCGCGAATAATCCTGGCCCGATAGATTAACCGAACGCTGCAATGAGATATTGGTCTCATTCGTGCTGCCGTTATCGCGGAAACGCAGGGTATTGACAGGAATATAAATCATGCCAGCGTTAGCCGCCCCGTCATCCCCAGTTTCTGTCCAGTTCGAAGCCCAGGTTCCCAGGCTGGGAACCGGGATGCCGGTAAACGCGCCCTGGTTGTCTGTCGGACGATTGTAGGCAACCGAGTTTAAATTATCATGCACATAGCCCCGCGCCGTGGGGTCGTCGCCGATGCGGTAGGCGTTCAGGGCAGTGGCAGCAATGGTTTGTTCGGCGCCGCCGCCGCCGGGGCAGGAAATTCCCGAGCCATCTTTATCTATATAAATGTTGGCGTTTTGCAGGGGGGTGACCCAGACAAACGAACGGCTGGTGGTGATGCCCAACCCGCCGCCGCTATCCAGGCAGACGCCCTGGTAACTTTCATCAGAACAGCCCGGGGCCCAGCCAATCAAGAGTTCGGGAGAAAGTTGGTCGACCGGGTAGAGTTCATGCCCCCAGTCAAAGATATTGCCTTGCGCGTTTCCTGTAGAGCCATTGGTACAGTCGGTCAACGAGATAGGCAGGAAAACTTGACCGCCGGCAGTATAGTAGCGCGCTGCGCTATTGTTGGGCACATTGGGAAAAGCCAGGGCGCTGTTTGCGGGAATAGACAGGAAGCCATCCGGACTGCCACCGCCGGCAAAATCGTAAGATACGTTAATCGCCGTTCCATTGGGGTTATAAATCCAGGCATTGGTGCAAGAGGAAAGCGTCCCCACTGTGGTTGGCGAGCCAACCGGGGAGTAGTAATTATTCACCCAATCGGCGCGCGGGATGAGATTATAGAAGCGGTTTTCGTAAGTGGAACCAGTATCCGAGGTAAGCAGCGTCACCTGGACCGGATTGCCAGCAACCACGTTGATCAAAACTCCAGCCTTGACACTATTCGCGCCATTGGAAGCCCCGGGGTCATTAATCGTCAGCACTTCCCCTTCGCTCATCACATAACCATTGCGGTCATACAGGTCGGCAAAATCGCCATCTGCGTTGGCGTCCACATTGATAGTGGCGCCCCCGGCCCCGGCCATGATGAGCAGGCGAACTTCCTGGAACGACTCTGCAGGAGAAGTGTTATTTTCGCCCACCGGCGAAAGATACTGCAAGCCCCATTTTTCCGTAGAGGGCACTGCCTGGGCATCGGCCACCAGCGAACCCGGCCCAGACGGCCACAAAGCGCGCGTCACGGCCACGGGCAGGCTCGACGCAATTTTATCGCGGCCATCGAAGAAAATTTGCGCCGCATTACGGTTATACGGACCACCATTGGAGCCGTTCACTACCACCTGGTTATCGAGGGTGATGACCATGCCGCGCGACAAAGTATCATCACCAGGCTGCGCGCAAGGATTGGGCGTGTTATTAATTGAAGGCGGGCAACCATTGGCCAAAACACCATCACCCCAAATTTGGGTGCCATCCGGGTTGCTGACCGCGTTGTAGGTATTCGCACCCGGGTTGGCAATATCCGAATCGTAGCCAACCGGGGTGTTGGTAGCGTTATCTTCCCACTGGTCATAGTAAATCACCGTACCAGAAGTGCCAATCGAGATGGACGTAACACTCCGGATAGGGGAAACCGGGGTGTTACCACCGAAATTGTCCCAGAAATACTGGAGCATGACATCTTCCGGCAGGGTGAGATAGAAGAATTGCAATGCCGGCGGGGTCAAGGCGTACACCGGCGCATTACGCAGCGTCAGCATTGTCCCTAGCGTCAATAACAATGCCAGCATACAACAAATGAGTTTACGAAAATAGATTTTCTTATTCATTTCAACCTTCCTCCTCCTCTGAAAATACAAATTATTCTAACAAAAAGACACGAAGTCACAAAGAAAAAACTTAGCGGCTTGGCGGCTTAGCGTGAGATTTTCATCCTACCGCTGGTGAACCGCTAATGGGTAATTCCCTTGAAAATAGTCCACTATCGTTGGAGCGCCAACAACACATCGCCGCTTCTCAGAGTCCGACGAATTGAGAAGATAATTATAGCATATATATACCAATCGACGCAAGTCGCCTGACCTGAAATTAGGGCTTATCAACGCTCTGACTAGAACCGCACAAAGGGGTGTAAAATGGTAAGAAACAGTCATTGGAGGTGTGCCGATGGGAGTTTCAACCATTACCACGATCAATCTGTTAGCGAAATTGCAGGAAGTACCCGATGTCCGGCGGCGCCAGGGGC
>Ga0208461_1002514_pt1 | contig 14947 bp, 12 predicted proteins | sample AD_JPNTR4_MetaG_FD_184448 | JGI IMG/M metagenome (GOLD analysis project Ga0208461, IMG submission 184448) | Active sludge microbial communities of municipal wastewater-treating anaerobic digesters from Japan - AD_JPNTR4_MetaG (SPAdes) (version 2) | ecosystem: Engineered > Bioreactor > Anaerobic... | reverse complement strand
AAAATCCATTTGTTGATGAAATTGTTGTTGTTAATGATGGTTCCACTGATAAAACTCCTCTTATTGCAAAGAAAATGGGTGTTAATTTGATAAATTTAGGAGAGAATAAAGGAAAAGGTTATGCTCTTTATGAAGGTGTTAAAAATTCTATTGGTGATATCGTAATTTTTCTTGATGCTGATTTGATTGATTTAAAAACATATCATATAACTGAACTTATAAGACCAATAATTGAGGAAGAGTATTTAACAACTTGTGGTATTTTTGAAAAAGGAAGGTTTGCAACAGATTTATCTCATAAATTAACTCCTTTTCTTTCAGGCCAAAGAGCAATGATAAGAAGTTTATGGGAAAATTTTAAATATGACCCAGAGATAAGATATGGATTTGAGATAACACTTTCTGATTACTTCTGGAGGAATAAAATAAAAGTGAAATATGTTGTTCTTGAAGGTGTAACACAACTTATGAAAGAAGAAAAGATTGGAACAAAAGAGGGGAGAAAATCAAGAATTAAAATGTATAAAGATATTGCAAGATCAATCTTTAAAATTGCTAAAGATAAATTTTAATGGGGTCAGGTCTTGCAATAACACATTTTTAAAAAAGGAGGATACACTCCAAAGCATAGTCATCCATATGAACATGAAGTTTTTATTTTAAATGGAAAAGGTAGAGTATTTACTGATAATACAAACAAAAATTTTGAAAAAAATTATTTTTTATATGTTCCACCAGACAAAGAGCATCAATTTATAAATACAGGAGAAAACGATTTAGAATTTTTGTGTATAATCCCAAACAAAAAGTAGATTAAAATAGAAAATTAAAATAGAAAGGGTTGTTATTAAAATCTCTCTTTTCAAATAAAAACTTTTTAAATTATTTTAAACTTATATTTACTGGAGTTGGGTTCCTAATATTATCTGATATAGGGTAGCGTTCTTCAACTCTTTTGATTAACTCTTCTAGTTTCTCTCTTTTTTCATTTGATTTAATATCAATTACTACATTAATATTTTTGTATCCCGCCCTTTCGGAAAAATTTTTACCCATAAACCTCATTGGATTCAAGTCACCTTTTAAATTTATCTTTAAAGATTCGATTTTAATATTCATCTCTTTTGCAACAAACTGAGTAACTATTCCAAGACATCCCCCAAGAGCAAAAAGAAGATATTCAATTGGGTTAGGACCCTTATCTTTTCCTCCCAAATTTTCTGGTTCATCTATCAGAAGAGAGAAGTTTCTTGCCTTTGCTTCAAAAGTTAAGCCTTCTTTTAACTCAACATTCGCTTCAAACATTGCATCTGCCATAACTACCTCATTTTATTATGTTGATCTTAATAAAAAACTTTCCAATATCCTTTATTATATAATTTAATTATGAAAGTTTTTAAAGATAAGCGTTTTATTCTTTTTTTAATTCTTTCGACAATTTTAATTGTAAATTTTATAATATTTGTACCAAAATTTATTTGGGGTGATGAAGCATGGTCTGCAACAATATCATCAATGGGTTTGATTGAAAGTATAAAAAATTCTTTGAATGATTTTCATCCTCCACTTTATCATATTTTACTCTCTCTTTTCTTATATATTCTTCCTGATAGTGGTTTGTTATTAAGAATCATATCAATTATTTTAGGAATACTCACAATTTATATAGTAATATTTAAATTAAATAAATTTATAGGAGATATAGAATCTTTATATTTATCAATACTTCTTTCAATTTCTCCATTTTTCCTCTACATATTTTCATTGGTTAGAATGTACTCTTTATCAGTTTTTTTATCAACCCTATCTCTACTTTATTTCTTTCATGTTAATTTTTCTTCTGATAGTGAATTAATTGATACTAAATTGATAAAAGAGCAGAGAAAAAATAGTATTTTATATGTTATCTCAAATTTATGTATGATGTTAACTCATCATCTCACGATTCCACTTTTTTTTCTTCAAGGTTTCTATTTTTTAATAAAAAAGAATTTTAAGGCTCTAAAAACTTTTATCATAACTTGTCTTATTTATTTACCATTTTCATATATTTTTTATATTCAGTTAAAAAGAAGGTTCACTCTTTCAAGAGGATGGGGAAATATTTTACCTGAAACATATCTGAATGATTTTTTTTCTTATCTATTTTTAAATTCAAGAAACATATCAATCTTTATAATTTTAATTTTTATAATATTTATAATTTTTGGTTTTTTAAAATTTAAAACTGATGCTCAGAAATTTTTTATTATCTATTTTTTATCATACTCTTTAATGTTTTATATTGTTACAATAAAATTTGGCTCTCTTTATTTTCACTATCTTTCTTTCATTATTTTACCTGCATATTTTTTGTTAACTCAGGGTATAATTTTTTTCAAAAAATATAAAGAAAAAATTCTTCTGTTTATAATAATTGTCCTCTTTATCTTCACACCATCAACCTTTATAAAAGCTTATCCTGAAATTCCAAAAATACAGAATGAAATAAAAGATAAAAATGTTGTTTTTTTGAATAGGTATGAAATGTACAGATATATTTTTGGTGTAAAAGGTGATTTTATTTTTCTTATGGATTTACCTTTAAATAACTTCACAATTGATACTAATGAAAAAATAGATAATTCAATTGAAAAATTAGAAAAAGAAGAAAATTCTTTCATTTTTTTATATTCAGGTGTTGGAAGTGATTTTTTAAGTATCTATGATCCAAAAGGAAAATTAAAGAAATATCTTGAAGAAAATTCTACAGAAAAGAAATTATTTGGCATTTATTCAGAATCACCTGTCTTTTTATATTTTTTTGAAAAATAGGATTCAAATATAAACTATTTCTTAAAAGGGGGATTTTAAAAAAGATATAATATAATTGCATTAAAAATTTACGATTCATCCCTCAATCAATTTTTATATTTTGTTTAAAAAAGTATGGTTATACTTCTACCTATCTGTTTTGTAAATTTTAAAAAACTAAGAATAAAGTGCTAAATAATACTAAAATATTATTAAATAAACTATTCACATAGAATATTATATAATAAATAAAGTATAAAGGAGGAGTTTATGAATGTATATTTTGCATTTTCAATAAGAGGTAAAAAACCAGATAAAAATATTATAAATGGAGTTTATGATTTTTTAGTTAAGAGAGGCCATAAAGTTATGACAGAGTTCAATATAAAAGTTGAAAATAAAAATATTTTACTTAACGAGGGTTTTAATGAAGAGGATATTTTTAAAAGAGATATCGATGCACTTGAAAAATCTGATATTTTAATTGCAGATGTAACAAATCCATCTTTGGGTGTTGGATATGAAATCGCACATGCAATTAATAAAAATATAAAAGTTTATGCTTTTGTAAAAAAGGGTGTTAACTTATCCTGTATGATAAAAGGAAATAAAGAAATTACACTTATTGAATATGAAAATCTTGAAGACCTTTTGAACCAATTAAAAAAATATTTTTAATGGAAATGAGGCATCCATATTTATGAAGGAAAAATTTGTAGACCAAATTATTCAAATTTCAATTGTAAATTCATAGTATAAGTTGCTGGTTTTATGTATAAACAGTTGATGTTAGGATTAAATAACTTTTTAGTTATAGATTTTTGGATGCAGGGCAAGTTATCTAAATTTATAAGTTATAATTTAGATATGAATGATTTATTGTATTATGTTAATTTTATTATAAAAGTTGGTATACTTGTTTTAATTTTTTCTATTATAAAAATAATTCTAAATGTAATAAAAAAAAGAATATTAAGATTCTATGAAAAAACTGAAATTTATAAAAAAAGAATAACATTAGTTAAGCTATTTTTTTCAATCTCTGACTATGTTCTTATCTTTCTTTTCATATGGTATCTTTTGAAAATTTTTAACATCGACACAACTCCACTTCTTGCAGTGGGTGGTGTTGCTGGAGTTGCAATAGGTTTTGCAGGTCAAACATTTTTTAGAGATGCGATTGCAGGAATTTTTCTAATCTTTGAAAATTACTACTCTGTTGGAGATACAATTGAAATTGATGATATGTTGGGAACAGTCGAGGAAATAGGAATTAGAACAACTATTTTAAGAAATTATGAGGGAAAACTTTTTTATATACCAAATGGTGATATTAGAAAAGTTATCAAGTATGGTTATGGTGATCAATCTGTTTATGTTGAAGTACCTATTTCATATGAATCTGATATTGATAAAGCAAAAATGGTTATAGAAAAAGTTGGTGAGAATCTTTTGAAAGAGAATGAACTTATTGATAATGTCAATATTCTTGGAGTTGACAAATTTGAAACATCAGGAATGAAAATTCTTGTAAAATTAAAAGTTGATAAAGATAAAAGATGGAGTGCAAGAAGAAAATTCTTAGAAGAGATTAAAAAAGTCTTTGATAAAGAGGGAATTGAAATTCCATATAGTAAAATGGTTGTCTTTTTAAATGATAAAGATAAAAATTAATAAAATTCTATATTTTAAAAAATGTATCCATCATATTTAAACTTAGGAAGCAAGGAAATCAAAAAAAGAGCTCTTAGATTATTTAATAGATTATCATATTGTGATATATGTCCGAGGGAGTGTAAAGTGAATAGAATAATGGGTATTAAAGGAGTTTGTGGGAGCGATTTTAGGTTATTTATATCATCGTATCATCTCCATTTTGGAGAAGAAAAACCAATATCAGGCTATAATGGCTCGGGTGCAATTTTTTTTACAAATTGCACCTTAAAATGTCTATATTGTCAAAATTATGAGATAAGTCATCTTGGAGAAGGATATGAAATTTCAATTGAAGAGCTTGCTAAAATAATGCTTCTTCTGCAACATTCAAATGCACACAACATAAATCTTGTTTCTCCAACTCACTATCTTCCTCAAATTCTTCTCTCTCTTTCAATTGCAGTTGAAAATGGACTTAAAATTCCAATAGTTTACAACACATCTGGTTATGAAAAAGTTGAAATTTTAAAATTTCTTGAGGGAATAGTTGATATTTATCTTCCTGATGCAAAATATATGGATAAAGATTTAGCTTTAAAGTTATCAAAGGCAAAAGATTATCCAGAGATAAATGAACAATGTTTGCTTGAAATGAAAAGGCAGGTTAAAGATTATAAGTTTGATGATAGAGGAATCATATTAAAAGGTGTTATCATAAGGCATCTTATATTACCAAATAATGTAGAAAATTCAAAAAAGGTTCTTAAAATGATTTATGATAAATTTGGAAATGATATTTTAATCTCTCTTATGACACAATATCATCCCTGCTTTAAAGCCATTAGTGATCCACAAATTGGAAGAGATATAAATAAAAAAGAGTTTGATGAAGTTTTCAAATGTTTTAATGAACTTGGTTTTGACAAATCTCTAACCCAGCCATTCTAAATGGTTAACAATGAGACTGTCTTACTGTTAACCATTTAAGTAAGTTGAAAAAATTAAGTTAACAAACTTCTCTTTATCAAATTTTTCAAAACTTTTTAAATCTTCACCAAATGATAGATATAAAAATGGAATTTTATACTTTTCATAAATTGGTATCATAATTCCTGGTTTTATAGTTGAATCTATTTTTGTTATAAAAAATCCTGTTATATCTACAGTCTCTTTGAATTTATCAACCTGAGAATATAGGTTTTCACCTTCTGTAGAATCGAGAACAAGAATTGTTTCTATTACATTTTCGAAATTTTTTTCAATAACTTTTTTTATTTTTTTTAGTTCCTCCATCAAATTTTTCTTTGAACTAAGCCTTCCAGCCGTATCAATAAATATTTTTTTATAACCTCTATTTTTCGCATAAGATAATCCATCAAAAATTACACTCCCAGGATCATCTCCTCTCTTTCCTAAGAAAACCTCAATTCCTGTTCTATCTCCCCATATCTTCAACTGCTCATTTGCTCCTGTTCTAAAAGTATCACCCTGTATGAATAAAACCTTATCGCCTTTTTCTTTAAAAAAATTTCCAAGTTTCGCAATTGATGTTGTTTTTCCACCTCCATTTACACCAGCAAATAGATATGTTGAAATATCATCAATCCTTAAATCTTTCTCGCTTCCATTAAGAGTAGTTAATAAATAATTTTTTACATCTTTTATTCCACCCTTTTTATAAATCTTTACTATATTCCCAGAAAAATCCAAACCAAATCCTGATAGAATCAAGAATTCTTCAAAACTTTCTATCTCCTCTTTTTTTATCTTTATAAAATCAAAAAATCTATTGAGATTCACAATAAAAATATACCACATTCCCCTCTTTTCCAATAGTTTACAAATGAGAATGTTAAAAAAGGGTCGGGCCTAAATTTAACATAAAATGTTAAAAAAGGGGCAGGCCTAAATTTAACATTTTGTTTACAAAAACAAACAGTCTACTTTTGTAAACTTTTTCTAAATTTTACGAAGTCTTTGAAAAAGTAATCCAAACTGTCATTCCTGCGGAAGCAGGAATCTATATTACTGATGGAAATACTGGATTCCCGTTTTTCCCGCTCCCCGTTTTCACGAGGACAAGTTTCGCGGGGACGAGAATGACGAAATAGAGGGTTTTTCAGCAATCTGTTTACAAAAACAGACAGCCTACTTTTATAAACTTTTAAGAAGTTAGGATTGATGGTATTATTAATTTGATGAAAGAGGTAAGAGAATTTAGAGAGATTGTTTATGGCCCAGTTGATTCTTGGAGATATAAAAAATCTCTTGGCATTAACATTCTTGGCAATGTTAAAAGAATTTGTACCTATTCTTGCATCTACTGTGAATTAGGACCTTTTTCAATAAAAGAACAAAGAAATTTATATAAATTTAAAAGAGATATTTTCATTCAAACTGATTTAATAATTAGTGAATTTAAAAAGTTCTTAGATAAATACTTTGATGTTATCACATTTTCAGGAGCAGGCGAACCAACATTAGCAAAAAATATCAAAGAGGTCCAAAAAGAGATAAAAGATATTGTCCCTGATAAAGCAACTATTCTTCTTACAAACTCATCTCTTCTATATCTTGATGAAGTAAGAAAAGATATTTCAAGTTTTGATATCATTGATGCAAAAATAGATGCAGTTGATGAAAAGATTTTTAAAAAGATCAATAAACCCCTTAAATCTATTAAAATTGAAAACATTCTGACAGGCATAAAAAAATTAAAAGAGGAATTTAGAGGAAACCTTCACATACAAATTATGATAACAGATATAAATTATAACCATATTAAAGAAATCAGTGAATTCGTGAATGAAATCAAACCCAACGAGGTTCATTTAAATACACCAACAAGAGAACCCTGGAAAAAACCTCTTCCTCCTCAAAAACTTACACCTTTAAAAAAATATTTCAAAGATTTAAAAGTTCGCACCCCATATGATTAGTTTTTACACATTCCATGTTAAATTGGGGTCAGGCCTAAATTTAACATAAAATGATAAAAAAGGGTCAGGCCTAAATTTAACATTTTAAAAGTTCACACCCCATATGATTAATTAACTTTTTTCAATAAATCTTCAAATCTATCTAACAAATTTTCATCCAAAATTTTTTCAAATTCTTTCAACCATTGTTTTACATAATTTTTATTAAAATCTCTGTTTTTTATTAAAACATTTTTGATATCTTCTAAATCTCTTGGTCTTCCAGAAATTATTTTATGGATAACTAAATCCTCTAATGATGCAAACTTGACCAAATATTTTTCAATTTTCACATTCTTAACTCTTCTTAATGCTTCTTTCTCATAATCTGAAAATGAAAAAATGAAATCCACTCTAAAATCACTTTCTTTATCATAAGTTGGTAAAACATAGGTATCTTTTATAAAATCTTTGATATTATTTACTAAAGGAGTTAGATTTATTTCATTTACTACTTTTAATAAAATATCATATAAATCAATATCTAAACCTATAGTTATATCAATATCTTTAGTTAATCTTGGTTCTCCATAAATAAGAACAGCTTGTCCACCAATAATCATATAGGGAATTTCATATTTATCTAAAATTTTTGCAATTTTAATTATTAACTTTTCTAATTCCATTTATTGTCCTTGCATATTTTATGTCAATTTCTATCCCTTCTAATGTTGGCTTAAATTTATCCAATTTTTTTGAAAATTTATATAGTTCATTTACAATTTTAAAATTTCTTTCTATATCAACCTTAGAATTTCTAATTAAATCCTTCTCAAACTCATCCCATCTCTTTTTATCCTTTATCATATCTAAATTTTATCACATTTTAATCTCCATATAATGTTATAATTTGAATATGAAGAATATTTTTTTAATATTAATTTTATTACTTTTTATTTTATTTACATTTGAAACTTATTCTAAAAGTGAAAGAATTTTAATTGTACATATTGAAGGAGAAATTGAACTTGGCCTTTCAAAATATGTTGAAAGAGCGTTAAAAGATCTTGATGGTGTAAAGGGGGTAATCTTTGTAGTAGATACATTTGGTGGAGCAGTTGATGCAGCAACTCAAATTAGAGATAAAATTTTAGAATTAAATTCAAAGAATATATTAACAATTGGATGGGTAAAAGGGAGGGCATGGTCCGCTGGTGCATTAATTACTCTCGCAAATAGAAAAATAGTTTTTTCAAAAGGTGGAAGTATGGGAGCCGCAGAGCCAATTCCAGCAGAACCAAAAACAATCTCTGCTCTCAAAGGAGAATTTGAATCAACCTGTGAAGCAAATGGAAGAGATCCTTTAATTGGTGCTGCTATGGTTGATAAAGAGATTGAGATTGAAGGGGTTGTTAAAAAGGGAGAGATTCTAACATTATCAAAAGATATGGCAAAAAAACTTGGATTTTCTGATTTTGAGGCAGATTCAATAGAGGAAATTTTAAAAGAGTTTAATCTAACTAATTATGATCTAATTGACATCAATGTTTCAATACCTGAACAAATTGCGAGATTCATTACACAAAGTGCAGTTCGAGAAATTTTACTAATAGTTGGTTTTCTTGGATTAATTATTGAAGTAACAACACCTGGATTTGGAATTCCAGGAACAATGGGAATAATTTCCCTCGGTTTATTTTTTGGAGGTCATATGATAGCAGGAATAGGAAACTGGTTTTATGTAGTTTTATTTATTCTTGGTTTAGTTCTTCTTTTAGTTGAGGTATTTTTAATACCAGGCTTTGGAATTGCAGGTATATCAGGAATAATATTAATTTTTGTCTCTACCTTCCTTACCCTTGGAGGAGGAGCAAAAGCACTTTATTCAATTGGAATTGTTGCAGTTATTTTACTGATTTTATTTATAATCCTTCTTCTCCTTTTCCCAAAACTTCCTATATGGAAAAAATTCGGACTTAAAGAAAAACTTGAAACTGAGAAAGGTTATACTTCATACACAAAAATTGATGAACTTATTGGAAAAAAAGGTGTTGTTATAACAACCTTAAGACCTTCAGGAACAATTGAAATAGATGGTAAAAAGTATGATGCTCTTTCGCTTGGTGAATTTATTGAAAAGGGTGAGAAAATAAAAGTTATAAAAGTTGAAGGTGGTAAAATTATAGTAGAAAAAATCTAAAATGAGACAAAGGTGCCTGACACTAAAGTCTCATCTTAAAAATTTAAGGAGGTAATAATGGGTTTAGGACTTTTGATTACAATTATAATTATCGTCATAGTTTTAATTATACTCTTCACATTCATTCCAATTGGCTTATGGATTGCATCAATAGCAGCAGGTGTTCCAGTGGGATTAGTTAATTTAATTGGAATGAGATTGAGAAGGGTAATCCCTGCAAAAATAGTATTGCCACTTATAAAAGCAACAAAAGCGGGATTAAAGGTTTCTGTGGATAAACTTGAAGCTCACTATCTTGCAGGTGGAAATGTTGATAGGGTTATTGATGCCTGGATTGCTGCTGAAAGAGCAGGAATTCCACTCTCTTTTGAGCGAGCTGCAGCAATAGATTTGGCAGGTAGAGATGTTCTTGAAGCAGTAAGAATGAGTGTTAATCCAAAAGTAATAGAAACACCAATTATTGCAGCAGTTGCAAAAGATGGAATTGAACTTAAAGCAAAGGCACGAGTAACAGTTAGAGCAAACATTGACAGACTTGTTGGAGGAGCAGGAGAAGCAACAATAATTGCAAGAGTTGGAGAAGGAATTGTTACAACAATTGGTTCTGCTGAAACTCATAAAGAGGTTTTGGAAAATCCTGATAGAATTTCTAAAACTGTTCTTGAAAAGGGGCTTGATACTGGAACAGCATTTGAAATACTTTCAATTGATATTGCAGATGTTGATGTTGGTCAAAATATAGGAGCAAAGTTAAGAATAGACCAAGCAGAAGCAGATAAAAAGATCTATCAAGCAATGGCAGAGCAAAAAAGAGCAATGGCAGTAGCAAGAGAACAAGAGATGAAAGCGTTAACTCAGGAGATGAGAGCAAAAGTTGTAGAAGCAGAGGTAGAGATTCCAAAAGCAATTGCCTTTGCATTTAAAGAGGGGAAACTTGGTGTTTTTGACTACTATCAACTTAAAAATATCCAAGCAGATACTTCAATGAGAGAGGGAATCTCAAAAATATCTGAAGAAGAGAAAAAAGAGGAAGAAAAATAAATGAACATCCTAACGATACTGATAATTTTATATATCATCTTCTATTTTATTCTTGCAATTATAAGTTCTACCAGTCAAAGAAAAAGAAGAGAAAGAATGAAAGAATCAATTCAGGAAGAAAAAATCTTAAAACAAGAGGTAAAAGAAAAAGAGGTTGAAAAACAAAAGGAGTTTCCTCTTAAAGAAGAGGTTTTAGAAAAAAAGGTCGAAGAAAAGTATAAAGAAATTGAAGAAGAAACCTTAGAAAAAAGACTTGAAGAAAAAGTTAGCAAATCAGAAATACCGATAAGAGAGTATAAGACTCCTCCTGAAGAGAGAAAAGCAATACCTGAAAAAGAAAAGGTTGTTCCTGAAAAAGAAGCTGCTTATTATGAATATGAAGAGACACCACCAAAATTAAAAAAAATCTTAACTTTCTCAAAAAATGACATCTTAAGAGGAGTTATCTTTAAGGAAATCCTCACCCCGAAATTCAAAAAATAGTTAACAATGTAGACTGTCTACTTTGTTAACTAAAATAAAAAAAGGGCTGGATTATCCCAGCCCTCTATCTGTTACCCTAATTTACTAATTAGCAATTTTAATTGAGATTCTTGTTACTCTATCATCAAAGATTATGTGATATCTACCTGATGAATAGAAATCTATTATAAAATGATATCTTGTATCTGCATATTCACCCCAGAAGTGGTTATTGGTTCTTGTATATCTTCTGAATGGCATCCAACCTGTATCATATCCTTTAGATGGAATTGCTACTCTCCATCTTGGTGCAAGAGGTGTAACCAAATCAATATAAATTCCTGCACCTGATTTAGTATCAAAGAAAGAGGTGCTATCAACTTCAAACTCTACATGAATTGTATGATTTGTTGTAACATTAAAGAAGGTATATGAATTAGGTTTACCAACTGATATACCATCAACTAACACATCAGCAATTCTATAACCTATATTAGGATAAAAATTAAATGTTTGATCATCACCATAAGTTACAATAATATCTCCAGATGGATTGATTGAACCATTAGGACCAGCTGTTGCTTTTATTATGTATTTGTTAATAGCAAAATTAGCTGTTAATGTTTTATTGGAATCCATTGTAATTGTTAAAGGATTATCATTTTCATGACCAGATGGTACATCACCACTCCATCCAACAAAATACCAACCAGAAGAAGGATTTGCTGTTAGTGTTATGTTTGTGTATGGCGCATAAGGTCCATCTGGTGGATTTATTAAAATTGTTCCATTTCCAATTATATTAACATTTAAATTATAAAATATTGGCGTAAATGATATATCATCCTGAGATCTAACTCTAATCCTATGTCCACCTGAATATTCACCTGAGAGACCAATTACATACAAGTAATCTCCAACTTTTAAACCATCTGGTAATTCACCAATATATCCATCAATATAAACTATTATTTCACCCGTCCCATCATCAATTTTACAGGTATAATCATCCATTATTTCTGTAACAAAACCCTCAGTTTTTACAAGCCACCCTTCATTCTCTTCGAGATTAAGAACCCCTGTTGAGAATATGAGAGGTTCAGGAACATCAGTCCATCCAACCCACAAAAAATCTTTATAAAAATCTTTAAATTCTAATTCTGTATCTCCGTTGTATTGCTCAATTACTCCAGTAACTTGTAAAACTGCTCCCTCAGGAATAATCTTATCAGAAGGTATTGTGCCAAAAACAGTGATGCCACCTGTTTCATCCTGGAGATATATAACATCAAAGAATTTACCAGTACCTGATGTCACTTTACCAGTTATGGTAACTTTCTCACCAAGCCTATCGGGAACACCATCATGATTTTCATCTTTTCTTGCATCTGCGATAGTCATTGTTCTATCATAATTACAGAGCCAATCAACAAGCCTTAGGGTGAATACCTCGTTGTTGCATGCTGCTTGACCTTCAAACCAATTACCAAATTCATAGTTAGAAAAAATTGCTCTTCCAAGAACTGCCACTCTTGAACCATTTGAAAGCGTCTGTACCGCCATCGCAGGCATTGAAGAACCATCTGGATTTGAATGATAGCTGTAAATATGGTAACCTGCTCCAACATGTGTTAAACCAGTTGTATCATCTTCATCCCAGCTTGTTACATTTGCAAAAGCAAGCACCTCAATATTATTTGACGGATCAGACACAAGTGGAGTTTTATCAGGTTTAATAAGAGTTGCACCACTAAAGAATCTCACATTTGAAATATCTTTGCCAATTCCACTTGGAGTGCCAGGGAAGTTTCTCAAGTTTAAACTCCACTGATAACCATAGTTATCTACATCATCATAAATATTGTCATGGTTTATTACCATTCCGATACCCGTTGATGTAAGAAAGTCATTATATCTTGTTGGGTCTTCACCGTAATTGGACTTGCCAGTAAATAGCAGCGCTCCACCATTTGAAACAAAAGTTCTTATCGCATCCATTTCGGAAAAAGATATGTCCCTCTGCCCTGTACCACTCTGAGGATAGGTAATAACTAAAAGATCAACTCCATTTAAAAGATCAGAAGTTATGAGTTGATATGAATCTATTACATTGTATCCATTAATTGCAAGTAAATCTGCGAATTCAGTCAAGTTAGAAAGACCAGTCGTAGAAGTGTAATCATTCTTATGGTAGCGGTCAATTAAAACGGTTTTTCCAATGCTCTGAACAACATCTATTACCGCTGTCTGGACATTATCTGATGGCTCATCCCCAGTAGGCACTTCAAGCACAGCATAAATGGTATGCTCTCCACTTGTTACTGGAGTCCAGGAAACTGAACTTGTAACAATTGCACCTGCAGGAACATCAACAGTATTAGTTCCAATAAGGACTCCCCCTGCATTTGGATCACCATCATAGAAAGAAAGTGTTAACCCTGAGAATGAATATAAACCACTGTTTGTTATTGTTGCTGTAAGAGTTGTCAACTTTCCAGGAAGTACGGTCTTTGGCGAATAAGAAAAACCTGCTACCTTCAGGTCGATATCTGCAGAAGGTGTCCATATAGGAGCAGTTATTGCAATATCGCCGTCTTGTTCCACAATTTTCAGATAGAACCATTTTCCACCACCAGAGAAATTGTAGTCATAGCTTCCTAAATAACTCTGAGAACTAAGTGGGACTTCATGGACAACTTGGCCACCCTTAGTAACTATCTGAATTTTGCTGATTATATCCGTAGCGTCAGGATCATTAACTTCGAGAGTGAAATGTATCGTTTCACCACCAGCAATAGGTATCATTGAACCCATCCAGTAATCATTTGCAAGGTAGGAGACTTCAAGGTTTCTATCCTCACTGCTGTATGTTCTCATCGACATCAATGCATCAAGCACATCCTGCTTTGTCAAATTTTCAGCAACAATACCAGTAAGGTTATTTGGTGGATATCCCCAGTTTGCTGAATGATTGTCCTGACCGTTCGTTGCACCCACATGCCACCCTTTATCCAGTGCATAAATGTATGCTTCTTCAAGAGTCGCATAGGAGTAGGGTGGAGAACCATTTCCTACTTCTTGAAGAGCCATTTTTTTGTCAACATCACTATCGTATGCAAAACCAAGAAAATCATCAAGTGTGAAGGGGTGATTAAACTGAGCAAAAACGCCATCTGGTTGTGACTTTAGCCATGTGTAAAATTCAGGTATGGTATCGTAATTTGAATCATTCCTGCTTACATAAGTGTCTGAATTATAAACATTTATGTGACCGTCTGCTGTATGTGTGTATTCAAACCCTCGCAAACCTACAAAAACGCCATCCTCAGTAAATGCATTTGCCTGTGTAAGAGTATCTGCCCACTCTGTAGCATTAAGCGAATTAGAGTGGTCTGAAATCACAAGGAAGTCTATATTTGCTGTATCCCTTGCATAGGTAAAAGCATCATATGGGGTAAGCGCACCGTCAGAATAAGATGTATGAGAATGAGGTACACCAAAATAATGATTTGGTGTTGTAAGAGGCTCTATTATGCTAAAGTACCACTGCAATGTTTTTAAATTTCCTGCATTATCGCTAACGCCCACTTCGACGGTATGCGTGCCAATAGCTAAGTCACTTGGAGGAGTATATGTAAGTCCTGTTGAGGTGACAGTTGCTTCAGAAGTTACATCAACACCGTCCAGCTTTACATATGCCGAAGCTTCATTAATTTCGCTATCGTCATCTGTATATAAAGCAGATATTTCAGGACGCACTTCGTAAGTTACTGACATCCTGTATGGCTTAACCCCGTATATAACAGGAGGAATGCCATCACCCGATACAGTTGGTCCAGCTTGCGAAGATGTTGGAATACCTGTTGCAGAAGCATTA
>Ga0208461_1002504_pt1 | contig 14989 bp, 15 predicted proteins | sample AD_JPNTR4_MetaG_FD_184448 | JGI IMG/M metagenome (GOLD analysis project Ga0208461, IMG submission 184448) | Active sludge microbial communities of municipal wastewater-treating anaerobic digesters from Japan - AD_JPNTR4_MetaG (SPAdes) (version 2) | ecosystem: Engineered > Bioreactor > Anaerobic... | reverse complement strand
GAATGAGAACATACAGCTCATTTTGTGGTACTGTTTGCAGCGACTCGACCGGTACGGTTACGAGCGACGCAGCAGTACGATTACACCGACGTTATCACTTTATGCTTATTTATGATAAAATTCAAATCAGTTTCTGATTTCATTAACGAATAAAACCAAATATGAAGTAATAACTGATAACAACTATAATAAGCACAATGAGCAACTGATGGATAACTCCCTCGGCCATGCAAATATTGAGCCGATTCGTAATTAATTTCCGATTTATTCTGAAGTTCACTCATTATTTACAAATCAATAGTAATAATTCGATTGTTAAGCAAAGCATTATTTTCTACAAAGGTAGATATTTTCGTGTAGGAAAAATAATTTTTTACCTTTTAATTTGCCGCTTGGATGTAGGTGGTTGGGGATGATTAGGAAGAAGTGAGATGAGAACGGGTTGAGATTTAAGGGTTTTAGGAGTGGGATGCGTCGTGTGCAGCTTCGTTGGTACCGGCAACAGGTGTAGCGTATGTTGCGGCATCTCCCCAAGTTGTTTTCGGGGAAGCGTTTGAAGGATAAGTAGCAGCTGCGTCAGAGGTAGCGGTAAAAGGCACGTTGTCAAGCGAAGCGTAAGGCGAATTCAGGCTGTGAAACTCCGGAACAATTTCCTTCATCTTGCGCACCGTCTTCATGTCGTCATATTCATACGACAGTTGAATCAGCTCCTCAATCTCCTTCTTCACCACTTCATATTCGTACTCCCGCACTTCGGCAATCATAATTTTTTCGTGGTGCGTCGGTTTGGTATACTCCTCCACGTTCAGCAACTCCTCATACAGCTTCTCACCCGGCCGCAGCCCCGTGAACCGTATTTGTACCTCTTTGTGCCCCGAAAGCCCGATCATCTTCTTGGCCAGATCCACAATTTTCACCGGCTTGCCCATGTCAAACACGTAAATCTCGCCGCCTTTGCCCATCGAGCCCGCTTCCAGCACCAGCTGGCACGCCTCGGAAATCGTCATGAAATAACGGATGATTTCCGGATGCGTCACCGTCACCGGCCCCCCGTTGCGTATTTGCTCTTTAAACAGCGGAATCACCGAACCGTTCGACCCCAGCACATTGCCGAAGCGCGTGGTAATGAATTGCACCCGTTGTCCTCCCTGCCGCTGCAGGTACTTGGCCAACGACTGAATATAAATCTCGCAAATCCGCTTCGAGCACCCCATCACGTTCGACGGGTTCACCGCCTTGTCCGTCGAAATCATCACAAACTTTTCCACACCGTATTCCACAGCCAGGTCGGCCACGATCTTCGTCCCCAGCACGTTCGTCTGAATCGATTCCGACACGTTCTCCTCCATCATTGGCACATGTTTGTAAGCCGCCGCATGAAAAATATACTGTGGGCGTGTCTCCTCAAAAATCCGTTTCATCCGCGAACCATTCGCCACATCCGCCACAAAAATCTGCGTATCCACCTCACACCATTTCTCCTTCATCTCCAGCCGCATATCGTGCAACGGCGTCTCCGCCTGATCCACCAAAACAATCGTGTACGGATTAAAAACCGCCACCTGTCGCACAATCTCGCTGCCGATGGATCCCGCCGCACCCGTCACCATCACCCGCTTCCCCTCAATGTGCGAAGCAATGTGCTGCATATTTATCCGTATCGGTTTGCGCGGCAGCAAATCCTCTATCTCGATCTCCCGCAACTGCGACTTCCTCGTCAGTCCCCCCGTCAAATCGCTCAGCGGCGGCGTGGTCAGCAACGCAATGTTCCTTTCGAAAAACCGGTCGAGCAGCGGCGAGTTCATCACCTCCTCAATCTTTTGAGGCGACACAATCACCGTATCCACCCCCTTTTTCTCCATCACGTCAAACAGCCTGTCGTCGTTGGCATACACATTCACCCCCATCAGCGTTTTCCCTATCATCGGCACTTCGTCAGAGATAAACCCCGCAACGCGGTAATTAAATTCGGGATTGCCGTTCAGCGAGCGCGCGATGCTTATGCCCCCCTCTTTCGTGCCGTAAACAAACACATTCTGTAATGCTTTAGACTGATGTGTCACGTATTCGTAAAACTCCTTGATGCAAATCCGCGAAAACACCATCAACATCAGGTTGAGCACATAAGTAGAGAAAAACAGCGTTTCCGAAATGCCGAATGAAGGATGACGAAACGAGAACGTTTTCAGCAGAATATACGACAGACCGTAACCCAACGTAAGTGAATAAGCGATCTTCAGCAAGTCGGTAAAAGCCGAGAAACGCAAAATTCCGCTGAAGGTGCGAAATACCATAAAGAAGATCACGTTGAATACCACCAGCACCAGGGTAATCCAAAACCCCTCCATGCGTATGTTCGTACTGAATCCGTCGAAGCCGTAACGCAAGAAATACGTCAGCAGGCATGAGGAAACAATCATGATTACGTCGAGAATCAGTATCGAAAAACGCGACAAAACCCTGTTCGACAGGTACTCTCCAATTAACTTTTTCATTTGCGCTTCTCTAATCTTTTACAAATATAAAACAAAAATTAATATCGTACACCAAACGGAGGATGAATTTCGGGATTAGAAAATAGAGAATAGTCATTAATACATATTCCTAATGACGCCGGCAACGCGTTCGATATCCTTGTCGGTGAGGGTAGGTCCCGAAGGCAGACAGAGCCCGTTGTCGAACAATTGTCCCTCTGTATTGTCGCCATAATAGGGACAATCGGCAAACACCGGCTGCAGGTGCATGGGCTTCCACAGCGGACGCGTTTCGATATTTTCTTCTTCCATTTTCAAACGCAACTCTTCCCGAGTGAACCCGGCTTCTTGTGGATCGATGACGATGCACGTCAGCCAGTAATTCGAATTGAAATCGCTGTTAGGATTGGTATGAAAGGTAATTCCGTGCAGATCGTGCAGGAGCGTTCGGTACAGCTGATTAATTGCTCGCCTTCGGGCTATGTGCTCTTCCAGCACATACATCTGTCCGCGTCCGATGCCCGCGCAGATGTTGCTCATGCGATAATTGTAGCCAATGTGCGAATGCTGATAGTGTGGTGCGTTGTCTCTTGCCTGTGTGGCGAAAAACTTCGTCCGCTTCGCCTCCTCTTCGGTGCGGCACACCAGTGCACCCCCACCCGATGTAGTGATCATCTTGTTGCCGTTGAACGACAAGCAGGCAAATTCTCCAAATGTGCCGCATTTCTGTCCCTTGTATTCCGCACCCAGCGCTTCAGCCGCATCCTCCAGCATGCGAATGCCATACTTGATAAATATCATAAGATCGTTTATCATATTTTCCCTTTCCCGATGTTTCTTCCAAAATAAACAACGTGTAAATGAACTCCTGATATTTTGACTGTCCTAACAGTCGGCCAACCTCATGAGGTTGTGTAAACGAACCTGTGATACATTCCCTTGATTAGAATGTAAACGAACTCCTGATACACTTTCCTCGCTTAGAAGTGTAAACGATCTTATGATACATAACAATTAATGTTTAAATGGAATAATGATTTAGCTATCCTTTATTAACAATGCCGAATCATGGTTACAATCCTGTATTTGTTACCTTTGATGTTGAATACATAACGGTCATTGCCTATATAGTCCGTTTTCGGGTAAACGGCTTTCAGTTCCGCAAAATTTTTCCATTGGGTGTTTTCAACTGTCGAAACATGCATCCAGAACACATTTATTTCTATGCTGCTTTCAATCCATCTGTTGGTCATTTCGTCCAATTGCGGGCTTCCAACTGCAACGAGAACAGCTTACTCAAAATGGAGGCATACATATCCAAGCAGAGCATGTCTCTGTCAGGCGACTCTAACTGAGTCACCTCTCAGGTCAGTGCCATATTATCGAGAATATCCTTTCGGCAAATATCGATTGGTACGACTATGGCACCGGTATCAGGATATCTTCCGGTTGCGGGTAGCATACGGGCCATCCTTCACTTCGAAATTGACAGTGACGCTTTCCAACACCTCAAGCGTGTGCCATTGACCTTTCGGGATATGGATGCCGTAGGTTTTCTTCTTTGAATCGAGATCGAACGTATTCGTCAATTCTTTCCGATCGTTGTAAAACAACACACGAATAGATCCTCTCAACACGATGTATGTTTTGACAGTCTCCCGATGACGGTCAATGGGCAATACGGTACCCGCCTCAAGGGCGTTGAGCAATCGTTGCCCTTTGGCCTCCGGCGAATCGTGCAGGTTATAGTTCATGCGGAGACGGTCGCTCGCCTTCGCCTGCTCCATTATTTTGTCCAGTAAATCGTCATCTCAATCAGCATAACTCACACTCTTTTTTGCGTTCATCAACGGGAATTTCATCATATACAGTCCCATTAAAATCAGCAGCAGGATCACGAAGATGCCCCATCCCATCACCGGGTAGAGTAGGATGATTAGTGCCGAGCAGAGTAGCTGCACCGTGAAATAGATCACACTCACCAGTCGGTGTGGCATCTTCTTCTCGTTCGCCAGTATCTGGTAAAAATGGAGCCGGTGCGCCTCCATGATATGTTGTTTCAAATAAATGCGATGAAAGATGGTCATCACCGTATCCACGCCATAGACCATCAGGAAGCCCAGCCATATCAGGTTCTCCGTTTTGAGGATCAGCATGAGCAGCAGCGTTACAATCCAGAAGGCGATCGCTACACTCCCCACATCACCGGCAAAGCATCGGGCTTTTTTCCGGAAGTTGAAGAAGAGGAACACGACGGATGCAATCATCGGAAACCGGATCAGGTTCGGATGCACAAAGTTACCGTACTCCATGTTCACATATTGCAGCGATGCCAGCACCGCAATACTGTACAATCCTGTAATCCCGTTGATGCCATCCATAAAGTTATAGGCATTCACAATCCCGATAAACACCACGTATCCTATCACGATGGCCCACCAGGGGTAGGCTCCAAAGACACCTGCCAGGTAAAAAGCGCAGCTCATTGCCAGCAGGTGGAAGAGCAGCCGCACCTTCTGTCCCAGACCCTGCACATCGTCCCAAAAGCTCACGCCCGCGATCAGCGTGATGCCGGCAAAGAACCAGAGCGAGGTTGGGGAGAAATGAAACAACAGGAACAGCAACGCCGCCACCCACCAGATAATGCCCCCACCCCGAATGGTGATGTAGTTGTGCGAGCTCCGCTCGTTCGGTTTGTCGATGATGTTGAACCGATCCGCGATCCGGAAATAAAAAAGTTCTGCTAAGAGCAGAATTATTGTGACAAGTAAATAAAGCATATTTAACTCTCTATTCGACTTTGAAATTATTCAATACATTTAATGGTTGCCAATGCAGTTCCCTTTTTGCTTTTTCATTGGAGAACGTAAGTGATTCCGTAATTTTAGATAATTTCAATGAATTAATGGGTGCTTTCTCTCCCAACAAGTCTCCCGCCAAAGCCATGGATTTTGCCAGCCAATATGGAATAGATTGCGGGAGCTTTTTCCCTAATTGTTGGGCAATCAATACTTCCAGTTCTCTAAAGGTAGGTTGAGAGTCATCACATACGTTGTAAACGCCTCCTTTCTCAATTAAAGCAGGAAGCAGACGGGCAATGTCCTGCACCATCAATACACTTTTTCTTGCCTTACCACCGGCAATAGACAAATAGGCGCCTGTTTTAATCCCTTTAATCATCGCACCCAAATTTCCCGGAGGATTCGGCCCTGCTATTAATGAAGGCCTAATAATACTCAATACTACATTATTTTTATTGCACCACTCAGTAAGAAACTGTTCCGCCTGTATTTTACTCAACGCATAAGGGGTATCACCATTAAGTGGATACTCTTCCGTTATGTTTTCGCCGGTTTCCAAACCATAAACTGCTACGGTACTAATAAAAATAAAAGCTTTGGGAAGTCTATACTTATCTAAAGCTTTGCATAAATTTATTGTACCATGATAGTTTATATCAAAAAACAACTTCTTTTCTTCTTCAGTTTTAGGAACAACATGCGCCTTACCAGCAGCATGCAGAATAACATCAAAAGATTTATCAAGCTCAGGAATTGTGGTAGCAATATTAACTTTATAATCATCACTATCCGTAAGACCTAATGTTTTAACTTCAAATTTCTGTTTCAATAAAGGTTTCAAATTTGAACCCAAAAATCCTGAAGCACCGGTGAATAACAATTTCATAGCATTGAAATATACATTAAACTGTTTCTAAGAATTTATTCAGAATAGTCCTTTCGCTATACTTCTTCTCGGCAACAATTCTGGCTCTGTTTCCCATTTCAGCTAATTGAGGAAAATAGCTTGGAGTAAGACCATTCAGAAAATCAATAATTCCTTTCTCATCGTCGGGTGAAAAACAAAAACCAATAGATTCCTCCCTTATCAAAAGAGCAATCTCGCTATTAAGATCTCCGATAAAGAGTATAGGTTTTCCTGCGGAAAGAATATTATATGTTTTTGAAGGAACCCCCAATCCAAACATTCCATCTGAAAGAGTAACCAATGCAATATCCATTGAGTTTAACACTATGTTCTGTTCATCTCTTGAATAATTACCATAAAAGTTAACACGGCTATTCAAACCCTTAGTATCAACCAACTCTTTTAAAGATCCTGTCAGTGCACCATCTCCCCATAAGTCAAGAACTAATTGTTTATTATTTGAATAAGAGAATAATTCCAGAAATGAGTCTAGTCCTTGTACTCTACCAATGTTTCCGGCATACTGTATAGTTAAGAATCCATTTTGGTGTCTATTATCTAGTAATTCTGGTTTATTGACGAAAGGAATAATATTATCTACATCCCCCCAATTCTCGATTATTGTTATGTCAGGTCTTTGTTTGCTCTTTAAAACTTTCTGTTCCACCACCTCCTTCATATCTCTTCCTAAAACTATCAGTTTGTCGGCCATTCCATATGCTTTATTGAAACGGCAAGAAAGTAGCTTAAACAGAAAAGAATTTCTTGACCTGATTATACCAGCTGGAATAGTATTTTCCGGAAAAACATCATGTATCAAAATATTCAGCAAGATGTTTTTCTTTTTCTTAAGCTTAGCACACTTCAGCAAAAGTGGTGCAGGATTTGTTACAATAAAAACCTTTTCGTTACTTGAAACTCTCCTTTTAAGCTCATTATATAGCAAATTAGAAAGCATGAAAAGTCTAATAAAACGTTGAATCAAACTATTTTTATTAAGACTACCCGACTTAATCCTAACCACTTCAATCGCTTCTTCTAACTTGAAATAGTTTTCAGAAATCTTACTATTCTGCTGATATGGTGTATCAGTAGTAATGACATGAACTTCATATTTTTCTGTCATCTTATTTGCAATTTTTGACAGAATATATGCAGTAGATGTCTGATCCGGATAGAACAGTTCAGTTACCATCCATAATTTGGGTTTTACTTCCGTTTCGTTCATCTCACTCACCCCACACAACCCGTTTGATGTAATCCGTATAAGAGATGATGATGCGCACCACCTTGTCGCTCACATTAGGCATGGAGTAATCGGCTACCGGGCGGAAGCTTTGTTTATTCGTTGATTCGTTGATTTGATTGGTACCTGTAATTTGATATTGCAACTGTACCAATCCATGCATCACGCGCTCGGGATTCAGCCCGACCATCATCACCGAGGCTTCTTCCATCGCTTCGGGGCGTTCGTGTGCTTCGCGAATGTTCAATGCACGGAAACTCAAAATGGATGATTCCTCCGATATGGTTCCGCTGTCGGACAACACTGCATACGCATTTATCTGCAACCAATTGTAATCGCTAAACCCCATCGGTTTCATTAGCTGTACCAACGGATGAAAACGCACCTGCTTTTCTTCAATCATTTTTCGCGTTCGCGGATGAGTGGAAACAATCACGGGAAAACCATAATGTTCCGCAATCAAATTGAGAATTTCCACCAAATGAAAGAAATTCTTTTCCGAATTGATGTTTTCTTCCCGGTGTGCTGAAACCACAAAATATTTTTCCTCTTCAAGCCCCAATTGCTCCAAAATAGGGGATTGTTGAATTTTCGGCAGATAATGCATCAGCACCTCATACATCGGACTGCCCGTTTTGATGATCCGGTCGGCCGGCAACCCTTCCCGCAACAGGTATTCTCGCGCAATGGAGCTGTAAGTAAGATTGATATCCGCAATGTGATCCACGATTTTGCGGTTGCTTTCTTCAGGAACGCGCTGGTCGAAACACCGATTGCCCGCTTCCATGTGGAAGATGGGAATATGACGCTTCTTGGCTGCAATAGCGCAAAGGCAGGAGTTGGTATCGCCCAGGACCAGAAAAGCATCGGGTTGTTCTTTTTCCAGCACCGGATCGATGTTGATGAGAATTTGTCCCGCCGTTTCGGTGGCGTTCTTCCCTGCCGCATTCAAGAAGTAGTCCGGCCTACGCAACCCCAGATCCTCGAAGAAGACCTCGTTCAGCTCATAATCATAGTTCTGCCCGGTATGCACCAACACATGCTCAATGGCTTCCGATTCGTCCAGTTTAGCCATTACGCGCGAAAGACGAATGATTTCCGGGCGTGTACCTACGACGGTTAGTACTTTAAGACGTTTCATTGTTGATAAGTTGCTTTGTTTATTCGTTTATTTAATAATTCGTAACGAGTAACGCGTGATCAGTAAAGCGTTACTCGTTACTCGTCATTCGTTACGCGTCACACTTCCAAATAATATGTATCCGGCTTCTCGGGGTCGAAAGTCTCATTTGCCCACATGATGGTTACCATGTCGCTATCACCCAAATTCTCAATGTTGTGCGTATAACCTACCGGGATATCCACCACCTCCAATTTATCGCCCGAAACATAATACTCATAGACTTCCTTTTCGTCTATTTTCCGGAAACGAATGACGCCTTTGCCGTAAACCACCAGAAACTTTTCGTTCTTGGTGTGATGCCAGTGGTTTCCTTTGGTAATACCCGGTTTGGAAATATTTACCGAAACTTGTCCCCGATCGGATGATTTCAGAAATTCCGTAAACGAACCCCGATGATCGACATTCATTTTCAACGGATAAGAAAAATTGTTTTCGGGCAGATAACTCAAATAAGTAGCATACAATTTTTTGGAAAAAGCATCCCCCATGTCGGGCACCTGCAAATTTCGGCGACTTTCACGAAATGAATAAATCAATTCGACGATTTCGCCCAGCGAAATCTTATATTCTATTGGCACTTTGCAATACTTCCCTTCTCTCATGGGATTGCCTGCCAGTGCCGAAATCAATTCGTCCACCACATCATCGATATAAACCAGCGTCATCATCACGTTGGGATCGTTTACCTGAATGGGCAAGTCGTGTGCGATGTTGTGGCAGAAGGTAGCCACTGCACTGTTGTAATTCGGCCGGCACCATTTGCCGAACACATTCGGGAAACGATAGACAAATACCTTCGCTCCTGTTTCTTCGCCATACCGAAACAGCAGTTCTTCACCCGCCTTTTTGGAAACACCGTAAGGATTATCCAGTTCCGCCTGAATGGACGAAGCAAGCATAACAGGGCATTTATTGTCGTATTTCTGCAACGTATCCAGCAGAACCGAAGTAAATCCGAAGTTCCCCTCCATAAATTCCGACTGTTCTTTCGGTCGATTCACCCCCGCCAAGTGAAAAACGAAATTAGCCTTTTGGCAATATTCGTCCAACGATTCCAGATTGGAATCTACATCGTATGCAAAAACAGTCAAATCGGAAGAAATTCGCTCCTCTTTGGCTTTTCCTTCTTTGATGTTGTTGAGCTGCGCTATCAAGTTTTTTCCGATAAACCCCTTGGCGCCGGTAATCAGGATATTCATTTTTGTTGATTCGTTGATTTGTTGATTTGATAATTCGTAACGCGTGACGCGTGATCTGTGACGTGTTACTCGTTACTCGTCACTCGTTACGCAATGACTTTTTTAATCCAATCAACATTTTACGAATATCATCTATTTTAACTGTCAATTCTTTATGTTTTTCTGTTGATATAAATTGCAGATTCAAAGCTATCAATAGCTGCGTTTCTATTTCTGCACTTGAACCTAATGCAATGGAAAGAAACTGATTAAACTCTTTTTGAGATGTTCTTGCAGCTCCTTCAGCGATGTTGGATGGAATGGATACAGCAGCTCTTCGAATCTGGTTAGTCAATCCAAACAATTCGGAATTTGGGAAACTCTCTGTTATTTTATAGATATCAGAAACAAAGTTAATTGCCTTTTTCCAAACATCTAAATCTTTATGCGATTTCATATTCTTATTAGTAACGCGTGATCTGTGATCTGTGACTTGTGACGCGTGATTTGTAACGCGTTACTTGTTACTCGTCACGCGTTACGCATCACATCCCCCCTCACTTCCTCCAACTTCATCAACATCTGTTTCATCTCTTCCACATCCAGCCGATGGGTATTGTGCGAATGATATTCTTCTACTTTCGTCATATCCTCCACACCTTCCACAAAATATTTGTCGTAGTTCAAATCGCGGTCATCTATGGGGATACGGTAATAATTTCCTTTGTCTTGCGCACGAAACATTTCCTCACGGGTTACCAGCGTTTCGTACAGTTTTTCGCCGTGACGGGTGCCGATAATTTTGATTTCGTTATTGGCACGATACAGCTCTTTCAGTGCCGTAGCCAACACCATCAGCGTGGCTGCCGGTGCTTTTTGTACGAACAAATCGCCATTCACCCCGTGTTCGAAAGCATACAATACCAAATCCACCGCATCGTCGAGCGTCATCATAAAGCGCGTCATGTTGGGGTCGGTGATGGTGATCGGTTTTCCGCTTTTGATTTGGTCGATCCACAGCGGAATAACCGAACCGCGACTCGCCATCACGTTGCCATAGCGCGTACAGCAGATCACCGGCTCTTTGTCGCCCAAGGCACGAGCTTTGGCCACCGCCGTTTTTTCCATCAGCGCTTTGCTCATACCCATCGCATTGATCGGATACGCCGCTTTGTCGGTACTCAGCACCACCACACGTTTAACTCCGTGTTCCGTTGCCGAATCCAGCACGTTCTGTGTACCCATGATGTTGGTTCTCACCGCCTGAATGGGAAAAAATTCGCACGAAGGCACTTGCTTCAGTGCAGCGGCATGAAAGATATAATCCACCCCGATCATCACATCGTCCACCGAACGTTTGTCGCGCACGTCGCCGATATAGAATTTGATTTTCGGATTCTGGTATTGATGCCGCATATCGTCCTGCTTCTTTTCGTCACGACTGAATATGCGGATCTCTTTGATATCCGTATCGAGAAACCGCCGCAGCACGGCATTGCCGAACGACCCCGTTCCGCCGGTAATCAATAAAATTTTGTTTTGAAATATCACCATGACTTATATTTTGATTTGTTATTCAATGACCGATTTCCAGATATCAGTCATTTGTTTCCATACCGAAGGCATAGAATACATTTCATTTACTCTTTTTTTTGCGTTACTCCCATAAGTAGAAGCCAACTTATTGTCATTCAACATTTTTATGATTGCACTCTTCAGTTGTTCAATATTTTTTGGTTCAATGCAAATACCGGCGGGTTCATCTCCATCAATATTCAGCATTTCCGGAATAGCTCCCACGGCAGATGCTACAATTGGACATCCACATGCCATACTTTCCAAAATGACATTTGGAAATCCTTCTGTATAGGTAGGCAAAACAAAAATGTTTGCTGATAACATTTCTTTTATGACTGTTTCATAGTTTTGCTCTCCGGTGATTTTGAGCCAAGTTTTGTTGTTCCCTGCTGCTTCATATAGCCTGCTTTTCATTTCAGCTGTAACAGCTCCCAAAATGTGAACTTCAATATCGGTTATATCTTTGCATGCTTGCACCAATTCGAATACTCCCTTTGTTGGCACTACATGGCCGGCAAAAACTATTTTATTTTTTTCCCTTTTTATGGATGAATTTTTAATGATTTCTTCTACGTCCGGGCCTAAAGGATTAGGCAATAATTTTATATTTTTATACCCTTGATTTATTAACGTATCAAATGAGGATTGGTCTATGACGATTATTTCATCGGCCATACGAATGGTTTTATCCAATAATTTTTTCTCCCAATTATTTTTTTTGTACAGTTCGGGAATACGACCGAAACGAAAATGAAGAATACTTTTTGTTTGATTTTCGCGAGTAATCTTTAACATCAGGATATCTCTTATTAAACCCAAGGAAGCACTCGATGTAATATGTGCAATGTCATATTTTTCTGAATAAATTTTTTTTCTATAGTTTATTAACAATGGAGTGTATTCTGCAAATCCATACAAAATACGTTCAATTAAAGGAGTATCTGCATATATTTTTTCCGCTCTTGCCAATGAAAAAATATCCATCCATAAATTATTTTTATTATTTGAATGATAGTATTGTACAATATGGTCTGTCCATTTTGCAATACCCCCTGAAAATGTTTTATATGGAGCACACAGTAATACCTTCATAATCTTGATAATTTAGCTCGTAAAACACTGAATGTTTTTTAAATACTTTTCATATAGTTGTGTATTCGTACTATATCTTTTCGATAAACAAAATATAAGATACAACATGATATAAGATAATATAATATAAAGACATTAATACTAAAAAATTTAAATGCAGCTATAAATAAAAAGGAATATATCAACTCGATAAATAAATAATTACTGATTTTTATTTGAAAGTGCTTAAATAAAAGCAATTCTAATATACAGCTCCTTAACATCAACGAAATAAACATTGTTATCAATATGTAGTCAATAATTTGAGTCTTGGCTGAGAGATAATATAAAATTATTGATAATAAAAATATTAATAAATTAATTAATAATAATTCTTTAAGTTTATTCAATGATTTACAATAAGTAATATAAAGTATTTGTACTTTAGATTCAAAAAGCACCATAGGAAACAAATAAATAAGGTAAGTCAAGCTTTCTGTATAATTTGTCAACCAATACTTAATAAAAAGATAAAGAACAAAATATAACCCAAAAGCAGTCATTATAAAAAAACCTAATATTATATTCCCATCATGTAAAATTATTTTTTTCTTATCATTGTCCATATTACACAACAAGGGAAATAGGACAAGACTAATTTGAGAAATGAAAGCTACAACGAAAAATGATAATGATACGGCCAATGAGATTTTTGCAAAATAATTTATTCCCCAAAAATGTTCAACAAATAAACGTCCAGATGCAATAATTAATGTACTCAAAATATTAGAAAATGTCAATATAATTCCTAATTTACAATTTTCTAATATGCCATTAAATTGTTTTTTTATATTTTCTTTGTTGATTCTAAATTTTAAAAAATAGCGTAATTCAAATGACAAATATGCTAAAGCGACAAATCTTGCGAAAATATAAACAATAACGATATAAACGAATGAATCTATTTTCAAAAATAATAAAGATAGAAATAAAAGTATAGTTGCTTTATCTATAAAAACTGATTTTGAATAAATAATTGTATTATCAGTCGTTAATAATAAAAAGGACAAAAGTTTATATGTGTTCTCAATAAATAAATATATAGCTGAAGCTATATAAACATATTTTTTAAAAACAATTCCAGAATAATTAATAGCAAAAAATAGAATAATGACTGAAAAAATGAATTGTATAAATACAAACAGCGTAAATTGTTCAGATAAAGATTTGTTATCTAATTTTTTAATTTCATTTCCACCTAGTTTTATATATAATCCATCAGAATATCCAAAATGAAAAAGCCCTACATATCCTGAATATAAGATGAAAAGCTGCCAATATCCATAATCTGCAATGGAAATGAATTTTGGAAGTATTATAACAAGAGATGCGCTGACTAATAAAGATAATATCTGACTAGCAGTGAGATAAGAAATTTTTTTGAAAAATATTTTTTTATTCGATGACATCTCTTAATGTTTCCCCTTTATCAACTCTCTCAATCCATGCATCAAAACTATATCTTTTCAACAATTCTGCGTTATATGGTACCAGTGGAACAGACAAAAAATCCATGATTCTATTTATTTGTATATCATCGGACATTATTAAGATATTATTGGAATTATAAAAATCATATTTTTTTATTGTCTTATTAAAGGTGATAAATTTCTTATTATAAAAAATCGCCTCATACGTTCTTAAAGAAAGCCCTATTTGATTTGTTTTTGTTATATCTAAAATGCATTTTGTTCCGTGAATAAATTTGATTACATCCAAATAGTTATAAGGCTGGCTATATTTCGAGGAGAAAAACGATTTTATTTTTGATACTAATATAAATAAAGGTTTTATTCCTGCATTTCTTAATTTCTTTTCAAGTGAAATTAATGTCGGGAATCTACCTTTATTTATTCCTATAAAAAAAACATCACTGGATATCTCATTTTCTTGATCATTTTTTTGAGGGATGTAGTATCCCCCCACATATCTTAAATTAAACTTTTGTGAATCATTGAAATCAAATGAAACTTTATCCCAACGATCGGAAAATTTCAATGGTTTAATATTTTCTATGACATTATTCCAATAATAAAATATAAGTTTAGTGTTATTATCAGCAAATTTTTCTATATGATTAATAAATCGTTGTAAATGAAAATAAGATGTAGAATCATGAAGAATGATGATATCATAATTCTTAAAAATTTTATCTATGTTTTTTATTTCCCAAATTTTTAGAAAGGGTAATTTAAGTTTAAAGTGAATTACCCGAAATAAACGCAATATTGATGGAATGTTTCTGTATAATGAAATTATGTCTATATCATAATCATCAATTAATTCTCTTTTGGTCGGGAAAATTCCTCTGTTGATAATTAATACTTTTTTCATGTATTAATGACAGTTTAATTTTATTTATCCTGTATTAGCCCGTAATAACCGAGCACTTTAATTGTATTTAATCTTTTTTATTACTTTTGTATCGGACAAGCTGATCCGATGGTGATATATTATACCGAAGGATTTCTAAGGGGTTATTACTAATTGT